>Ga0123354_10001152_pt1 | contig 30912 bp, 16 predicted proteins | sample TergutLab28metaG_2_FD_97872 | JGI IMG/M metagenome (GOLD analysis project Ga0123354, IMG submission 97872) | Labiotermes labralis P4 segment gut microbial communities from Petit-Saut dam, French Guiana - Lab288 P4 | ecosystem: Host-associated > Arthropoda: Insects > Digestive system > Gut ... | reverse complement strand
TAAAATGTGAATAATACAGGAACCAAATATGTTAAAATTATGAAACAAACTGCATTTTGAAGAGAAAAAAACGGAGAGTATATACCATGTTTAAAATATTCAGTACCTATATTTGTTGAATAAGTATAAAAAAATGCAACTTTAGAGGTTAGCGGTGCGGTACGACCACTATAGTTGACATTAGGCGTCTAAAGGTTAATTACTTCACTACGAACTCACTATCACAAAATCCAAGTGAATTATAACAGGCAGGTGCTTTTGGATTTTTTACTGCCATATTCGGTCAATGTAGTACGTTATAGAGAAATGTTTTTCACTGAAAAATATTTTACACTAAATATTCTGCTTTCTGTGCACGCTGTTGAAACTTCTCCGCTTCTGTCATTTTTGCATAGAGGAGATCAAGTTTGAGACGCTTATAGTTCCGTAGCTTGTAAAGTAGTAAGGAACCCAAAGTATTTTTTCACCGTGTTCGTAATATGACACTTTGTGTCACGCATGCAGGCCATACTTACAGAGAGTTCCTTTAAAATTACTTCTAGCATTCTTCTTATCCTGGCCTATAACTTAATAATTGCAGCAACATCCCATCCTCTTCTGCCTTTTGAATTAATTTTTACCTCTTGTCTTTTGATCTTGTGAGTTTAATGACATTTGAGGCGTAGAAATCATGAAGTGTAATTTCTTAGTTCTCCTGTCCTCGGTACTTTCCTGTTAAACTTCGTCAAACTGTCCTCAGGGTGAGATATCAAGTTTCAAACCCATGCAAAAGAGCAGATAGACGTATAATTTAATTTCTGTGCCATATATTCCATGAAACTGCTGGTTTGAATATTAATTTCGTTTCCATTAGTACTTTTATGTTAGTGAAAGATGAAGGATTGACTTTGTGGCCCAGTAAATGTCTCGTCCTCGTGAAGGATTACTCCATTATTTCAATTTCAATACTACATGAAATTTATTGGTCGGCTTCACGTCCCAGTTGCGTTACGAAACTTAGTTCGAAGAAAGGGTCCCTGGCACCGGTCACATGGCAGAATGAGTGGAGCGGGCCACAAAAACGGCGTGGAAAAATGGATGACAAAGAAATGTTCCACTAAATCGAAACCGAAACCGAATTATACAGAGGTCCGGCTCGTAGCGTAGAGTCTACACCGACAGAACTAACCGGGCTAAATATTTACATTAATAACTACACTTTTAATGTCACATTTTTTACAATTTACTGAGCGTTTATACTCAAAATATCATTTATAAAATCCACGCTTTTATAAACCAGTTAGCGATAAGCAATGAATGGAAAATGTTGGTTCTGTTTCCTCGGTTTTGTATATTTCGTCGTATTGTCAGTACGGTATTGGTGCATGCTGTAAATCAGCAGAAAAGCATTGTTCTATGTTGCAGTATAGGCTATTATACAAACTGCAGAGAACAATTTGTATTAATCCCGCGAATACCATTGCAATTGAGCTGCAAATGATGATAATGCCCTATTGATATTGGCTAAACTGTTGTATACCATCACTTACGACTATTTGATTGGAATTACGCGGACTACCAGCAGTGTCCCTTTTCCGAGTGTTCTGGAATTCGAAAATCTCTCCACAGATCGGAATTCAAATTCTCGGGAATTATCTGGTATTTCTCATTCAAAATAGTTCTTGTTGGAACTGTGAGAATTTATTTTAAAGAAAAGGTTTTACTAATAAAGATTATTGAATCCAGAATCCTTCCGCGGTGAAAAGGGATGTTGAAAATTAAGAGCTACTTTCCTTTGGCACAAAAAATCTAAGAGTACAAAAATAATATCAAGTTTTATTATTGTGCAATACAAGCTTTTTTGAAGGACTGTGCTGTGAAAATTAAACGTACTCTTCTTTCGCTCAAATTTTGCCTTGCCTCCATTTCTTGGACGTGAGATCGATATGTTTGATTACGGATTTGCCATGGTTCGCTGAAGTGCGGTTGTGTTCTTAGTTCGTAAGCTGATTGTGTAATCCTTTGCAGACTACATGCTAGAATTCTTGAAAACCTTTTTTTCTTTTAGTGGGGTTGTGAATGGCTACCACAAACGCTGCTAAAACTGCTTAACCTGTACGTCGGTAATTCGATTATACACGCTTGCCCCCTCTGCTTTAAATGTGGAGAAGTTTGAGAGCTGTTCGTGTGGTTGCTCTCTGTTCTGCTGGTCTTAGTATAACGTTGACTTTGCTCTTTCCTTTCAACTCAGTTAATGAAATGTACTTAAAATAATGTCATCGTGCACGTTCTTGTTTTGTTTCTTGAACAACATCACACCTAAGACAGTGATACTAATAACATAAACACTACTATGATAGGAACTTCTGTCACCAATGCATGAGAGACCGTTCGGTCCAATATATTATTTTGTTCCCGTCTGTTGTCAAAAAAGTGAATATTAAAATACCCTAAAGCACAATTTTACCTGTGTGTTATATTTATTTAAACCTTAGTTTCTCACATTTGGGGGAAGAACCGGGGATGCTTGTAACAGGGTGCTGAGGAAGATATTTGGAATGCAGTGGGCGGCAGTAACATGAGGCACGAGAAAATTGCGTAATTAAGAACCAAACGATTTGTATTCCTCTCAACACATTATTATGGTGATGAAATCAAGTGGTATATGATTGGCAGAAAATGTGGCATACGTAAGAGGGATGAGAAATGAATACAGGATGGCAGTGAGAAAACATGAAGGAAAGCGACCGCTTTGAAGATCTATGGGTAGGCTGGAATATGATATTGAAAGATACCTTCAATGAACAGGCTGCGAGGGTCCAGGAGAGGGACAAGTGACAGGCTGTTGCGAAAACAAAAAAAAAAAAAAAGATTATTTAGTGCAAGACCAAAATTACTAACGAGTGCAGTACTTTTAACATTCATAGGTCCGTACATCGCTCATACATTCGCAGAGTACAGTACTGTACGTTGTAATACTTACATGCTTAAGTAAAAGTGTGAAAGGTCACTTATTTCAAGTGAATAGGCAGAAGTGTTCCCCCTAAGTTAAAGAAATGTTAAAAATCGTTGGTCTGAATTCATTGACTACTGGAGACAAACTTGTGTGAAACTTTCGAACGCATTTGATTTTGATATGTAACTGGAGCTTGGATCATTAACTCGAAAGCGGATCGATTCTTTGCAACCTGCTTGTTTTTCTAAGTGTTAAAATGGATGTTGTGATTTACTTCCTAACGCACTGTCATTATGCGTGCACTTCCATGTAGTGGATCGTGTTCTAGCAAGCGATATTTTTCCTGCCCAGATTTAAAAGCTTTTAATTAATGTATTTTCCAATAGATGTCAATAACTTACGGCTCCTTAGAAAACTGACATATTAGGCGTAATGAAAATCAAATCCCATTAAATTAAGGAAGAAACGTTGATAGAAAAATTTAAAGAGGCCACAGATTCTTCATCAAAAAAATCTGCGGTTTGGAGAGGAAAACAGGGAGATTAGAAATAGCCTTAAGAACGGTGTTACTCAAATAGCACCGGAACACGTCATAAGCGGGACGCTTAAATTGTTAGTAAATATAAAAGTGTGCTTGGCATGTTGCTTCCAAGAACCATAGGAAATACAACCGAAGGTCGTGTAATATCTGGCACATGTAAGGGAAGACTGGACGTTATATTAACTTATTGCGGTGATAAGACCCCGTGTATTTTGGTAGATGAATACCAAAATTTCCGAGGAACATAATTACAGCACGCCAGATCATATGGGGATTATGGCGGACAAAGTAGCAAAGAGAAGGTTTTTTCTGGAAGTTATTCCGTGTAATTCTGTCAGTATTATTCCACCTATGCTCTATATTGTCTTTTGCATTTCTCACCGACGCTGTAGACTCTTAGTGATTTACAGCTTTGTAAAATAACAGAATTATGTTATTTTTATGCATCTTCTACCCTGTGGATGGAGGTAACAAAGTCGTCCGAAGCACTGGTACTCAGCTACAAACAGAACGCCACATTTGCTGAAGGACTTGCTGTCATTCCTGAACGACGTAAGAACTCCCTCAACTTAAGTGTTAATATATTTCGTAGAGAAATTTATTGCGAGCCAGGAAATATCAGTGAGAGGGTTTAGGCCGTCCATTAAAACCATGCCTGCTGCCATGCCATGAGTTAGCCTACAGACGAAAAGTGGCTGGAAGCTGCAGGCAGGCGTGAACCACCTGTCCGTTGGTGTGTGAATGTGCTGATACGTACGTTAGTTCCTTGATAACGGGTTTTCAGTTTTATTTGTGATTTCAGATGATTTGGTCAGAAGATAATGGTCTGTGAGTGGCCTCGGAGCAAAACACGGACCTTAGTTCACCACGCACATGGTCGCGCACACACACACACACACACACACACACACTATGTTGATCGTGATTGAAAGGTTACGCACCCGGTCATCTGGAGGTATATTCCGAACATTTCCTACACATACGTAAAGAAAGAAATATCGTAGGACATTCGGCTTAGGTTCAGAGACTTGCAAGGCCTTCTTTCGGAACAGAAATGTAAGAGAAGAGTGGCTAGTACATTACTGGCTGAAGTAGGTAAGTTACAGCGAAGAGTTAATATTTTACTTCAAGTTCTATATGAAAAAACAAAATACTATCAGTATGGCAATATATGTGCGGGGCACTTACCGTCAAACACAACTATTTTATTGGCTAATTATTGGAAGGTTTACAATACATGTTTCGGCCCTGTTCTTGGGCCATTATCAGGCTGTATCACGAACCTACAGTAGGCTATATTACATGCTACTTATTGGTAATGGGTGTTTTGGAGAGCCCTCCCTATTACAGCACGCCAACCCCAAGGACAAAAGAGCCGATCAACAAATAGAAAAATGACAATACACAATCTAAAAAGTGCATAAGAGACTATTACAATCAACCAGACCAAAATACTAACAAATTGAATAATTGTACACAAATGTTAAGTAATATATGATAAGTGTTATACTTACAGGAAACACCGGGGCAATTAATCCCGCTAGAAGTATTATTATACATAGAATGAAAAAATACACATACCATGATAACACGCAGTAATAGGGAGAGCTCTCCAAAACACCCATTACCAATAAGTAGCATGCAATATAGCCTACTCTAGGTTCGTGATACAACCTGATGATGGCCCAAGAACAGGGCCGAAACATGTAGTTGTAAACCTTCCAATAATTAGCCAATAAAATAGTTGTGTTTGACGGTAAGTGCCACGCACATATATTGCCATACTGATTGTATATCACACAACGGGGATGACGCACATAAACAAAATACTGTCTTTAAGAAAGAAGTCAGATATATTTGAATATGTAAATTGATTTTATAGCACACTGTAATCGTGTATACAATTATAATACAGTGAAGTGACCAAAAATGCACGCTATTTAAGGGACATTTATTTATGTAAAATCCCACGTGGCTCGTGTGATTGCCTTCCTCGGGGATCATAAATGTAATAAGATAATAGGAATGCTGCCAGACCATAAGTAAAAGATAATGGATAAAATAAAATAAAATATGGCTGTATTCTTTCTTTTGGGTGATTCCGCGGCTTCTGAATTTTATGTGCGACGTTTCGGTATATTCACTTTGATTGATACTGAGCACTGTAAAATTCTATGTTGGCTATAAAATGTGTGTCTGTCGGCCAGTCTTACTGAGTAGAAGTCATGATCTTTTAGGTCGCATCATACGTTTTGGTTATGGATATATGAGGGTGTTATCATTCGTTGACCATTTGTGATAATTTGGAGAAAGTTGGTTCACACACACACACATTTGAAAAGTAATATTTTATACTTGGTGTTTTACATCAGTTTTGTGTGTACATTAGGTATTGCGTTTTACTTACTTTTAACCCTGTAAACGACGAGTTAAATCCCATCTGCCCTTTGCTAACATTATTCGGAGCTCACAATATTTTCCACGTTAGCAGGTTAAGGGTTAGTATGTTTCTGTTCGATGCCTGAGGACTGCAACAGACTGAAAAGTGCAAATTCTTCAATAAATGTACATGGTTTAAATATCGTCCTTTGTTGGTATGTTTGTCTTATTATGTAAATTTATGTCACATTAAGGTTAGTACAACCAATAATAAAACCGGAAAGCGAATGGAAGATAGTAAATTGATAACTTATGTAGACGGCTGTTTCTGTGAGTTAAAACCGAATACGATTGCATGTAATGTGTTAGCTGTAACAACAGTGCAAAGACAGAGATAGTCTAGAGGTAAATGTAATGGAATCTACGTACAACTGTCAGTATTTGGCGTCTTGTTGAAATACATTCTTGGAAGTGACTTTTAAGTCTGTCGCTAGCACGTGTACAGAGATATGATATTGTCTAGATAGACTATCTTAGTGGGTTAACTGCAGACCGTTAATGCAGAACTTCTCTGCCTGCCAGGCATACGCTGTATTTGTCCCCCTTTTCAAGGAAACGACTTACCGTAAGTGTCATTAATTTCGTTTAAGAATGGAAGTGTAGGACAAATTAAATTTTCTACTAGAACATCGCGAGGTAGCGGCATGGAGCTGGACTCCTTCGTGAAATCAAATTTTGGTCCGGTGGCCCGACGTAATTTATGGTTTGCGGACGTAAGATGGCTATATAGGCTAACTGTAATTAGAGGATGCCTTCGTCCTTCTGGGATTTTAGTGGAAGAGTTTGGTAGTTGGTTACCAGCTGCTCGTCCCTTGAAAACGGGACTGATAGGATGTCCCGAAACGTCGCTAACCAACTACTGACTTCTACCACGTAACACCCCTGAACAGCGAACACCTAAATTACACTGCGTCGCTGTCCCGTTTGGATCAGGCATCTATGTGCCTGTACCGGCGTTGGCACCCGGTGAGGATTATCGAAGTTGTGTTCTTGATAATCGTCCGGCTGTAAGTTCATAATTTCACGTTGCACGTAGTCACACATACCTTTACGCATTATATCTAAATGTTTTTCCATCTCATCCTTACATAAGTTATGGACCGTCAGAGTATCATTTGTATTCGCATGGTATGTACTTTTTTTCCTCACAGTAACTATCCATCCAAGAATCTTGGCGTTTCTAATTTCCGCTGTTTCGTTTGTCGTTTAAAGGACATGCTTCGGTCTCGCTACAAGAAATATAATAAATATTTGACTTATACTGAGTCATGCTTGTTTGCTCCCTCATAACTCGTTATGGCGTGATGCCGAGTCAAATGTAAGGAGACCTTTACCTTTACATTTCTGAGATTAGTTGACTTCGGTCCAGATATTTCCAACCGCACAAGGTAAATGTGTAAAATTAACATTCAGGAAGACAGAAAGGATATTCCTGAAGGAAAAGAAGTCTTCAGACATGTTAAAATGAGTGGTCGAGGAAGAAAGAAGTCATTTTGTAGTTCTAGTTATGGAACTGTGAAAACCTCTGATTGTAAGTCACATAATTGGTTGTCCTTTGTGTATTGGAATTGTAAACAGACATGCTGTTGATATTGTTCCAGTCGAAGTAATAAATACTTTATGTAAGCTATACTGGCTGTCTGGAAGGGGAACATATGTGGCACTGTGCCTGGATTCTGTACGAAATTCTTTTCGTTATGTATGTTACAGCCAGTGCTTTACATCGATTACAGTAGAAAATCGGCTATTGTATTTACGTTACGCAGGGTGAGTCAGGAGGAAACGTCAATATTTTGGGGAGTGTTAGTGTCGATCATTGTGAGGGAAAGGTTCATATGAACATGTGCCTAATTCTGAATGGTTACCGAGACAGAGCTGTTTAAATCTACAGACTTAATTCCATTCGATTTCTGTTTGTGAGGTTGGATACAGAGCGAAGTTTACAAAAATGTGGACACACTAGACGAATTGCTTGGTCGCATTTTTTGGATGCTGCTGCCCGCATAAAGAAAGCAAGATCGACTCAGACAAAAAACACGTGATCTTCGCATGCTAGTTGTAAAGTGAACTGAGGTTGACGGTGGAATTTTCGAGCATTTGTTGTGAACTGTAACAAATTTTTCATTTCCGTGTAAGAAAATTTTTCGTTTCTGTTTGACATATTTGTAATTTAAATATTGAATTAAAATTAAAGTTAAAATTACAAAAATTAACAGTACGTAATTTCTCTTTCTTTATTGTCATTTACAGTGCTTTTTATTTGTGAATTCAAACTGCTCTGTCCCAGTAGCCGCTCAGTATTAGACACATTTATTGTACGCTTTGTTTTCTTACAGTGACCGATACTATTATGTCCAAAAATATTGATCTTTCCTGATGAATCATCCTGCACAGAAAGTAATTAGAAATAACACTGATGCTGCCAAATAACTATGGCGACTTTCATAATGAAAGGAAAATCACTAGGCCTAAGCAATCTTAAGATTCAGTTATTTTCATAATTACGGGTGCCAGAGACGTGACGCCGTGTTTTACTGGAGGTACGTCAGTGTCGAAGAAAAATCATGCCCTTCTGTTCCGGATAGAATACCGGGTGTGTCTAACTAAAAACACATCGCCAAAATTAAAAATTCCTAACTTCTATTTTAAAATAGCGTTCATGGCACATGAAATTCATAAAATATGATATACTACCTCAGATCTGAAGCTTTTGTTTGTAATATAGGCTCATTTAACGAGATAAATGTAAAAGTTTATGTCTTCAGTCAAATTGTGTATTTATGCTTTCGACTAAGCACAGCGTCTAGGAGATATGTCGGGGGAGTGGAATGTTATCCATTTACGCTCAAGCTTATGTCTTATTGCAAAGGTTTTGTAAGTTTCTCCCGCACCAAATTTTATGAAACATAGAATCGGGTGAGAGTGGGACAGACAGATATGTTGCCTCAACGAAATATATTTGTCTTTCCTTTGTGAGAACAGGACTTGAAACCTGGTCTTTTGTGAATATGCGTGGCTTGATACTTCCGCCGAGGTGTAAATGAGATCTTCGCTCTTCTAGGGTGTTACACTGTGTAGCGACGTTTCGGGGCAACATATCTTGCCACCTTCAAAGGTCAAGCAAATTGAATTGAAGATAGGACCCGATAGGTTGTTCCGAAACGTCGGTGAATAACTACAAACCCACGCTGACTAACATCGCAGAAGAGCGAACATCTCTATCCTGAATATATTTATTCTTCGCAAAACAAAACTCTTTTTTTTTTGTAATATTAACACATTACACGAGTTCGTTGTAACACGTAATTGGTTTCTAATTTTTGTACTTACTCTAAATCTTCAGTTCTTGTTCACACAACAGCACAATAATCGACTGGTTTTAGATGTTGACAAAAAGAAGCCAGAAGCCTATTTCTATTGTTACACCGTGCATGTTGTCAAGTTATTCAATTATTACACCAACTACTGCACATATACAAAATTTATAAAATTTACACATTAAAATATTAAAAACGCTCCGACGTGTTTCGGTCCTAAGACCATCATCAGGGAGCTATATATTTCTTGCTAAAGTCACACTAGAAATAGTCACAGATTAATTTCGTTGTACAAGTTGGGTGTTGTGGCAGCATGCCGTGTTTTGTAATGTTACGTTGCAACGAAGCACAGAATGCACATCCGTAGCAGGGCACTCTTCGCAACATAACATTACACAACACGGCATGCTGCCACAACACCCAACTTGTACAACGAAACTAATCTGTGACTATTTATAGTGTGACTTTAGCAAGGAATATATAGCTCCCTGATGATGGTCTTAGGACCGAAACACGTCGGAGATTTTTTAATGTTTTAATGTGTAAATTTTATAAATGTGCAGTGGTTGGTGTAATAATTTAATAAGCCAGAAGCCGTTTATAAAAAACGGAGATCGTAAGAGCTTTTACTGTGTAGCATCTCAGTTCTCGCAGAATAGCCAATGTTTACTTATTTACTCTAGCGGCATGACGATTTTTGCCCTACAACACACGCGGCAATGCTAAACACGTGGTCCTAACTGGACGTTGAACAGGCCATAGTCTACGGGCTGGACGTACCGGTTATGGAGTTTTGTTTCCGGTGGCGACATCAAACCTTATTTTCTTCACCACGACCTCCAGACCGTCTGTGAGACCAACCGAGCCCTCAGTCGGTGGATTGTGATCGTAAAGGTGATCACTTGCGTCCTTTTAATGCACAGGTTAAGAATCTATGGGTCTATGTCTCCACTTCTCCCTACGTCTTCTTCATAAATGTTTCAGTATCGAGCAGAAGAGCCTTACCTTCATTTCAATACTCGTATAATGTAATATGCTACTACTGCTGTTACTGCTGCTACTACTACTACTATTCCTACTACTACTACTATTCCCACTACTGCTGCTGCTACTACTACTACTACTACTACTGCTACTGCTGCTACTGCTACTACTACTACTACTACTGCTGCTGCTGCTATGCTGCTGCTACTACTACTACTACTACTACTACTACTAATAATAATAATAATAGCGAAACTGATAAACAGAAGAATAGAAGCAGAGACTGGAGAAAATCCGAAGAATGACTGCGTTAAACCATGGAACTGACGCGTGGAACTAATAATGTGTTTTCCAGCTCCCACACTTCTAAATTTCAATTTCTTTCCCAGGGCTGCTCTCGCCTTGTGATTGTGCTGTCAATGCCAGACTTGGTATAATGATGTATGCGGCACTATCAGCGTCATGTCGACTGATTTACAGGTGTCTAGGGACAAGTGGTGAGGAAGGGGGGGGGGGCACAACAGAAAACACAAACCGAACAGCGGGCACGGTCAGCCCTCTGAAGAATGTAATGTAGTAGAAAATCTGTCTGAAATTAAGTAAAATAAGTTTAAAAAATTTAGTTCATAAATCGCACAAAATTTTCTTCAGCTTAATCAAGAGAACAGTATGTTAGCGCTGTTCAGGAAATTGTTCTTGTTTCCTCTGAGCATCCTACGAAAGAGGCAACCTAGTACACTCGATGGTAAAACGCAGAATTATTTAATGTTCAGACAGTTGCTGTGCGTATTGTACAGCACATTGCCGTTGGAAAGTTCACATTGATCTTGACTCACATATCGGGACAGTTCCGTGACATACATCAAGTGGCAGCGCCTAAATTTGATAATTTTTATGTTAATAAAAATGCAACCAGATGCAACAATATGCAGATATTTATTTACTGCAAAGTCACGCTACATGTTTCGGGTGTCACAGCACCCATCATCAGGAGTACTAAAAACTGTAACCGCAACCTCCGGTACAGGTCATAATACTGGTACAGCTACTTCCCTCCAACGTGGCCTGACACTCGGAACATGTAGAGTGACTTTGCAGTAAATAAATATCTGCATACTGTTGCATCTGGTTGGATTTTTATTAACACTGAACTACGATGCACGGAACCATGAGTTTAAAAATTGAAAATTTATACTTATTCAGCTGGTGACGAAATTCTTTACCGTACCGTAATATCCTTGCTTCCATCATGACCAGAACAACTGGAACCAATGCACGCCTTTGCGTCCAAATTCTATATTATTACTTTTAATATTATTCGCTAACCTCTACGTCTGCGATCCCTTATCTGACATTTAACAGCCAAAAATTGCGTTCACATTCCTCATACTGATATGAAAACTGCGTAGCAGATTAACTGAAATTACAAACTTTATTTTGATACATCCCGTTCTGTTGTACATTATTGAAATACAAAGAGAAATACTGTCAAACAGAACACCATAATGCCATACAACATTGTTCTACATGTTTCGGCTTATCAGAACCATCACTGGTCACCTTTATTACAGAAATTTATAAACATAGGTACATTTGCAACATGCAATATATCTGTTAGTGGGGTCTCACGAATATATGATTATTTATTAAAATAATAATAATATATGTCATGTATGCAGCCTAATATCAAATACAGTTTCTGTTGCGTTTAAATCTCTTCGTGTTTGTATTTAGACCCAAACGAATGTGCTGACTCAAATAAAATCAATACTCTGTGATCTGTTTTATTTTGTTTTTTGTATATTGTTTTTCAGCTGCTGCTCGTATTTTGTGAACGTAATTCCATAAGACCTGCATCTTCTCAAAGACAGTTGCGTGTTTGACGAAGTAGGTTTGTTAGGCTTTACTCTTTGTGTTTTGGTTAAATATTTATTCTTTGTTTCGCTCCTTTGTGCTGTACATAAATACCGTCGATTTGCGGCTTGTGAGACACTGTTGGTACTGTACGTCAGGTAACTGAATTATAAAAAAGTTGTAAAATTATAATTACAATTGATAACCAACGAGATGCAACTATTTTATTTATTTAATTCTAATCAGCCCTACATATTTCAGGCGATGTTTTCGCCCATCATCAGGAGCATATCACTGTAACTACAGCTTCTGTTATTGTCCACCGATGTTACTGTTGGCTGGTGACTAAGTCAGTTCCACCCAATACGCAACACCAGCCAGCAGCAACATCGGTGGACAATATCAGAAGCTGTAGTTACAGTGATATGCTCCTGAAGATGGGCGAAAACATCGCCCGAAATATGTAGTGCTGATTAGAAGTAAATAAATAAAAATAGTTGCATCTTGTCGGTTATCAATTGTATTTCACTAACGATGCAAGGAAACACAAACGTTAAATTTGTAAAATTATGAATGACAGTACCATTGGGGGAAGGAGTGTTTTTGGTTGGGCAAGGTTATATTTCGTCCTAAAGGTATAATTATCCGGATGTGGACTAGATTTAGCTACTCAGGATAGGGTCCAGTGGAGTATTCTTTTTTTGTCAACGTTAAGGAAACTCGGCCGAGAAACTTCGAGCAACTCTGCGACTGTCACTTTCGCAGAATAACTCTATTCTGTGTAGAAACGTCGGTTTATGTAACTTTGTATCCTATTCGCATTGCTGAAAAATAATTAGTGCTATGTCATGCATATTGTTGCTTGTGTTATTAGTTTACATCACCCAATCAAGAGAACATTTGGATTTTTATTTTAGTCATACTTGATTGCAGAAAAATGTGGGGTGCGTCATATCCTTTATTCCTTCAGAATATTTCTATTCGGGTTTACGTCACCGGTGGATTTCAGGATAAATTTTTATCTCTATGGTATTATTTTAATTTGTAATACACAAAACTTACATATTTTAAAATCTTATTTATTCCCTATTTAATTTATTACTATTCACTGGTGTGCACGTGCAGTTAGGTGTTCTGTGAGGTCTTGTTCTCGCTCTAAGGTTGGCTACGCTTATCTTGACACTCACGGCGTATAAAATGTTAAGCCATCGTCTATGTTACGTATTTCTGTTTTTAGTTGTTAGCAGTGACTTCAGTAACCCACATTCTGTGGCGTCAAACAATTGAATGATAGCGAATGGCCTAATAAACCTGGGATGTGTAGGAGTCTGTCCGTCCCTGAATCAAAATGATGTTCTGGCATTTGCCCGTATGGAGTGACAAAGATCAGAGAAATTTCTCAGAATAATTAGTGGTCTGGCCGAGTATTGAAATGGCACATCTGAAACGTAATTCGGTAACGTTACCGTTTGGGATGAATTAGTTTGTAAATCTCGAAGTCTGTAGAAATGTGATACCGCTTATATTCTGGTGAAATGTCTGCAGCTGTGGTTAATATATGCTCGTTCATGCGGATTTGAATGAGTAAACGTGGATTGGCTGTTGGAAACGGACTACAGTTCACGCTAAAATTCCAAATACAATCTGACCACCTTCCTAAAGACAGGTCATCCTTACAGATGCTCCCTAATTTTCCTCAGAGTAACTGATCTTGTGGTAGTAGCGGAATTTGCCTCTCTACAGTAGCGTTCAGAGTGGCTTACGGACCAACCCAGACGTTTTGTCAGTGAATATTGCGACTCTTTGTCGGGGATTAAAGCTGCCGGAGTGCGAAGGTGTTCAAAAGCCTCCATCTAATACCTAGGTAAAGAATGCATGGTGCCTTTACCTCAATTATCCATACGTCTTTATGGAGTGATTCTTAGTTAAGCACAAGAGCATTTTAACGTTTACTCCAGACACATGCCGGGATCATACTTTCAGTTGGACTACATTCACTTGTTTTGCCCTTACTTCTCAGTTCGTTAGTGGTTAATCATTCTATGAACAGATATTGTATGACCTGAGATAGTGAAGTCGTCATTAACCCTTTCGAGGCCTGCTCCGACTCTATTCGGTCTGTCTAGCGTGTCTAAATATAAGTTAGATAGGCAGTAAACCTTCTGTACTTGCAGTATCGTTAGACCATCATGCTACACCGTAAAACGTGTAATAGCCTAGTGACACTATCTGTACCGGATGAGTGCATCAGTACCTGAGAAATATGGTTGTACCAGGTTTAAATGGAACTTCAGTTCCAATTTCGGTGTAGTTTCTATAGCCCTGAAACAGGGTGGTTCAGTTTTTTTTATTGGAGTACGGCTTGGAAAACAGAGGGAGAGGAGTTCGATTACTATTTGGAGTGTAAGCTTTCTCTTCTCCATAGTGTCGAGTCCTCTTCTGGTACCCATCAAACAAAACTCTTATTAAATGTGTATACGGGTTTATTTTCCGGATGTCAAGTGCGTCTTCTACCGAAATTTTGAAAGAAGGAAGCAATCTTACAGTTCCGCAGACAGTATCGTGTCATGGAACTTAAGTCCAGAGATGTCTTGAGCTGCAGGTTTCTGTATAAAGCGATCAGGAGGGAGAATGGGATAAATGTCCCACTGTGGAGGTTTGAATTTTGAGAAATATGAAATGTTTGTCCAGGATTAGCTTTGAATTCCTCTAACACGTATAATGGGGGTTCGCGTGAAAGCAAGCATCGCAGAAATCACCCCGTCGCGTTGAGTGACGTCCTGAAATTGCTGGTAGCAGGGTGTAAGACGGTGCGTCACAAAGAAAGGCTTTAAATGAGTTGCTTGAATGAAAACCCTAAGCGTTGAAGTTGGATTTCTGCAAGAAGCAAAATTTATTTAATTAACGCAAAAAAAGTGTTGGTTCAACGACCTTTCATGGGGTCAAAACACCAGGGAACTGCAAAGAGAGTATGGAAATTATGGACGGTTAAGGGTAATTACTTCAAGTTACGTTATGAAAACCAATTCAGTGTATATTATCTTCTGGTGCACTGAAGAATATTTAAATAGATGTCTATCAATTGTTTAATCTATTTACTTATTATTTGACTGGAATTTGGTTAGTTTTAAGTTTTGGTATGTGGGGGTATACACGTATGCAATCAACAGAACGGGTAAGAGAAAGCTTGAACCGCCGTGTTTTATATATATATATATATATATATATATAAGCTGCACATAGCTCGACGTAACGATTATATTGTTGTCTCGTTTCAGTTAGGTTTATACGGATTCATTTCCCTTTGATGTAGCTGTATTATCGAATTCTGTGAGTCGTATTAATGTCGAGTGTTGAATTCGGAGTCAAAACGATACCTTTGATTTATAATTGTTGTCATGATTCTTCACTCAAAATCTGATATATACAGGATATTCAGCAATTCAGGCCGACAGAATCCGTTTTGATATTCCTTGATGAATAATCGCAACGTTTTCAGAACGTTTAGTTTTTTTTGCAACAGTGCAGCTGTGTGAAACACAAACCCGATTTGCTACAGCGCATTCAATTTCAGTCGATTTGGCAGTGCGAAAATTTTGCGGCAATAGAAGCGTTTCCACGGAAAGTTTTGTCGGAATGCTTAACATGCAGTGGCGTGCTGGAAACCATACATAGGGCTTATCAATTTCAGAACACTCTGAACCTAAAAAAAAAAATATATATACTGTAATTTTAAATATCCCTTTCAATTGCTACTTTTATTGTTGTATTGTACTGAGATTACTGTTTGTGATCTCAAATCAAAAGTGATTTTGTTTACATTGAAACATTTTTATCGTTTCGATACAGTTTGTACAAATAAATCGAAGGTTCTACAACTACAGTATATTACGTTGGCGAAAATTTCGAGAGCAGCTCTGATTTTTCATTTCCTCAAAAGGTCTATGGTGGGGTTAGATTTGTATCGCATATTTGTGGACGACCTTGGGTGACCTTTGGCAGTGTTCTCTATGATAACCAAAATCACTGACTTCAGTAGAAAAATAATCGCGTCCATACGTACAGTATATATATGGTGTACTCATAGTTAGATTTTCTGGCCACGCATGGTAGGTTGAAGAATTATAAAGAAATTAGGTGTGGTAATCTTAGTAATTGACCAACTTAATTCACAAATTCTTGTTTTATAATAAGTTTATTATATTCCTCTACATGTTTCGAGCACTATTGTGTTCATCTTCAGGAGGTCAAAATTGTATTATACAGCATCTGGTATCGTCAAACTATGTAGGTGGCCGTCCGGTGCGCAAGTGCGCACCGGACGGCCACCTACAGAATTTGACGATACCAGATGCTGTATAATACAATTTTGACCTCCTGAAGATGAACACAATAGTGCTCGAAACATGTAGAGGAATATAATAAACTTATTATAAAACAAGAATTTGTGCATTAAGTTGGTCAATTACTAATATTATACTGGGATACACGGTCAGCAAAACATAAAAATTAGGTGTGGTTATTTACTGCCCGGAATTCGTGTTAATGCTGCCTAATTATATATAATTCAATTTTATTTAATTTGCACGATTCCTACTAACATAATTTACGGTACTTGAATTACAAGAAATTAAATATCTTGTTAAGTGATAGACATTGTAGTATCCAAAAGTAAAGGCATTGTTATGTGTAATTGTTTCGCAACTGGAGTATTTTGTCATATTAGTATCGATTACCCACTGAAATAAAAGTCTCTGAATGTTTCCTTACTGCTTGTAAGGAGCAGACGTTACTGTGCATGAAAGGACATTCAAGATGCAACATTCGGTAGTAATGGCTTTTATGGACACAATTCTTCAATATTCTGCGCTTGTTTCTTTTACGTTTTCTTCTTTAAAGTGCAAAAGTTCTTTGTGAAATTCGGAAGCACGATGATGGATGTGTATATGGTAACACTCGTTCTTAATTCTTGCCGTTTTACACTCCATTTATTTCGACATTTCTACTGAAGTACGTATTCTTCTCTTTGATTTGCTTTCTATCCGTATCACGCCATCTTAACCATCGGCTACATTTCTAACTTACTCTCTCATTGTCTTGCCTACACCGAAAGCTGATGACGAAGCTGTTCTGAATCCCTATGTCGATGGTAATGCAGGATGTGATATTTGGTGTGGAGAGAAGACTTTAATCACATGTCAGTCTAAAAAGATGACTGGAAACTATCTTCTACGTAACAGTCAACTGTATAGAAAGTGTTTAAACGTTAAAAAATACCCTTTTACAAGCGTAAACGAAAGCTTTCTTTGAAGGAGAGGTTACATGGATGCTGCATACATATGAAAGACTTCTGAAAGTGTTCAATCTACGAAGTCAATAGCGATAATTCTCGTCTCTTGGTCTACGGTAACGTAGGTCTGTTCGTCTTCCACCCTGAAGTTGGAGCTGATATGAGCCGACACGGTGTTACAAAGAAGGAGACTACAGTGCGGATATTTGGCATTGTTCAGGTCTCAGAAGAAATAGATCAGGAAATATTGTGCCGGTGACTGACGGGATATATTCTTTCTTCCAAAATACGATGAGAATAACAGAAATCCAGATAGCTTCTGAGAGACTGTTTTACATAGTCTTATCCATTTTCAGACCAATTTCATTTTATGTGCTGTTGCTTGATTTTATTGCTTACAGATGTCTTTCTTTTCTACAAGTAAGGGGGCTACATTTGTATGTCCTAACGGCAGGTATATGTGCTGTGCTACAAATCGGAAGGTCACTGGTTCGATCCCAGCTGGTGTCATTTGAAATTTTCATTGACATAAAATCCCTCCGATCGCACTATGGTCCTGGGGTCGACTCAGCCTTTAATAGAAATGAGTATCAGGAGCGTTTCCTGGGGGTAAAGGCGGCCGGTGCGTAAGGCTGCAACCCTACCACCATCCTGTGCCGTTGTCATGAAATATGGGAACCTTAACTTCCTAGAAGCCTCTGGGCCACTCCCGGCCTGTAACGGGACTGCTTTACCTTTAACGGCAGGTATATGAAATTTTGCTCAAAATTTCGTAAAATATTTCCCTCATCGGGATCACGGACACGTAACTATTATTGGCCGCTCCCAGTAGCCGCGCGGTCTAAGTCATAGGTTTGCAGGCGATCGCCGGCTGATATTGTGGGTTCGAATCCCGCCGGCGGCTAGGATGTTTGTCTGTTGTGAGTGTTGTGTGCTCTCAGATAGAGATCTGTGTCGAGTTGATAACTCATCAAGAGGAGTCATACCGAGTGTGGTGTGTCGTGTGTGAGTTAGAAACATTAAGAGTGACAGAACCATGATCCGCGTTGGGCCGCAGCGACAGAGGAGGGAGAAAAAAAAAGAATTCTTAGAGATAGTTACGAATTCGAGACAACGTCGGAACTATTGTGGCTCCAATTGCAGTGATTTTTCAGTTAATTCGAACAAGGACACCTTCAGTGAAGTATCATTGAAAGGTTATTCAGTGATGTTGAAAACATGTTAATTATTTCATTTCATTTAAATATGATTTCTTTTAGTATTATCGCCATTCATGTTTTTAATATTTCCTGTCGAGCATTAAAATAAGCCAAGAGCCCACTTGCAAGACAAAGGCATAAACGAGAAAGAAATACTGAAATGAATTTTTAAGAACAAGACATAAGGGTGTGAATTGACTTCATCCGGCGTGGGGTTGAGTCTATTGACGGTATATTATAATGCAGTAATAGATCTTCGTGTTCCATCAAAGGTGATAAATTCCTTAGACTGCTGAGCTGCTGTTTGGTGATGAAAAAAGTGTGTGCTCTCTGAACGTTAGTTATAATGCTAACTTCATGGCTCAGCTCTCTCCTTAAGGATGTAACAGTCACTCACTTCTTTTTTGTTAGTCGAAGAGCTATTAGATTCATTGTCTACGTACTGCAGCCTCCATAAAGGCTGGTGGAAATGGCAGTTGGCGGAGAAAACCCAAAATGCTTTTACTCGGAGGAAAATATACCTCAGTAACACCTTTTCTACTAAACATTTTACTTCTAATTACTTGGGAATGAACTCGGGTCTCTGTGGTTAGAACCTGGCGACTAACCACCTGACCACCCACCTCAGTTAATCAGGTAATTGAGAATGGAATTGCTTTTACGGAATCCGAAAATTCATCATCGGGGTAATGAAAGCCGATTATTGGACATCACAACGTAATACACTCAGCTGCCCTGTGGCAAGGTTCTGCAGAGTGACCAGTCTGGTTTCCTCATCACACTCCTCATGGAGTTTGGCTAATGAAGACTTGAGGGAAGACACCAATAATAATTTGATTGGTTGTTTCCAGACGGAGCGGATTGTTAATAAATACTGGAGTTATATTGCGTCATAGAATTAGTTTTCTGTCCCGAAACATTTTTTTAGCCTTGAACAAGGATTAAGCTAAAAATATTGAGTTACCATCAGATGCACACACACTAATGCGCTGATTCTGCGCACATTTATGTACATCAAAATTTCCTACATGTCTCGGTCTTTACCGGGCATTCGCAGGTAAATATATATATATATATATATATACATATATATATATATATATATGTGTGTGTGTGTGTGTGTGTGTGTGTGTGTGTGTATGGCTTAGGAAATAGTGAAGTGTATTTACATTTTCACTCATACTTACATTAAATTATACAACCCTATAAACATTATATTCAAATTAACCTCTAACATTTATCGTGAAAGTATTTACCTTGAAAAGCGCGCTGGAATTTAATCGTGAAAATATAACCGGAAATAATTCCTTAAGGATCATGTTAGCCGATCCCAGCGGCCGCTGGTTTGCTGGGATTGCGGGTTCGAATCCCGCCGAAGGCATGGGCGTCTGCCTCTTGTGAGTGTTATGCTGTCAAGTAGAGGTCTATGCGTCGGGCTGATCACTCGTCCAGAGGAGTCCTACCGAGTGTGGTGTGTCTGAGTATGATCGTGATACCTCGAAAATGAGGAGATCTTGGCCCAGCGTGTGCTCTTGCGCCATGAAAATAAAGGATGAATTTCAATATAACGATAGTCATAATTAAACCCTTAACAGTGTAGTTGATTCAATACTTACCTACTTACTTACTTACTTACTCCATGGTGCAGAGTCTTTCTTGAGAAGCTAACTGGCTTGCAGCTAGTCAAGAAATTCCCCGCATTTCACGGAACCTGAAGGTTCATTACCACACTCACACAAGCGTCCTCCACCTGTCTCTATCCTGGGCCAGCCCAATCCAGTCCACATACACATATCCCACCTCCTGGAGATCCATCCTAATATAATTCACCCATCTACCCCTAGTTCTCCCCAGTGGTCTCTTTCTCTCCGGTTTCCCCACCAATAACCTATACACCCCCTCTCCTCACCCATACGCACCACATGCCCAGCCCATCTCATTCTTCTCGATTTTATCACCCGCACAATATTGGGTGAGGAGTACAGATCATTTAGCTCCTCGTTATGCAATCTCCTCCATTCCCCATCGATTCAATAACTGCATTAACTTTAAGACATATAAGGTTTTACCTTTGTTTTTTGTTCTCCCTAACTTTTATCCTCGCATTGCTAATTTCTTGACTTTGATTACATACATTTGCGTATTTTATGTTTTTTTGCACCGTGCACAGTTATTATAATTATACAACACGAATCAACGAAATGCACAATTTTCTAAATTAATATTTAATTTTTGTCGTCTCATACCTGTTTCTAACCTCGTGGATTCATCGTTTAAGAATACAGTTCTTTATGCAGTCTGGTACGTTTTGCATGCATCGGTGTGAACAGTCTGGTGGATAGGAGTCTCCAACGCACTCTCCTTTTAATATTAATAAAACATTGATTTAGAACATCTTGGATTTCCTTGGTTTGTGTTGGATAAATTTATTTGCATCTTTTCTCTATATTGATTCACATTTTATGTGTCGTTATCGCTGTTAGATTACTGCTGTGCTGGGCTTCCTTACAACTTGAGTTTGTTGATCAATATTCTTGTATTGTGCTGAACAATAATAAGTATGGCGATTTATTAATCTCGTTTTCGTGTTGTTATTTTGTCTTGGGCTGCCAGATGTTATGTAACTTATTAGTACAATTACGATACGATCCGTAAAGTGGACGCTTCATTCTGCCTTTCGTCCTTAAGGGGCAGGAACCTAGAACACTCACAGAACCGCGAAAACAATATTAAGGAATCACCAAAAACTTTGGCTATATCTTACCTGGATCTGAGAAGGTGTAATTTGATGGTATGTACCACTCTTCACTCTTTAACTCTGAGGGTAGAGGCAGAAGTTCTATACAAAACGTTGATACGTACTTGCCAAAATAGGCGGCGACGTATTTCGCAAAGCATGAGTCTTTGTATTAGGTAACGTAAGCATAACTCAAATTTCTGGCGCGTTTACTACATTTAAGCTTTTATATTTTCTATTAATCATCGCTATTTATTTAGGAAATATATAGGTCTACTCTTTCGTATCTGTCTACAACTTCCGTTCGCAACGAATTTCGCTCCGATAGATTTTCTCAGAATTGCCCTTAAGATGAACGCTGCAGTGCATTGCTTTTCTTCATATAAGATATGTTTAGTTTTTATAAGATTTTTAGATTTGATTGTTTGCAAACTTAACGGAAATGTGGACTGGAGTTGGTGCCTGAGGACAGGAAATCTTGACGAAATTAATAGATGCATTGTTTAAGATTCCACTGCGAAGTAGCCAAACGACGAAAATTTCGATTGTTTTATGAAATTTTGTTGAACTTCATGACTCATAGATTTGTACAATTTATAGAATCGTGTATAAAGTTTTATTCGGTACTGCTTTGTGTTCATGCTTCTGTTGCACTGCTGTGTTCATAGCAAGTTCACTTTAATGAAGGTTTAACAGTACGGCATATCTTCTATGGGCTGCCAAAACGTATGAACGTTGCTGTTTGTTATACGTTATAATCTCGCTCTGCAGGATATGTTCGGTAGAATGAACATAATGTATCTGGTTTTGCGGAACATGGATGTTTATGTTGTGTATTGTTGCAGTGGTTTTTATAGAGCTACGTGCTTGCTTCGCTCTCGGCTGTACATTTCCCTAGTCAAACCAGAATTAAGTTTCAACTCCCATTAGACTTAGTTCAAGAAAGTCACAGTTCTGCATACAAACAAGAGCCTCATTTGCATATCGTCTTCCCACACAGACTTAAACGTTATAACGACGCTAGTCGTGACGCTAACAATGTCTGCTTTACACTGCGGTGCTTCGAAATCTCCGCTTATGAATTATGTTCCTTGAATAGTTGTGAGGATGTGACTTGTTATGCACAGTGTGTCTCACCATCTTCTTCAAGGTAGAAATAAGTACCGTGTGACCATAAGTTGCATGTAAAGGGGTGCTGGGCCGGAAAGAATAAATACGTAATGGAATAAAGTAAAGAGTTATTTTTGTAGGAATCATCTATAAACAATGAAATTATTGTATGATCTAGAAAATATCTTGCGTCCTTTTTGTGATCCTTGGTGTCTCACCTAGCTCATACCGTGCATCAGTATTCTTATTTATTTATGGTCTGTCGACCTCGCGATCAGTAGCTTGCAAGGTGAAACATTAGACACTTGATGAAATGTACGCTGTCACTTCTGGTGCATTGCCTTTTTGTGTTCCCAGGATCTTAAATTCCTGAATAATTTCTGGGAAAGCATTGAATATTTTAAGAGACGCCATGGCATGTAGACCTATCCTTATCGTAGCAGGGGAGTGACGCTGACCCCTCACCCCCTTATAGTACCCTAATCAAGAAAGAGTAGAGCTATACCTCTAATACTCCGCCTATGAGCTGTACGGCCTGTACAGAGCCTCAGTGCCTGTACAAGGGTGCACTTTACCTTTTTACCTTTACCTTACCGTAGCAGAACCTTTAGAGGTGTCGTAAATGAGGAAAGTTAGAATGGGTATATCGTAAAAGTCTATATTCGAACTTAGCGAATGATTATTTTCGACGCTGGATGCTCTGTGCTCAACAATTTCTTCAGTCTCAGCTCCTGGCTCGCAGAAAACAGCCTGTCTAAATTAATCCTTTAAACACCAAATTAAATCCCATCTGCCATTTGCTGGCATTATTAGGAGCTCACCATATTCTCCACGTTAGCAGGATAAGGGTTAAAAAGTAAAAAGGAATTCTTCGGCCCTAGCCCTTACCTCCGAAAGACTGCAACATGTCTCAGTTCCGAAGAGCAGTCATGGCGAGGCATTATGAAGTGGCGTGAGTCTTCCTGTAAAAAGCCCGCTCTTTTTGCCCGACTTTAAGCAGAATCACAATGTATCGCTGAATAAATGAAAACGTTTAAAATATGAAGTTTTACGAAAACTCGTCTGGTGCGTGTCGGAGTGTTTTTTTGTGAAAGAACAGACGGCAGGCGTGACGTTGCTAGTACACAATTCTCGTAATTGTTTTACGAACGTGCCTAATAACCTTGATATTTAGTGCGAGATGGTATGGCAGGAATGTGAAAGGAAGTTTTAGTGACCGAATTTGAAATAGTATCCCGGAAATTTACCGTAAGAGAACTGGGAAAACGACGAAAAACCTCAAGCAAAATAGCCGGTTTTGAGACCGAGTTTGAGCCCATAACTCCCAACTTCGTAATCCGATTTCTCACTCAACGGCGAAGTTCAGTCAGACTTCTTGTGGAAGAGATAATAATAATATCTCATTTATTAAAGGAATTCCATCGTTTTGCAGATGTGAATTTTCATTACCTGATTTATTAGAACTCGCTTCTGGGCTGTATCCTGTTCCGGATAATTAATCCAGTCTAAACCCTTATATATCCTTGAAAATTTATTTTAATATTATTTTTCCACTTTCGTCTCTAACTCTGAAGTGGTCCATGATAGTGGCGGAAAGGTAACGAACATTCAGAAGCTATAAAATGCGTAGAATTACTTGACAATTTGAGCTGCTGCCAGTTTTTCAGGAAGGACGACTTCATTTAGGCAGTTTTGGATACATTGTGCTATACTATGTGAACAGTGCATCTGGTAAGCCTATGATAAGCTGTAACTGGAGACATGTTGTTATGCATGTTGAAATGGTGGAAAGACGATTATGTTCTCGGATTTCAGTGCACGCTAGCGTGTAGCTAGAACGTGGATTACTTTGTGTTGCATAAGGATAGGAAACATATCAGAGGGTATGCATTTTATATGAATTTTTTATGAATCGGGAATAACTTCATGTTTACTTTGGTATCACTGATTCAATTTCCATTCTTTCAACAGAGTAGGTTCTTGAATAGAAGAAGCGATGATGACAACTCAGCGCTTTAGTCTGAGATAAGTGGTAAAACTGCGTTCTTCGTCTGAGTCAATCCAGCCATAATACGAGTTTTCATATTATTTGATACATTATGTGAATCACTCTACATACTTAAAAGTAGAGCATGTTCAGTTTTTCATCATTTATTTATTAAGGCCAGAGAGAAATTTTCTAAAATCTCGTATTTAAATTTTGCATATCGATATATTTTTTTTTGTACTGAAGTTCATGTTTTGGGAGTTAAAAATACACGTGACATTTGAAGTTTCCAGGGTTCTATCTAGTATGTGACGCTGTGAAGAAATGATTAGGTGTTCGGGTACTAAATTGTTGGACACAGCAAGTTGATCCAAAACGAAGACATAAGAATAAACTATTCTGCATGCCATGTCATCACATACAGCAATACTGCAATATATACAAATGCATAGTTTAGAAATATATTTCCCTTATTTTTATTAATTGTTAGTCGTTTTATTTTAAAGTTTAAATTGAACGTTTTAGATGTTAATGAGTCGATAGGGTGGCCATGCGGTGTAAGGCATGTATCTATGGCTGTTCTATTGCTGGGATTGCGGGTTCGATTCACGCCGGTTTTATGGATGTTTTGTCTCGTGTGAATGTTATATGTCGTCAGGTAGAGGTGTCTGAGACGGGCCGATGTCTCGTCCAGAGGAGGCCTACCTAATTTTTACATTTGTGTGTGTGTGTCACTGAGTGTGACCAAGTGCAACATAACTCTCTACACCTACAGCGAATATGTAAAAGAGATCAGAATATGAAAGAAAGAAAGTAAAAAAGAAATATTATTAAGGGCTTCGTGTTATATCTTGCGCAAAATTGTTGTACGTTGAGGTTGTTTGTGAGAAAAGAAGTAACACTGTATTTGAGACTCATTTAAAGTACATTTTTGTAATAGATTGATAGAAATCTAACGCCTTTCCTTTCAAATCCCTTAATACACACAATTAATACCAAATTTCCTAGAAACAATTTGGTAACTCCACAGAATCAATACAGGATAAGACTTTTCCCACAACATGTTATAGAGCAGTATAGAGCAGTATAGAGCCGCAGAATTTTCTAAATTGTTTGCAAATGTAGATACAGTTTGGTTTGCAAAGTACAAGAAAGAATTTTAGAAATCTCCTTCTCTATAAAGAACGTAATCCGATTTGTTATCGTATTCTATCCAGAGGGAGCTTCAAGGAGGAATGTGAGTAAAGCTGTGTTTGCTTCCAGGGGATCTCAGACACTTCAACAATCATCTAACATGTTCGGATGTTACTTTTTGCTGGATGATGGGAAGTTGGTGCGGGGAACAACCAGCAAGTAGGTGGCCATATTTCTTCGCACGAACAGCACGGCAAAGCGGGCCTTCCGTAGCAGACATCTTAACGTGTCTTGGAACGCCTTATCAAGATGATGTGTACAGCATAAAAAGAAGAGGCATCTCGCCAAAGTTTTATTCGACGTTTTGTTTCAACAAACGGTCGGGTATGATATATATGTGATTTTACAAGTACACCCAAGTGTAACGTGACTGTGGACTAAATATTTTGATCACAAAACCGCAGTTTGTTCTTTATGCAAAGAATGAAGACTTCCTTCAACGAATCAACCAAACGATAAAACAAGCACCCAAAAATGCAAGATTTGAGGTTCCTACAGCCATGGCTATAAGGGCGATTTTTTTGATGATTAGGTATCAGTACAACAGAACAACAGTCTACAAAAAGGTAATACTAACCAGCTAAATTTTCGATCTTTCAACAAAAAAAAAAACAAAAACCGACCAATAGCCACCTAAACAGCAAAGAATGCAACCGACCGATAAAGCACGAAAACGAAATGGTTAAGCGATGAAATGACTAAAACAGTCAACCACCTAACGAGCTTATGAGTAATTCAAACAATCAACTCTAAAATAAACGAAGGAAACAGACAAAGAACGATCATCCAGCTGGCCAACTACCCTAGCAATCTACAGACCAGAAAACGACCATTAATATCACCATCCAGTTCAACTGTCTACCGGTTTATCAAACATTCAACCCAACCATCAACTAACAGGTTATCACCCCAACAAAAGTCAACAATTCGACCACTGAAAGCGACCAATCCAAAATCATCATAATGGCTTTTAATTTGGTATTTTTGTCTTTACAGCATGTTTGTATTCTGTGTGTGTGTGTGTGTGAATATATATATACACACACATATGTGTATGTGCGTATATATATATATATATATATACACACATACACATATGTATACATCTGTATGTGCATGTAATGAGATATTGCCTATCTCCGAGCTGAGTTTGATCCAGGTTTCGAGAAGTGCTTATTGCTTCAATAATTCCAGAGGCAGTTTAAAGTTTTGAGTGTAAGCCTAGGATTAATTATCTGTCCATCAAAATGTCTACCAACAACATTCTTACGCGCATTGTTAAGATAGTCACTTCAGTATATTTCATCCACAATTTCTTTCAGCCCGAATGGTCACACTCTAATCTACACCTTTTTCCGTTATATGAAGTTAAATTGTTATTATCCGTTGACTAAGGTTGTGAAAGCCATTTGTCATACTTGTAATTTTTTCTTTTAATACGTGTGACGTAATCTGAATATGGAGTTCATACTTAGATATGCTTGCTATCAAACTGCAGTCGGTACGTCTTGAGCGCAATAAATGTTAGCTACCTTAATAAGTAATGGGTTTTTGCGAGCTTGTAATCTACCGTTTGGCCCCTACTGACGATTATTCTGGTCCAAGAAGATAGGATTGCCCGGATAATGGAAGCATCAGGCACCTCCAGCTCTCTGATACCTGTACACCAGCCTGTAGATCATAGACCAGAATACTGGAATCTTCGTTAACTCCGCTATGATAAACATTTATCTCCCCAGCTAAGGATGACTGAATCCGTACAGTGTGTATTATCGGTGTGCAACTAGGAGGGATCAATTTATTATCAGTCGCGTTAAACAGAAGTGGAAGCGTTGAAGATTTGCTTGTGGTTTATTGTCTTAACGAGTGAGCGAAAGCTTTTCCTACCTACTGGGGTAAGGGGCTTGTCTTCCACCATCTTGTGCCCAGGTAAACACTGTGGTGGTTAAGGTACTAAGACCTCGGATTCTAAAAATAATTCTAGGGTAGTCTATCCGCCGCCAACAGCCTAGGTTTAGGCAAAAATCCTAAGGTTTTCTACGAGAGTTCAGGAACAAACAATACCAGTCATCTCCTTATCTAGATCTATATTCTACTGTACAAGAATATAAAAATATAATTTTACAAAGAAGTAAGTTAGAGGTTATTTGTACTTGAGTGATAAAGATGTTCAGGATAACCCACTTGCCTCTCTGTATAACCAAAAAATATAAAGTTTAAGCCTTATTGTATCTTATGTACGTGGTTGCACACACATGAGCTTATGTACGCATTTTTCATGGTAGAGTCGGATAATATGTGGTTTAGTAAGGATCCGTATTTTAGCTAGTTATGGGGGTCTGATGTGTGACTTCTATTTCTATCGTCACCAATGGGAAAGTGCTTTGCCTTCACTTTGCCTTTGGCTTCAGCAGCAATTGGAGAAACGTTTAAATAGCCGGTTTATTTCTTGACTGGCTTCAGACTGAGCCGTGTATGCTTTTGTCTTACTTAAAACTTCCTTAAGAAAAAAAAATTAATCAGTTCTGGACACTATATTTCCGTGTGTCTTCAGTGTAAGAATCATTCTGGAACAAAATTACGCTCATCCCTATAAATACTGTGAAATTTACGCAGTTTTTCTGTAGAATAACCAGGTTATCCAAACTGGTGTTGCTGTCTGCTTTCACCCACAGAAGAACTCGATGTTGTAAGATGACCGAATATATCCAAACGTGCCTTCTGAATGTTTTGCATGACGTAGAAGTACGGAATCCACTGTAAACATTAGTAATGTTTCTGTGAAACTCTTAAGCACAGTAAAGTGGATGTAGTAATTAAAATACGACCGAACGAAATAGGGTTTACTAGGAAAAGGTATGTAGTCAAACACAACTTAATCACTGAGGTGTATTTAATGAATATGCGATGGAAACAACTATGTAAGTAGAGATCTCTGCACCACGCGCGCGCGCATCCATATAGCTAACCCTTAAGTTCCCTAGACAACCTGATGATGGCCAATACAGGCCGAAACATGTAGTTGTTTCCATCGCATAGTCATTAAATACACCTCCGTGATTAAGTTGTGTTTGACTACATACCATTTCCTAGTTTTAAACACACAACGGGGATGACACACTTCCTAGAAATAGCGTTTGTTTCGCATATTATCTTATGTTACACCAAACCTAGTTTATGGATTCAACTAATGTGCGGTGTTGAATGAGCTACAATTATACAATTCTTTGTAAACTGTGAAAATGATCCATCAGCGAGCAAGTAAATTTGGGACTGCAGCGCACTATCAGTGCTTGCGTGCGTGCGTGTGTGCGTGCGTGTGTGACTAAATTTGATACTATCCTGCTACCCTACCTGAAGGATGTATCAAACCAGCTGATGTCCTGATGTGCAGTATTGTAGTGTCCCTGACCAGGGGATCCTGGGCCCTGTCCCCCCCCCGGAGACAGAGACCTTACGGGCAGACAGCCTAGCGGTGAATTGCTGCCCTGAAGATGGAAGGTTTAGTTTGGAGGGTGGGTGGTTGTCGTTAAAGAGTTAATGCCCACGGAACTAATGGTTTAATTATCACTTGAATGTACAAGGGAGTAGTCCGGTTGTGGAGGCGAGTGCAGGAGTACCGTTAATTTCTATGAGGCCCTTCGCTGTTCCGAAGTGGTCGGCCTGGCTGGCTGTCGTCGTCTCCTTACAGAGAGCACACAAAAAACACTCGGGTTACAAAAACCTTCTGGTCCCAATATCGTAAGAAGACCAAACAAACGTGCAAGAATGCCTGCACATGGTCAAGCGGGGAGTACAACTGGTGGTCAGTGAGCCGCCACGAGCCCCTGGATACTACAGTACGAAACAGACCAGTGCAGTGATCGGCTGAAGAACTGATAATTTTCCACTTTTGAATCAAAGCCAGCCTTCAAGGCAAATGGACAGTATCTGCACAAATGCTCCGACGAGTAGCCACTCAACCAAGTGGTCACCATTGTGTTTCATTGTGTTTTCAAAGCACTGAGAAAGCAGATGTCCTGGTACTTGAAGACCCGTTGCATAACTGAACGGGCCAGTGAATGACTTGTGGGAAGACGAGAGATGGTAAACATACGCACAGGGGCGCCGATCGTCTTGGCGGATGGTATCTGATGGACGCCACAATGGAGATGGATCTTGATCATAAGGAGAAATGGCATCGCTCGCTGCATGCGCGGAATGCCAAAGGAGTTGAACATGGAAGAAGACAAGAAATAAACTTCAGAGCAGGAGAATTTAACGAAAAAGAAAGCCTGAAAGGCCTCTGAACTGTCAGTTTTACTTACTCCCCACGAATCCCTTGTGGCGCCACATCCGTTAATCAACCTCTGAATCTCATGCAGTAACACACTCAATTGGCTGTTATGCAGAAAACGTCTGACTGGACCCGTCAACAACATCGTTACAAGGGAGGCCTCTTTAGCGTTCATAAACTGCTTCGCTGCAAAATGTCATTCAATAAGCTGAGCTCTATCGATCCAACGTGAGGGCGTTGATAATTTATTTATATTAGTATAATTCAAGTAGCTACCTAATTTTGTGTATGTAAATTATATGTTCTTAGTTTTGTATTATTAAGTATATTCCACAGATAAGTAGTAAAAAGTGGAGTGTTTTGATTTTACCTCTCGTATTTACGCTCTAAATAAAAGTGGTATATTGCAATACATTGTAGCCGTGGAGATACGTGTACCATCCAAGGCCATTCCATTTGCGATTTTTGTGGACAAAGTGGCAGTGGGACAGGTTTCATTCCGAGTTCTTCGGTTTTCCGCTGTCATTATCATTCCATCGGTGTTCCATACCAATATTTCTTTGATGTACCATCGACGCTATATTATACTACAGGGGTGCTGATAAGTCCTTAGCCCGAGCAGGAAGGAAACAAGCCACATTCCCCGCTTTTTATGGAACTTGGAAGTTCATTACCACATTCACAAGAGTCCACCGCCTGCCCCTACCCTAGCCAAATCAATCCATTCCTCTGTTCATCACACTTTTGACAGTCGCAGCTTGTTTCCTTCTTGGTCGGGCTAAGGACTTATAAACACCCGGTATTAGCAACTGGCAGCGTGTTTTAATAAGACACCCTTCATTACACCATATATTAACTTAAATTTCCGCTTTTTATTATTAATTTTAACACACACAAACAAACACGTGTGTATGCATATATATATATATATATATATATATATATACACATATATCGTGTGTATGTATATATATATATATATTGTGTATATACATATATATATATATATATATATATATATACGTTTATTAAAATATATTTTTTTTTTT
>Ga0123354_10001151_pt1 | contig 30914 bp, 24 predicted proteins | sample TergutLab28metaG_2_FD_97872 | JGI IMG/M metagenome (GOLD analysis project Ga0123354, IMG submission 97872) | Labiotermes labralis P4 segment gut microbial communities from Petit-Saut dam, French Guiana - Lab288 P4 | ecosystem: Host-associated > Arthropoda: Insects > Digestive system > Gut ... | reverse complement strand
GTCAACAATGGAGTTGCGAATAAGTTCTGTCAATTCGGGTATCAACTCGCCTGATTGATACTCGAGGCTCACAATGGGACTTTCAAGGGGAAGCATGCTGTTAATCAAACTGATGCAAAGATGTTTGTGTTCGCCGAAAACACGCTTGAAAGTCAAATCGTTTTTGGGGTCGAGATAACGTGCCATATCGATTGTTTTTTATGTTTGTGGAAAATACAAAGTTAATAAAAAACCGGGAATAATATTGGTTTACACAATTAAAAAAGATTGAGCAGAACACCTTATAATTAACATTTCTTTACATCTGTTTTACCGGATTCATTTTTTTTCGGAAGCATGCAACGTTTTTGAGGAATTTTTCATCTTATATATAGTTTGCATTTAATAAACAAAATTAGTATTTCATTAAAATTATTAACTCATGAAAATTATTAAAAACTTATTATTCACGGTATTTTGTGCTGTAATTTGTTTTGCTTGCAAGAGCAATAATGAAAATGAAACGCTCTCTTCCTTAAAAGGAACCCAATGGAAAAGACAGATGAAAAAAACATTTTTATTGATGATGCTATTCGTATTTGCATTAACGAAACCGGTAAATGCACAAAACGTTAAAATAGGAATCACTGCTACGCCATTGGGAGAAAACGACATATTAATGAAAAATTTGATGGGCGGCCCATCCTATTCGGGTGCCGGTTTTTATACATTCGGAATATCGTCTCAAATTCCGATATCTTCCCTGTTGGATATAGAAACAGGCATTGATTATTCTCGACATACTATAAAAATCAGTAGCAGTGATTTATATCCCAATACGACCATTCAATCATATAAGTCGAATGTCAAACTCGCAAGTATTCCTGTAACTTTGAAATTGAACTTTCTGAAATATTTTTTTGTAAACGGAGGATTTTTATTAGATATAGATGCAAGTAATTCAAGCCTAATAGATAAGCAAACGGGAATAGGAGCTCTTGCGGGAATCGGGATAAAATATGATTTCAATTTCGGCGGCACTCTATTTATCAATCCCGAGTTCAAATATCATTCACTGTTGCCTTTTTCTTCAAGTCAAAACCGGCAAAGACTCATAGAAACGGGTATAAGGATCGGAATTATGTTCAATTTATCGGGTAAAACGAAATGAGTCAATTTAAGCTGTCCTTTACTAATATGCTCAACAATTACAAACCTGAGTTCGGGATAAGCAATAGCCCGTTAGGGTTTTCATATCAATAGAATAAGATTCCGGACAACCAATTTTGTCCGTTAGGACATACACCGTGAATGTCCTGACGGACAATTGAAGCGGGCATTTGAATAGGACGGGGTTTTGCTTGCGGAAAGCGAGGGATTCGAACCCCCGGTACAGTTACCCGTACACCGCATTTCGAGTGCGGCCCGATCGACCACTCCGGCAGCTTTCCTTTGGAATGGAGCGTGCAAAAGTAGCTATTTTTTTATTATAATCAAAATGCCAAATAATGTTTTATGCGTTCCAAATCTTCTTCCGAAAATTCTTCCAATAAATACAGTTCGTGAATATTCTCTAATTTTCCTTTTTTCTTCCGCATCTCTACAATGGCTTTTGCTTGATAGAAATTGATGTAGGGATGAGATTTCAATTTATCCAGCGGCGCTGTGTTCACCGGAATCGGAATGATTTGGCTTACATCCGTTTGCAAGTACGGAATCATTTTTTCGTACAATTCTTCATACATTCCATGTACTTCCCGGAGCTGTTCTAAGCGATAATAGCCTCCCAACAGCTTTCGATAGCCGGTGATTCTTTTGGCAAAAGCTGCCCCGATACCGGGGATTTTCATTAATTGTAGCGTGTCGCTTGTGTTAATTTCAATGCTTGTTCCCGGTGAAAATTTTTCGGTTACGGGATAACGATTTTGTGCAGGCAAAGCGGGTGATTCGACCGAAGGCGAATAATAACTTCGTTTTTCCGCCGGTCGATCGGATTTGCGCGACGCATCATTTGTTTTTTGATTGCCGAGTGCATACATTTTTTGAATTTTCGGCGCTTCGATATTGCCCGGAATAACTTCCCGATTTTCGTTGTTTGCGCTTAACTCAACTTCTGCCGGAGGAGTTACGGATACTTTGGGCGTAAAAAGGAATTTTCCCAAGAAAACGCCTGCAATAAGTACAATTAACAGCAAAATACCCCGACGTTCCCGCCGAGAGAAATAAAAAAAATCTTTCCACATAAGGTTTTAAGTTATAAATAAATAGTTATAAATAGTAATTCATCATTCATCATTCATAATTATCCTTCCGTCTTTCATCGGAATAATCCGGTCGGTTAATTTCGCCAGCGACTCATCATGAGTGACAATGACAAATGTTTGGTTAAATTCTTTACGTAAATTGAAAAACAATTGATGCAGTTCTTCTTTGTTTTGAGAATCAAGACTTCCCGAAGGTTCATCGGCAAAAATAACGGAAGGACGATTGATCAGCGCCCTTGCAACAGCTACCCTTTGCTTTTCACCTCCCGAAAGTTCTGCGGGTTTATGTTCCATTCGATCCTGTAAGCCCAGGAAAACAAGGATTTCTTTCGCTCTTTTTGCGGCTTCCTGTTGTTTCGTGTTTCCGATTAATGCGGGAATCATCACATTTTCCAATGCTGTAAATTCCGATAATAATTGGTGAAATTGAAAAACAAACCCGATATGTTTATTCCGAAAAGCAGCCGATTCTTTGTCTTTCAATTGATAGATATTGAAATCTTCGTAAATGATTTCACCCGAATCCGGTTTGTCTAAAGTTCCCATTATCTGAAGTAAAGTTGTTTTTCCGGCTCCGCTGGGACCGACTATGGCGACAATTTCGCCTTGCTTGACTATCAAGTCAATTCCGTTCAAAACCTGCAGTTGACCAAAACTTTTGTAAATATTGCGACAAACAATCATAGTTCAATTCGGTAATAAATTTTACAAAGATAGGATTTCTCAATGAGAAATAAAATAATTTCTTTATTATTCAAACAAAAATTGTATATTTGCATATTAATTAAGGTATATGAGAAGAATTGCATTGATAATTGCGTTTCTGATGGTTTTATCGTATCGGACCTCCGGTTTTTCGCAAGATTATAGAAATAGGAGAGAACCCGCTGTGATAGAAGAGCAACAACCTGAGCCTGAAATGTATGTTGCCAATAATCGACTATACCTGAAAAATGCGCCGGTTGGCAAGCGAGTAGAAATTATCACCATCATCGGTAATAAAATCCGCGAAATTTACATCACTTCTCGAGATTTTGAATATGAATTGAATCTGCCGCGAGCAATTTACATTTTCAGAATGGATGGAATGGTGAAAAAATTTGTTATCAAATAAAATGATCCGGCTATCTTTTCCAAAAACCCGGTGTTAATAAAATCAAAACGGTAAAAATTTCAAGGCGTCCGACAATCATCAACAACGCCATATAGATTTTGGCAAATGCGGATATATCGGCAAATGAGCCGGTGGGTCCATAAACGCCGAATCCGGGTCCGACATTGCCTATGGCGGTAACCGAGGCTCCCAAAGCTTCAACGAAAGGCATGCCCGCCAAGACAAATACACCCCAACTGAAAAGAATGATGAATATGTAGAGAAAAGCAAACGCCAACAAACGTTGTACGACTTCGAAAGATAAAGCATGTCCATTCAATCGGATGGGAATAATGGCGCGGGGATGAAGCAAACGCCCGAATTCGCTGAACGTATTTTTTGCGAGAACCAATGCCCGCACGGTTTTCATTCCGCCGCTGGTCGAACCCGAGCAACCGCAAATGATCATCAGAAACAGGAATACGATCCAAAAAAACGAACCCCATTGAATGTAATCGCCCGTGTAAAATCCGGTGGTGGTTAAGACAGAGATCACTTGGAATATGGCGACGCGAAAGGCGTCGTCCAATCGTATATCTATGCCGTGATGAATCATTAATCCGGCGGTGACAATTAATGTTGCCACAACAATGATGCCGAAGAACCAACGTAGTTCTTCATCCGAGAAAAACCGTTTGAATTTTCCTTTGAAAAAGAAGTACAGCAGTGAAAAATTAATCGAACCAATAATCATAAATATACACAGAACCGTTTCTATGTAAACTGAATGCCAATGTGCTACGCTTAATTTCCTTGTAGAAAATCCGCCGGTTGAAATGGTAGAAAAAGCATGACAAACGGCGTCGAAAGGATTCATGTCACCGATATACAGGAGAACTGCCAACGTGATGGTCAATAGCAGATAAATACCCCAAAGCCGTTTTGCCATTTGCGCCACGCGTGGGCGGAACTTGTCGTGAATCAATCCGGTTGATTCGACATCAAACAGTTGAGCGGCTTCTCCGCCCAACAGAGGTAAAAGAGCCAGAGAGAAGACGATAATTCCCATTCCACCCAACCATTGCATCAAGGAACGCCAAAACAAAATGCCTTTCGGCAAAGCTTCGACGTCATTCAGAATACTGGCGCCGGTAGTCGTAATTCCCGATGCAGATTCAAAGAAAGCGTTTGGAAATGAGTGAATTTCTCCGCTTAATAAAAAGGGAAGGGAACCAAAAAGGGCGAACAGCAGCCACGCCAGTGTCACCGATATAAAGCTTTCCTTTTTCCCGATGAAAGTGATTTTTGTGCGAATACCGGTGGGCAAGGAAACGGCTAATCCGCAAGCAACCGTGATAATTCCCGAAAAAATGAACGGAAGAGGGTTTTCTCCGAAATAAACCGATACACCCGATGATAAAAACATAAAAAACGATTCAAGCACCAGCATCAAACCACAGACGCGAAAAACGAATTTCCGATTCAAGCCAAAGCCTTCCATTCAAATTATGAATTATAAATTATGAATTATGAATTTTTCCGTTCTCAATTCAATTGAAATAATCCTCTATTTTTCGCATGGCGCTGTTTAAACAGAAGACGATCACCAAGTCGCCCGCTTCGATAAACATATCGCCATTAATAATTTCCGCTTTTCCGTTACGGATTTTTCCACCCAAAGTCATGTCTTTCGGCAGATTCAAATCTTTTACGGGTTTGCTGGTGATTTTGGAATTGGGACGCGCAATCAGCTCGGCAACTTCGGCATCGGCAAAAGTCATGCACTTTACATTAGAGACGTCGGCATTAAGCATAAACCGGTAGATGTGGCTCACCGCAATCAGTTTTTTATTGATAACCGTACTGATATTCAGCTTTTCAGCCATCCTGATATAGTCGATATTTTCCACTTCGGCAATTGTTTTTGGAACACCCAAGCTATTGGCTGTTACACAGGCGAGAATATTGGTTTCGGAATTTTCGGTCAAAGCTACGAACGCATCGCAATTCTTGAGATTCTCGCGAATCAGGAAATCGGTATTCCGTCCGTCTCCGTTAATGATCATCACGTTTTTTTCCGCTTTTTCGGCAAGCCGGTAACTTTTATCCCGATTCTTCTCGATCATTTTAACTTGGATGTGACTCGGCAAAAGTTCTGCCACTTTCATGGCAATCCGGCTTCCGCCGATAATGGTTATCCGGCTAACATCCAAAATTCTTTTCCCTGCAAGAACGCGTATGTCGTTTACATGTTCGGGAGTAGTGGTAAAATACAGGGTATCGTCCGGATGAATCAGGTCGGAACCGTGCGGAATAATGGTTTCGTTGTCTCGTCGAATGGCTACGATGTGATAAAATTTTTCGGTCTTCGACAGATCATACAGGAAATTGTTGACGAGAGGAGCATTGTCGCGTACTTTTGCACCGACCAGAATCAGTTTTCCTTCCGCTAATTCCCACCATTGCCGCGACCAGGGCGTCTTCAGGGCGTTGACAATTTCAGCCGCCGCCAAGGTTTCCGGACAAATAAGAGAATCTACGCCGAGCTTGGAAAAGAAATCCATGTTTTTCGGTAGGATATATTCGTTATTACTGACCCGGGCAATGGTTTTTTCTGCACCCAGATTGGTAGCCAGCATGCAAGCTGTCATGTTGACCGATTCTTCGGGAGTGACGGCAATAAACATATCGGCTCCTTTCACGCCTGCCGCGCGCAAATCAGCTATCGAAGTAGGATTACCTACCGTAGTCATGATTTCGTAATGATAGGGAATATTCAAATTATTTTCATCGGTATCCATCAGGACAATGTCTTGATTTTCCTGCGAGAGCAGTTTTGCAAGATGAGTTCCGACTTCACCGGCGCCAACAATGATGATTTTCATTTTTCATCCGTTATAATTCGGGTAATACTATCTGCATCCAACCCGCATAGGCGATACAGTTCGGGAATTGTTCCGTGTTCGATAAACCGGTCGGGGATGCCGATTCGCACAACTTTGGGAGTATAACCGTTTTCCATCATAAATTCCATGACCGCAGTACCCAGACCGCCTTGAATGGTACCGTTTTCGACGGTAATAATGCGGCGGAAGTTTTTACCCACTTCATGCAACAATGCTTCATCGAGCGGTTTCAAGTAGATCATATCGTAGTGCGCCGCATTCGTACCGGAGGTTTGGGCTTTTTTTATCGCTTCTGCCGCATTGTTTCCGATAGCTCCTATACTAAGCACTGCCACGTCTTTTCCGTCTTTTAATTTTTGACCTTTTCCCACAGGCAGTATTTCGAATGGCTTTTGCCAATCCTTCATTTCTCCTTTTCCGCGCGGATAGCGAATGGCAAAAACACCTTTTCCGGGTTGACTTGCCGTGTACATCAGGTTACGCAAGGCTATTTCATTTATAGGAGAGGCAATGGTAATGTTCGGTATGCAGCGTAAGTAAGCCAAATCGAAATTTCCGTGATGGGTCATTCCGTCTTCGCCTACCAAACCGGCGCGGTCTAAACACAGCACTATATTCAAATTTTGCAGTGCGGCATCGTGAATGACCTGGTCGTAAGCCCGTTGCAAAAACGAAGAATAGATGATGCAGAAAGGCAACATGCCTTCTTTTGCCAAACCGGCAGAGAAAGTAACGGCATGTCCTTCGGCAATTCCCACATCGAAAGCCCGGTGAGGCATTTCTTTCATCAGGAAAATCATCGAACTGCCCGTCGGCATTGCCGGAGTAATACCGATGATGCGATCGTTTTGTTTCGCCAATTCCACTAAGGTGTGTCCGAAAATATCTTGATACTGTTGCGGTTCGTCGATGGAATTCCCGACAATGCGTTCTCCGGTATCTTTATTGAATTTGCCGGGTGAATGCCAGACGGTCGCTTCCTTTTCGGCAGGTTTAAATCCTTTTCCCTTGACTGTTTGGATGTGAAGCAGTTTCGGCCCGGTCATGTCTTTGATGTCACTGATGATTCGAATCAAGCCTTTCACGTCATGACCGTCAACAGGTCCGAAGTAACGGATATTAAAACCTTCGAAAATGTTGTGTTGTTGAGTCAATAACGCTTTCAGACTGTTATTGAAACGCAGAATTGCTCCTTTCCGTTTTTCTTGGATTAATCCTACTTTCTTTAGGAAATTGTACAGACCAAAACGAATGCGATTATACATTTTTGAAGTAGTGATATTCACCAAGTACTCGCTCATCCCACCTACCGGTTTGTCGATTGCCATGTGGTTATCGTTTAATATAATGAGCAAGTCATTCGGATCGATGGCGGTATTATTCAATCCTTCGAAAGCGAGACCGCCTGTCATCGATCCGTCACCGATGACAGCAATAATCTTCCGGTTCTTTTCTTTTTTCAGATTGGCGGCAACGGCAATCCCCAATGCAGCCGAAATCGAATTGGAGGCATGACCGGCAATAAAAGCATCGTATTCGCTTTCTTTCGGATTCGGAAAACCGCTGATACCCCCGAATTTGCGAAGGGTATGGAATTGTTCTCTTCTTCCGGTCAGGATTTTATGTCCGTAGGCTTGATGGCCCACGTCCCACACAATTCGGTCGTAGGGAGTATGGAATACATAATGCAAGGCGACAGTCAACTCAATGGTTCCGAGGCTGGATGCAAAATGACCCGGATTATCGGCTAATACTTCAATGATGTATTGCCGCAATTCTCGGCAAACTTGCTCTAATTGTTCCGGAAGCAACTTACGAAGATCGTCCGGAGAATTAATTTGTTTTAATAATTGTATTTCCACAGAAGGCAAATAAGCTAAAAATATACGCTGCAAAGTTACACAATTCACGCTTATTTTTCTAATTTTGCCGAAGATTTATTGACATTATGAACTTCAGAACAGAGATACTCGTTCAACCGAGTGATTTTATGATCTCACACAGTTGCAAGATAGCAATGCAAGGTTCTTGTTTTGCCGAAAATATGGCTTCGAAATTTATGAATGCCGGTTTCTCGATCGATTTGAATCCGTTTGGAATTGCCTACAATCCTTTGTCGTTATCCCGCAACCTGAACCGCTTGTTGGACAACAAACCGTACGCAAGGGAAGAGCTTTTTGAATACAACGGCTTGTATCATAGTTTTTCTCATCACAGTCGTTTTTCGGGAATCGATCCAAACGACGTTTTATCCCGAATCAATTCCCGATTGGAACAGTCATCGGCTTTTCTCGAAACAGCCGATTTACTCATCATTACTTTCGGAACCGCTTTTGTTTATCGTTTGCAATCGAATGGCGACCCGGTTTCCAATTGTCATAAACTACCGTCCGGTTTCTTTACATATAAACGATTGACAATCGAATCGATTGTTCAGGAGTGGAGCGATTTGATTGTTCGCTTGCAAACGCTTTATCCTTCGCTTCGGATTTTATTTACGGTGAGTCCCATCCGGCACAGGAAAGACGGCGATCATGGCAATCAATTGAGCAAGTCGATCTTGTTGTTGGCTGTCGAAGAATTGATGCAAAACCGGTCCCGCTGTTACTATTTTCCGGCGTATGAGATTGTATTGGATGATTTACGCGATTACCGGTTTTATGCGGAGGATATGCTTCATCCCTCTTCTCAAGCGATTGATTATATTTGGGAAAAATTCGGGGAAGCTTGGTTCGAAAGGGAAACCTCGAAAAAAGCGCGGGATTTTGAAAAGATTCAGCGGTCGTTGAATCATATTCCTTTGCATCCCGCATCGGAATATCAAAGAACGGAATAAGGAATCGTTAATCCTTCCGGCAAAAAGTATTACTACGGCAAGTCAGTTATAGCGCCATATTATTATATCCTTTTTTCACTCTTGATTGTTACCGAATAGATTTCATCTGAGCCTTCCATGCGGATATTCACCTTGATTTGCCCCGGTTGCCGAGTCGATTGTACAATCACCAGCGCCCTGCCGAAGTAGGTTTTCAGTTGATTTCCGGCAAAGGATTCCTCACGACGCAAATCTCCGTTGTCGATGCCCAAGATTTTGCCTTCACCTTCAATGGAGACAGTTAATTTCCGGTCGTCCGTTTGTACCGGATTTTCGTCGTCATCTTCCAGATGAATAGAGATATGCGAGAGATCTTGACCATCGGCTTTGATAGTCGTTCGGTCGGCGGCAAGTAGGGGTCGCCGGGTTTCTTTCGATGTTTTGATGGTGTATTGCGCGACTTCTTCGTTCCCGTTATATCCTTTGGCTGCCAATGTTCCGGGCATGTAAGGTACATTCCACACGATTGTGTGATTGGGAAAATCGGCAGTCTTTTGGCGTCCCATCAATCGGCCGTTCAGATATAATTCCACACTTTCGCAATTGGTGGTGGTAAGTACTTCCATAATTAATCCTCTGTAACTATCGGGAAAATTCCAGTGATCGGCTGTTCGGGGCCATTGCCACAGGTCTCGTCCCGGCTCGATATCCAACGATTGGTCTTTTACTGCAATACGCACCACAGGCTCTTTGTTCCACATGGCTCTGTGGTAGGCTGCGCGGGGCTTTTCGAACATGCATATATCGAATAATCCGTTGGGCCATCCTTTGCCGGGCCACTCTGCTTCTCCCAAATAATCGACTCCCGGCCAAATGAAGCCGCCGGCAATAAAGTCGTTTTCGGCAATGATGTTCCATGGATTGTTGGTGCTGTAACTGCGTATATTTCCTTCCTCGCCGCTGTAATAGGGCAGTTCTTCCGAAATAAGGAAACGACGTTCGGGATATTTTTTGTGATCGCTCAACATTCGCGCTTCCAGATAATTATAGCCAACCACATCGGTTACGCCCGCAAATTTGCTTTGATGATTATTTTGTGCGGCAATCATAACCGGACGAGTCGGTTCCATCCGGTGAACCAAGTCCTGCAACATGCGGGCGCGTACTACGCCTGTATCGCTTTCATCCCAAGCTTCCTGCAATTCATTACCGATACTCCAAAGCACGATTGAAGGATGATTGCGATCCCTGAGAATCATGTTTTCCAAATCTTTTTGATGCCACTTGTCGAAATATTTCTCATAATAACCCGATTTCCATTTATCAAACGCTTCATCTATCACAACGAATCCCAACCGATCGCACATATCGAGAAATTCTTTCGACGGCTGGTTGTGCGCGCATCGAATAGCATTGCAGCCGTATGCTTTCAGTATTTCCAAGCGACGTTCGTAGGAGCGGTCGGGAACGGCAACTCCCAAAGACCCTGCATCTTGATGCAGGCACATTCCTTTCAATTTCACCGGTTTGTCGTTAAGAAAAAAACCTTTGTCGGCGTCGAATTTGAAGGTACGAATTCCGAAAGGCGTTATATAAACATCTCTGACTTTACCGCTTACCTTGAGAGTTGTTTCCGCCGTGTACATAACCGAATTGTCAATATCCCAACGTTCAGGTGAATTGATCGAAACAATTTGCTTGATATCGAAAACAGAATCGGCTTCTACAGTTATTTTTTCAGGCGCCGTTTGTCCCATCCGGTTTCCGTTTTTGTCTAAGATGCGTTGCGAAATACTGACGGTCTGTCTCTTGTCCGTTGTATTATTCACGGTGGAAACGATTTGAATCTCTGCTTGTGCATCGGTAACGGAGGGTGTTGTGATATACGTTCCGTAAGTAGCTATATGAATGGGATCAAGCACTTGCAGCCACGCATGGCGGTAAATTCCTGAACCGGCATACCAACGCGGACGATCGCCGGTGCAATCTACGCGTACCGAGATTACGTTTTCCGCTCCTGTATATAAATAAGGAGTCAAATCATACTCGATACCGCAAAAACCATACGGGCGAAATCCCAAATGCTGACCGTTAATATAAACGTCGCTTTGGTGAAAAATACCGTCAAAAAAAATGCTCACCCGTTTTCCGGCGTAGGCTTTAGGAACAGTAAAACTTTTGCGGTACCAGCCGATGGTTCCCGGCAAATAAGCCGCCGATCCTCCCGCCGATTTATCGAACTTCATCTTGATATTCCAATCGTGAGGCAGTTGAACCTCTTCCCACTGCCGATCCGAATAATCTCGTGCTGCAAATTCCGAACTGTCTTTCTCGATAAATTTCCAATCGAAATCAAAATTGATTCGCCTTTGAGCTTCAACAGATATAAATACTGTCAACAAGGTCAATAATAAAACCGGTTTTCTCATATCTATTTTTTCCTCAAAGATACGAAAGAAATTATGAATTATGAATTAGAATAGGGTTTCTCTGTAATTTATAATTCATAATTCATAATTTCTTACTTAACTATCTATTACTTCATCACTTTTCGGTTTTTATTACATTTTCCTTTTTATTATATATTCAATGATAATAATCCATATAAATGGCAATTAACCTTAATTATTGTGAATAATTGGACTATTTTGCCATTTTATGGCTCGTTGTATTATTTTTTTCACTACATTTGCCGAGAATTTCAATTTAACTGAAAATATAGTATAGAATTCCAACTTAACTGAAAATGCAATAAACAAACTATGAGGTTAAATAATGTATCGAAACAAATAAACACATCATTTGATATTTAACAAAACAGTGAAATAAGATAATGATAGAACAACTAAAAAATTAATCAAATTATGACTGAAACGGAAAAAATTGAAACCCAAAAACGAAAAGCAACGCGCAATTATCAACTGGCGCTTGCATCAGCTGTTATTTTCCTGATTTTTGCGGGTTGGCAAATGTGGAAAGTTAACGAAGCGAATAAAAGAACACAAAAAGAACAACAACGAGCAGAGGAATTAATCCATGCCATTCCTTTTTATGAAGATAAATTTGCATTGGCTAACAAAGACGGCTTTTTTTATTTTATCAATAAAAATGGAGATATCGTCGAAAAATTGGGCAGATGGGAAAAAGCAGAAAATTTTAGCACTAATTATGAGGGACTTTCAAAAGTTACCGATAAGGATGGTTCGATATATTTATTGGATACTTTAAGTCACAGATTTAAATATTCCAATAATCTCAATATGTCGGACAACTCTATTCAAATTTTGGATTTGAGAAGTCAGAACCTGACGGAATTTCCTAATAAAATTGAAAAATTAACCAATTTAACTGAGTTGTGGTTAGCTAATAATAATATTACCATTTTGCCCGACGAAATCGAAAAATTGACCAATTTGGCGAAGTTGGATTTATTTAATAACCATATTACCGAGTTGCCGAAAAATATCGGAAAACTAACCAATTTAACCGAATTAAATTTATCAAGTAACGAAATTACAAGTGTGCCCGACGAAATCGGTAATTTGAACAATTTAATCAATTTGAATTTATCAGGAAATGAAATTACAAGTTTACCTGACGAAATCGGAAATCTGACTAATTTGACTGTCTTGGATTTATCCGGCGACTTGATTACAATTTTACCCGACCAAATCGGCAATTTGACACATTTAACGAAGTTGGATGCAGCACGCAACAAAATTACGAGTTTGCCCGACAAAATCGGTAATTTAACCCGGTTAACGAAATTGGATGTATCCGGTAACAAGATTGCAAATTTGCCGAACAGCATCGGAAATTTGACCAATTTAACCAATTTGGATTTATCCAATAATGCGATTGTCGATATTCCGAACGGAATCGGAAATTTGAATCGGTTAACAAGGTTGGATTTTTCCGATAACATGATTAAAAGTTTACCGGATGGAATCGGAAATTTGAAGGACTTGAAAGAGTTGTTTTTATTTCATAACAAGGTTAGCAAGTTGCCGAAAGAAATCGGAAATTTGACGAAGCTGTGTTGGCTGTGGCTATCGGATAACGAAATTAACAAGTTACCCGACGAATTTTGTAAATTGACAAAATTAACCGAGTTGGAATTATCCGGCAATGAGATTTCCGATTTGCCTGACGAAATCGGAAAATTGAAAAATTTATCCATGTTGCATTTATACAGCAATCAAATCAGCGAATTACCTGCCGAAATCGGAAATTTGACGGAATTAACCGAGTTGGATTTATCGAATACCCAAATTGTCGATTTACCTGCCGAAACAGGGAATTTGAGGAATTTAACATGGTTGAATGTATCAAATACCAATATTACAAGTTTGCCTGCGGAATTGAAGAAATTGGCAAATTTGCGCATTATTTATCACCGCGGTACTCCTCTTGATAGTGTATCGATAGCTATGGTTGAGAAAATTAATAAAGTGCAAAAGCATAATTAATGGTTTGCGATAAAGAATAACCGGTTTCGGGTGATCCTTTATTTGATACTCTCAGAAGCGCAAAAGATTCAAAAATTATTTAATAATCAAGAAACCATCCTTGATGCGTCCTTTGAAATGACAAGGGACAAAACTGCCGCAGATTTCTCGTCTGCGGCAGTTTCTTTAAAATTCATAAAACTCGCCTCTGTAAATAATTATCTTGGTATTTTCCCGGTTACATTTTTGTTGGTTATGACTTTCGCTTTTCCTCTCGAATACGGAAGCGATTGAGTTCCTTCATCCGGTATTGCCTTTAATAAACACATATCATCGATTGTGGAGTTAAGACTGTAAGAAATAACCATATCCGCTACACGACCGGGTATTATGGCTCCGTTGATATCGTATTGCGGTTGCAGAGCATTGATATCATTCTGATTCACAGTCGATGTCTTTGGCGCTGTCAATGTGAATTTTACTACCGTTTCTCCCGGTGGAAGAGTAAATCCGTTTTCGATAATTAACGGATTGGTTGGCGTACCCGGAGCATTATAACCGGCAATATTCAACATTCCGCGATCATCGGAATAAGCCCGCGGCTGATTGGAAGTCGGAGTTCTTATCGTATCCGTATTCATTGTCATTATAAAGCTGCCGGGCTTATATTGAAACTCCTCATTGAAATAAATATCCAGAAATGATTCATGAATGGAATCATTGGGATTATTAAACGTGTAAGTAACTTCGATTTCGTCGTTTTCTTTGTATGTTGTCGCGCTATACTTGTCTCGCACATCGATTCCCGCTGCCGGTTGACCTTTCACCACCTTGACAACCGTTGCCTGTACACCGGTATTCGAATAAAAATAATCGGTGCTATATGCAGGTTGAGTAGTTGGTACACCACCTTTTATCAGCTCGTAAGTAAAATAAGCCCGGTTAGCGTAATCTCCGGAAGTAATATTATCTTCATCCAATAAGGCGGTAGCCCGTAATTGCAACGTTCTTCCGGCAGGAATAATTAACTCTTTGATTTCAAGTATTCTGCCTTCGGCATCAGGTATCTCGGGATTGAAATTCGAATTAGATTTACTGCTGACACTGTCCAAGAAGAAAATCGTTCCCGTCTCCCAACTCATGTAAGCGGGCAGCGTATCGCTGAAATTTTTTATCGTTATGTTTTCGCAATTGGTATTCATAATGCTAAATGTATAAGTTACCTCATTCATTTCACAAGTTGAAAATTCGTAAACGCTCGCCCGTTTGGAGAATCCCAAGCCGGCTTCGTTGACCGGCGGCGGAGGCATAATACCCGTCATCCGAATCGGCGAAATATAAATGGATCGCGTACTGTTTGTCGCAGCACCGGTTATCCTGTACTTAATCTGTATGGTATCGACCGCGCCGCGAAACTCTACATTCACCATTCCGTTCTTGTCGGTTGACGACGTGTTGCCGGTTCGGTTTATGGATGCTTTGTTGCCGGATATCCGGTATCGAGCCATGCTCGGATTGCCGACATTGGTGAGTCTCGGAACATAATCCGATCCGGAACATCTTCCGATTATTTCTACTTCTTCCATCGAACTGCTTGCGCCATCCAAAGCGGAAATCGAAAAATAGGGAGCTACCGGATAATTGAACCCGATGGTGGTAACTACTTCCGTATTGGTGCGTCCCAAGCGTTGCACTTGCAAACTGCTTCTTCCCATCGTAGGGGAATTGACGTTAACCGCACGAGGATACCCTCTGTTCGCTCTTACACCCGGCGCATATTGCACTTGTGTTTTTACGCGAATACTGTCGCCGATATCGTCGAGAAGGGGATTTTCGGGAATCCATCTCGTTGTGTTGTTGGGAATGGCGGGAGTAGTCGTAGGGTTGGTCCTCGATGTCCAAGAAGTCCATGAAAATGTTTTTATTCCCGTAAAAGCGCCTCTCGGATCGCCGGCACAACCTTTTTCGGTTTCAATACAGCCGAAAGTAATATAGGTGTCTTCATTCGTGAACTCGTAGCTGCATTGATATTCTCCGTTGACAAACTCCATCGGAACCACCGCCTTGTAATTGTAGTTGCTTCCGGAAATATCTTTTGCCGAATCGCCTACAAGCATATAAACATCGTAGGACGCAGTCAGTCGGCTGTAATAATCGAGAGTAACACTGTCGGCATTTGAACCCAAAGGATTACCGCTGTTATTTTGCGCGCCCACCAGCAAGGTGACCGGACGGAGTGCCGGTTTTGTTATCTTGTGTATGAGCCATATTCTCCTGAATCTCTCCGTAAAATCGCCGCAATTCGTATAGATGATACGATCAAAATAAGTATCTCGATTAGCAGGGTCTATCTGCGGCAGGTCTTTACAGCCGAAGGCAATCGCTTCCATATTTTCTAAACTGCCCACGTTGCTTTCGTAACCTCCGGCGCTCAATACCGAACCGGCAACTCCCAAATGCAACAACGATCCTGCATCGGTGGAATGAGATTGTTGATTCTGCAATCGAGAATCGTCATCTCGAATAATTGCCGCTACATTACGATAGTACTCATCAAATTTACCTATGGTACCATCCCAGATGACTGTACTGTCGGAAAACAGATAAGTAAAATGTCCAACGCCTTCAGGAAAAAGAGTAACTCCGTATTTGATAGCTAAATAAGATTCAACGCGCCTTGTTTCATAATCGGCAAGTTCCCGATCGAATAATATGACTTCACTCATTACTCCATTGATGGTTCTGTTATAAGCATAAGCCGAACCCAGAGTGGATCCCGGTGTGGTTGGGTGGACATAAGCAAAATTGATATCATTGATATTTAAAATTTGGATGGTCTGATCTTCTTTCCCGCTAAACCGGAAACGAGCCCTATCACCCGTTTCGACAAGCGAATATCTCAGTATGGATGTAGCGCCCACGTTAAATAAAGATACACTGCCGTTAAGTTCAGTGCCGGCAGTTCTGAAACGTCCGACCATCTTTGCGGTAGGTCCGCTACCGCTTTTTTCAATTCCAAATCCGGGACGCGGTACGATACTATTCAATGATGAGGACCCGAACCCCATCATATATATCCACCCGAAACTGCTGCCAAAATCGTTATTTACCATGAAAAAAGCTGTATGCTTTCGATTCGGATTATTAGGCATCAGCGTGGTCGAACGATTAGCCAGGTATGCTCCTCTGGTCGCGCCATTGTTTGTGAAAAAACGAACAGAGGGCCAATAATTCATCTCCGGACTGTAATAGTTCATAATCGGATAATAATGATTATCATTATTTTCACCGTCTGCGTACGAAAAAGTTTGCAACCGCACAAAATCGCTCCATTTGGTAACTGCCGACAAATTTCCCGCGAGGCTCTCTGTTGGTCCCGAGTAACCTATCGTCTTGTTTTCTCCTTCGATAGAGGTGGGAAACGTTTCAATCGTAGCCGCATCATCGGCACGCAACCATAAACGTAAACCTGCATTTACCCCTCCGGGACCCGGCGCAAATCCGATAAATTTGATCCATTTATAATCCTCTCCGCCATCCAATCCGACTTTGATTTGCACGGTATGATTCAGTTTGATTTCATACAACTTGGTATAGCCGGCAGCTCCGCCTAAGCCTGCCGGAAACAAGGGATCGGTGGAAACGAGGACGTGAGTAAAGTCTATGGAAGGCGCCGTCAGTTGAATTTCCATACTCGTCAACCCCGTTAATTGTGTCTTATAGACGCGGCTCGCGATATTAATACCGGTAGTGGTCTTAATCTTTGAGCCGCCGACAAATTCATCATCGTTTTGGTAAGTATCAGGAGCTATACCCGCAAGAGGATTGCCCGGTCCTGCGCCGAACATCAGAAATTGTTTGTCGTAAAGCTCTCCGACGTTCTCACTGTTATAAGTTTCAACGCTGCTGTTAACCAAATAAGCTATCAATCCGCTGTTACTCACGCTGTACGCTTGCTTCTGATACAGTCCCGAAGCGTCATCCCGCCCGACACCGAAAATGTGGTTGTTGTAACCGGTGTTTGCCGTGAAATCCCAAACAGTTGCAGCAGGGTCGGAGATATCAGTTTTACCGTAATCGGAGTCGTAATAAGAGGACTTCAACGTGACGCCATATTTAATCGCCAAATAGGAATGAATCTTGGCAAGATCGATAGCAGACATTGTTGCAGCTGAAATTCCTCTCATCAAAATGATTTCCTGCATGGATCCGTTAAACGGATAAGCAGAACCGGTGGTGGCGCTTGCACTTGCGTTTCCAAACAATATTTTCTGATTGGGTTGCGTTCCCGTATAGGAAATGTCAAATGGCAACGCTTGTGATAATTGTTTCGATCCGTTTAAATACATATCAAGCCTGTTTGTGTTTATCAGATTCATGGTAGCAATACCGTAGCGCGGAAAATCGGTAGAAGAAAAACCGGGATTGCGAAGAATTCCGGGCCAATTCGACACTAAAATATTACCTGCATTAGCAGTAGCGCTCGACATCCATCGCAAACTGTAATTACTGTAGGCATTGTTAAAAGTGAGCAAAGTACCGACATAACCCGATCCGGCTATCCCTGTAGCATCCGACATCACAAAAAGATGATAGGCAGTTCCCGCTGTAAGAGGGTAATTCGCCGAAGTGCGCAACTTGGCGGAGAGAGCATTGCCGAAATACAATTCGTTATGATAATTGAATTTCGAATTTCGCAGAACGGGTGCAAAGTTCGAGAATTTTTCCAATTTGAAGTTGGCGGGAAAAAGATTAGACCAGGTCGTATTGGTGGAATGGTTCCCATCCACCCACAAATCCAAGTGGTATTTCGACATATCCACTCCTCCGGGTGTAGCTGCAAATCCGGCGTATGCAATATAATCGTCATCATTGATAACAACACCGGTAGCAATCCCTTCCTCGTTAACCGGATAAATACGTGTATCTTGCGATAGAAATGTCCCGTTCAGATTATTGGAAACAAGCAGATATCGAACATCAACCGGTGTAATTACTTTAATTCCCATCCCCGGTTGCGAACTCGGCGATGCAGGATTGTCCGTATCTAAAAACGCTTTAACTTGTGCCCGATATATCATGCGGCTGTAATAATTGATTTTTTTTGATATGGAATTGTTGAGAAAAACTGTTCCTGCCGGGTATTCATAATTTACGCATCCGAAATCACCTTTGGAACCGAGCATCACATATTTACCATTGGGAAGCATTTCCGTATTCTCATCGTTGAGTGTTTTCAACTCGCTGCCCAGGAAAATGGTCAGCGTTGAGTCGTTCACACTTCTTGATTGTTTCTGGTAGAGTCCCGAAGCGTCGTCGCGCCCGATACCGAAGACGTTAGTATAACCGGTTTGATTCCAAACGGTTCCTCCGCTTGAGTTGCGATAACTCGTCATCAACGTGATACCGTATTTGATAGCCAAATAGGAATGGATTTTGGCAAGGTCGGCAGCAAGAGAGGATGGCGGTGCGGTTGAAGCTCTTCTCATCACAATGATTTCTTGAATGGATCCGTCAAGCGGTATCGTCGAATACGACGCGCCGGCTGCAGTATTAATGCGGCCGTCTCCGTTTCCGATCACCATATAACATTGAGTATTGGTGGTTGCGGTAGTTACGGTAGAGATGCCGGGAATCGTCGTTCCCTGTTTCCCGTTTAAGTATAGATCGAGCGTACCTCCCGAAGATAAAATATTCTGCGCAATCATGGTAGTAATACCGTATTGCGCATTTTTGGCGGCAACTCCGTATTGCAGATAATTATCGGCGGTAAAACCCGGATTGCGCGCCGTAGTGGTCCAATACGCATTTAAAATATTTGCGGTGGCGTTGTTCCACCTCAAACTTGTGGTGGTGCCGGCGGCGGCGCCGGCGCTTGCATTAAAACTGAACAGTGTGGCGGAAACAAGGGGCCCGGTCATGGAAACTTCAGACATCACAATAACATAATAGGTATTTCCCGGCGCAAGATAGTATGGCTGGGTGGATAATAATTTACTTGCACCGACATTACCGAAATACATTTCTTTTTGGAAATTGAATTTCGAATTTCGCAAAGCGGGAACAGATGTATTATTGAGTCCTCCTTCTACGTAATAGTTAGGAGCATTGGGAGCAGGTGAAGGGATGGCAGGACCCCACCAAGGAATATTGTATGAATTGGCGTTTGGACCGGAGTGGTTTCCGTCAATCCATATATTCAATTCATATCCGCCGTTTGTCAGATTGATTCCGCCGGGCGTTGGCGTTACTGTTTGTGCCCGGACGGAAAAGATACCGCCTAACAGCATTACTGCTATCGGTATAAATAGTAGATCTTTTTTGGAATTCATAGTTGTTTGCGTTAAGCGGTATCGAAAGAAATCTCGATCCCGCGATAAAAAAATAATTTCAACAGCACAATAGTATTAACAGCAAAAATGGTATTATTTATGCTTTTCCACCAGTATGATATTAATAAACGTAGCATCAGTGGCTGAACCGATTATGTCATAGTTCATTATTCCGTTCTCGTTGATGCTGATATTGCTGAACACCTCATTGTCGTAGTCCAACACGTAATAATAAAAGTCCGTCGGTAAGGGATTTTTTAGTAATAAAGACGGAGCGCCGGGTGATCCTATAATCTTCATATCCTGATTGTTTACATCAAACTGCCTCATATAGGCGGCGTATAAATCCACTTGATAACCCGTACCGATTATTGCAGTTAAAACAATCGAAGGCAGGTAAAACCAATTATCACGGGTAAAAAAAGTTCCTCCCGGAATGCTTAACCATTCTTTTCCCGTATTGTAATAAATACCCGGTATCAGTAAGTTTGCAGAGTCGGTTTTTGTATTGTAAACAAACATACCTTTGACATGAGCAGGAAGAGGGGCAGGCGATTCCGGATTTACCAACTCGACACGAGGGAGTAAAAAACCAAGCGTATCGCTCCTTAATTCAAGAATAGCTCCGGGTACAGGAGCATTCGTACTTCCAATTGTGACTTGTGCTTTAGTGTTAAAAGCAAAAATAGACACAAAAAATAAGAAAAAATAGATTTTTTTCATGAGATTGTTAGTTGTTAAATTAAGCATATAAAAATGTAATTATTCCATTCTCTTGTGATAAATAGTATATTTTGGAAAAATAATATAAACTTAGTTAATTATTGCTTTTAAAAACTTATCTATTCATTCTTTATCGTGCAATCTCTGCTATATGTGGCTAAAAATAAACGATCTTTCTATTTTGGGTATTATATTAAAATGCAAAAGTAAAGAAAGAATTTTGTCTTTCCAACAAAAAAATGACAAAATATTTTTCTAATATATCTATTTTTGTAGTTATATATATTCATAATTTATTATTTCTGATATATTAATTCAATAATATCACAAATGTATTAAATAATTATGTACAAATGTCATAATATTATATTAAATTTTATTGTAATTTTGCAGCCGAATAAAGAAATTGGTTAATTAAATTATGGCAAGAAGATTACAAAGAATTGCCGCAATTCATGACATATCGGGATTCGGCAAATGTTCGTTGACGGTTGCTTTACCTATTATTTCAGCAGCCGGAATTGAAGTAAGCGTTTTACCTACAGCCGTTTTATCTACTCATACGGGTGGATTTACCGGTTTTACTTATCGGGATTTGACGGAAGATATGCAACCGATTTCCACACATTGGAAGTCGTTGAATATTTGTTTTGATGCTATTTACACGGGTTTCTTAGGTTCTTTTGAGCAATTGGATTTGGTTACGAAGTTTTTTGATACATTCGGAACCAAAGATAATCTCATTTTGGTTGATCCGGTAATGGCTGATAACGGAGAATTATACAAGATTTTTTCTCCCGAATTTGCATTGGGAATGCGTAAATTATGTGAAAAAGCAGACATTATTGTTCCCAATTTGACGGAAGCCGCTTTATTATTGGGAGAGTCTTATCGTCCGGGACCCTATTCTTCAGCCTATATCGAAGATGTATTGAAAAAACTAAGCGCATTGGGTCCGCAAAAAATTGTTTTGACCGGCGTCTTTTTCAACGACGAAGAGTTGGGCGCCGCCGCTTATGATGCTGCAAACGGAGAAATTACTTATAGTTTCGAAAAACGCATACCCGGTTATTATCACGGCACCGGAGATGTTTTCGGATCGGCTCTCTTGGCAGCTGTCATGAACGATTTTCCGTTGAATGAAGCGGCTGCGATTGCCGTTAGTTTCACTGCATCGGCTATCCGGAAAACGGCACAAGCGGGAACCGATGTTCGTTTCGGCGTTAATTTCGAGCAAACGATTCCCGAATTTTTGAAAGACCTCCGATTAATTTACTGAAAGATTGAGGGACTCAGTGATTATTGACGGGTTAAATTCAATCCTTCAAATCCCTTGGTCCCTCAGTTCTTCAAGTTCATCAATCCCTCTTTATGGAAATGACATAAAACGGTAGATTTGGTTTTCCCGGCACCATTTGTATTCCGTAATTAGCTTCCAGATCTTCTTTCATCAAGTCATCATAACGATAATGGAAGCTCCAATCATGATGTATCTTTTTGTCATTCCCTCTGCAATAATAGTATTTTCCCTTTACATCGGTCAATAAAGCGGCAATCTCTTTAATAGTCATATTATCCGCCTCAATTCGATCGGTTCCTATTATATATAAGGGATTTGCATCGTCTCCCCAATCGATTTGGTTTACATCCCACAGATTTTGGGGATTTACTGTATGCAAAATGTAAGCATCCAAATGTTTGTGTTCGGTTTTAATATTCAGTGACAAACGTTTTTTGACAAGTTGAAGAACCGCTTGTTTTGATTTAATTATCTGCGACATGCCGCAACTCATCGAAATTCCGAGATCAACCATCTCGTCAAATGCTATCTGACTGCTCGAGCAATCGGAGAGGTATTTGAGAAGCCCCGAAAGGGGACCGGTATAATAAAATATACCATTGGTAATATACATTTTCGTTTCAGGTTGGAACACTATTCTCATCTTTAGCTCTTTGTCGGCCTCGGACGGTGGCGGTACGGCTTTTTTTTGTACCTCGATAAACAGGTCGCTGAATTTTTTACTCGGTTGGGATTTCATTTGTGCAGCATAGTTCTTAATCATACTCGCAGTAATGTCCGAAGGATGTCCTTTGAATAATATTTTTCCGTCTAACGAGAGTAATACCGCATAAGGGCGGCTTTTTACATCAAAGAAATTGACGAGGCTGTTAGGCAGATAGTCTTGGAGAACGGAAAGCCGGATCGGCTTTTTTTGTAAAAATGACAAAATAGTTTCTTCGCTTTCGTCGCTGAGTGCAACGGCGAATACATCGTTGGGATTTGTTTCTTGCAATATTTCCAATTGCTGGGTTGCGGCGGGACACGGTGCGCACCAAGTTGCCCAAAAATCAATAATCAGGAGTTTTTGGTTAGTAAGTTCAACTATTTTATTGGGTGAAATTACCTTATCTACTACATAGGGAGGCTGGCTTCCGGCAGAAAAAGAAATACTCATCATGCCGGCAAGAAGAGTATATCTTAAGTAATTTTTATACATATTTATCGAAATTTTTTAGAATGTCCGACTCTCGCGAATCGGTTTAAAAAAGAGGTTGTCTCTTTTATTTATATGAGACAGCCTCTTTATTATACCCCTTTACGTTCATTGAATGATCCTGAATTCAGTTCTTCTGTTTTGCTGGTGTTCTGCTTCTGTACAATCCACACCATTGGCACAACGGTTTTTCAGTCTTGTTTCTCCATATCCTTTAGCCACTAATCTGTCGCGTGAGATACCTTTATCAACAAGATAATTGACTACAGATTGAGCTCTTTGTTGAGATAACGCCATGTTGTAATCGTCGTTACCGCGAGAGTCGGTATGAGACATAATCTCGATTCTTAACCCCGGTTTATCTCTCATGAGCTTCAACAGATAATCATCAATAGTTCTTTCCGATTCGGGAGTAAGCTTGGCGCTGTTGTAATCATAATATATAGGAAGCAAAACTGCATCTTGCGTCAATGCGCAATCTACTTCTTCCCATGTAGTGATTCCGCCTTTTTTCACTAATTCCCTCTTGGCAATACTTTTTGTTTCTGCAGGAACTTGAGTTTCTTTCACTCCTGCGGGAACATCGACAACTACTTTCTTGATCGTAGCATATTCAGCGGGGATTTCAATTTCATCTACTCCCGCAGGGGTTTTAATCACCTCTTTTCTGTAGGAATCTGTGCTTCCCGGTTTTGCTATTGACCTTGTAGTGGCATCCGATTCCAATACGGATATTGGAATCGTTTGATTGGATTCCGGATATTCCACATAACAAGCGACCATACATTCATCTTTATTGACAGATGGGCAATTATCTAATCTTTTGTATTCCCATCGACCTGATTTAGGTTGTATCTGAACAACTTTAGATGAACTTTGGAAACGAGCGGGAACAATTTCCAAAGCGGTTTCACCTGCCCGGCTTTCGTAATTTACGGAAACAGTTTCGTAAACTGCCGGACGGATGACATATCTCTTGGAAGCTTCTTTCACCAATACTCTTTCCTCGATCGTCTTGTAAGTGGCAGGGGTATTCGTTAAAACCTTGTAAGACGGTTTAATAACGACAGTTTCACTAACATCCCGGTATTCATCTTGTGTAATACATTTCACATAACATTTACCGGGCTGTGCCGTTGGAGGTAATTCTTGCGCATTTAACGCCCATGCAAAAAGCAAGGAGGGCAAAAACATTAAAGTCAGACGTTTCTTTAAATTCATGATTCAAAAAATTAAGTTAATAATAATACCTTTTATGTTAAAAACGTTGCAAAGTAAGAAAAAAAAACAATAACTACATTGAATTTCTTCAAAAAGTTTTTAACTTTTAATAAAAAAAATAAAAATAGCCGATAAATCATTACTGAAATGGCAAAACAACTCGTTTCAAGCTGCAAATTTACTGAAAATTTATTACTTTTGCTCCAAATTTTTCATCCGTGAACATTGAAATTTCCAACTTATTTTATTTTTCTCAATCCTCGATAATATGAAGAAATATGCTTTGGTAACCGGCGGTTCCCGCGGAATCGGACGAGCGATTTCAATTCAATTGGCATCGATGGGATATCATGTGTTGATTAATTACAAAACGAATAAAGAGGAAGCCGAAAAAACTTTGAACCGAATCGGGGAAATCGGAGGAGAAGGTGAATTATTCCCTTTCGACGTTGAATATGCCGATGAAATAAATACGGAAATAAATGCGTGGATGGAACGGCATCCCGGCGCTTATATCGAAGTATTGGTCAACAATGCCGGTATCCGCAGAGACAATCTGCTTTTCTGGATGACCGACGATGACTGGAATCAAGTGATTCACACCGATTTGAACAGTGTATTTTATGTTACTCGCTTATTAATCAAATATATGCTGAATAAGAAATTCGGCAGGGTGATCAACATCGTTTCCTTGTCGGGATTGATAGGCCGCTCCGGGCAAGCCAATTATGCCGCCGCTAAAGCCGGTATTATCGGTTTGACCCGATCGCTGGCATTGGAAGCCGCAAAAAAGAACGTAACCGTCAATGCCATTGCTCCCGGATTTATCGAAACCGATATGACTAAAGATTTGAATCGGGAAGAATTGAAAAAAACAATCCCGATGGGTCGTTTCGGAAAACCGGAAGAAGTTGCCGAATTAGCGGGATTTCTTGCTTCCGACAAAGCATCCTATATCACCGGACAAGTGATTACGATCGGCGGAGGGTTATGAACAATTCACCCCCGATTCTTCTATGTGTTCAGCAAATTCTTCATCTCGAATATATCTCTATGAATTTTATATATCTTTGCATCGAAAAAAACGAATTGTGGGAAAAAATAAGTTATGGAAATTTGATGCAATGAATCATTACCCCCATGTGTTTCAATATCCTTTCTCCGTTTTGCAGGAAAAAGAATTTGAAATGAGGGGGCGATGGAACGAAGTGTTTTTTAAAAACGAACATCCGATTGTCATTGAATTAGGTTGTGGAAAAGGTGAATACACGGTCGGATTAGCTGAGTCATATCCCGAAAAAAATTTCATCGGCATTGATATTAAGGGGGCGAGGATGTGGAGCGGAGCTGCTCGATCGTTTCAAGATAAAATGACGAATGTCGCCTTTTTAAGGACGCATATCGAATTAATCGACCGCTTTTTTACGCCGGGCGAAGTGTCCGAGATTTGGATTACTTTTCCCGATCCACAGCAGGCAAAAGTAAATAAACGGATGACTTCCACTCGTTTTATGCAATTGTACAGTCGCATTTTGAAGGAAAACGGTATCATTCACCTGAAGACCGACAGTCCGTTTATGTATGCCTACACATGCGCCATGATTCAAACCAACCGTTTACCGGTGGAAGCCGAAACCGATGATTTGTACAGCAGTTGCCCGGCAGATGAAATTCTTTCGATTCAAACGTTTTATGAACAACAATGGCTCAGCCGCGGCATGCGTATCAAATACATCCGGTTTATCTGCCAAGCGCGTTCAAGCTATACAGAACCGGAAATTGAAATAGAGCGGGATAGTTATCGAAGTTTTAACAGAAACAGATAATATGAAATAGATAATATGATGAATTTAAATCCGAAATTAATCAGGGATGCCTTGGAAAAGGTTCGTTATCCGGGGACGGGCAAAAGTATTGTCGAAATGGGTATGATTGAAGATGATATACGCATCGAATCGAATAAAGTGGATTTTTCGATCGTATTTGAAAAGCCGAACGATCCGTTTATCAAATCGATAGTCAAAGCGGCAGAAACAGCTATTTTAACTTATGTTGATGAGGGTATTGAAATCAAAGGAAATATCCGGGTGAAAACCAAGCAGCCGACGCCTCTGCCGGAACAGCCTCGTTTTTTGCCCGACGTGAAAAATATCATTGCCATTACATCGGGAAAAGGCGGGGTAGGGAAGAGTACGATTGCTGCTAATTTGGCGACAGCTTTGGCACAATCGGGCTACCGAGTGGGACTTTTGGATGCCGATATTTTCGGTCCGTCCATTCCCAAAATGTTTGGTGAAGAAGAAGCTCATCCGTTTGTTGAGAAATCGGGAGAGAAAGACCTGATTATTCCGGTTGAAAAATACGGAGTGAAAATTCTTTCCATCGGTTTTTTTGTGCATAAAGCCGATGCATTGGTATGGCGCGGAACAATGGCAAGTAATGCTTTAAAACAATTAATCGCCGATGCCCAATGGGGCGAATTGGATTATTTCCTTATTGATCTTCCTCCCGGCACAAGCGATATTCATCTCACGCTGGTGCAAACGCTTGCCGTAACGGGTGTAATTGTGGTTACCACTCCTCAAGAAGTGGCTTTGGCTGATGCCCGCAAGGGAGTCAATATGTTTACCGGAGAAAAAATCAACGTTCCGGTGCTGGGTTTGGTGGAAAACATGGCATGGTTTACACCTGCCGAATTGCCCGAAAAAAAATATTATCTTTTTGGAAAAGAAGGAGGAAAACGCTTGGCTGAGGAACTTCGAATCCCTTTATTAGGACAAATTCCCATTGTACAAAGCATTTGCGAAGGCGGAGATACCGGCAAACCTGTCGCTTTGGAAAACAGCATTACCGCTCTTGCTTTTCAAGAATTGGCTCAGCGAATGGTGGAACAAGTGAATTTTCGCAACGAGAATCTTGCCGCTACGAAACGGGTATCGGTTATTAACAAATCAATTACGAATAAGTAATTACGAATTGCGGATAATTCCCGATCGTAATTTTTAATTCGTAATTCGTAATTCGTAATTGACTAATTGATCCATTTGCTGATTTTTTTCAGTATAATGGAGAGAATCACTCCTTTTTTCCCTTTCACGAAAAAAGGAGTGATTTCTGCTATTCCACCGGCAATCATTTGGAAAGTCTTATGTCCGGATGTATTCCGCGCGAGGGTTTGCTTTTCTTTCGGAAAAAACAAGCCGATCAGATTCTGCAAAGGAGGCGGTATTTTGGAAATAACGGGTTCCATCAGACCGGCGCGAAGCAGAGGAACAAAATTTTGTTGCAAATACTTGACATGATTTTCTATCCCCGCACTTAGCGCGTCTGATTTTACCTGCAAGTCGATTTTTTGCTTTTGCAGGATTTCCAAGGGAGTTGGTTTCTTCGATTGCATGATTTTTCTTATGAAGCAGATGGTTCATTTTCCGGTTCGGGATTCAATTCTTTTAAAAATGTATTCTGCAAGCCGGTGAAAATAGATTTGTGGAAAATCAGCATCACACATAGAATTAACAGATAAAAGAAGCTGATGATAGCAAATCCGCCGGCCATGCTGTTTACCCATTTCCCTATGAAAAAGCTCAAGGCGACAAACGCAAACAATAAGGCAAAAAACAAGAGATTAATGATAATAATACCGAAAATCAAAAAAGAACTTACAATTGCCGTTTTTTCGAAAATATTCAATTGCAAGAGCTTTAGTCGCGTTTCGACCCAATCGTTGATCTCTGTTTTTAATACAAATAAAATCTCGTTCAAATTGTAACCCGAATCCATAGCTATTCGGCGGAATCAGCCGCGACAGGCGCATCCTTTCCCATTTTTGCAATCGTATCCTTTGCAGCCTTATTGACGACTTCAACCGCTTTTTCCAACTCTTCCAAGCCTTGCTTAACAACTTTACCGATACTTTTTTTGGCATCGTCTGTCTTGTTCTTGATATCGTCCATTACTTTTGCCTTCTTTTCATCGTCGGAAGCAATGTACAAACCGATGGCGGCTCCCATTAATAAGCCGACTCCTAATCCGATAAATAAAATTGAATTTTTCATACGTATAAATGTTACAAATTAAATCGCACAAATATACGACATTTTATTTGTAAAGTACAAAAAAAATTGTAATTTTGCAACACATTTTATAAATGGCAGGTCCTATAGCTCAGTTGGTCAGAGCATCTGACTCATAATCAGGGGGTCCCAGGTTCAAGCCCTGGTGGGACCACAAGGGTAAAAAAGAAAAACAAAGCAAGTCCTTGAAATTAAAGAGATTTTAGGGACTTTGTTTTTTTAAAGCAGAGTAAAAACCGGGTCAAGTGTAAAATTCGGTACAGTCCGGTTATCAGGTTGGTAAACTGTACAACTGTTTGAGAAAGAGTAAATTTTGGGTCAGGCTTGCCGGAGGTGAAGTTTGAGTGAAATAAAAATTTATATTTCTATACACTTGTCAGGAATGAATGTATGGTGTTCATTGTGTGAAACATATCCCAACTGATTCGTAATGCATTTAGTTTTACCGATAATCTTGTCGATATTCCTATGCGAATGTCCGTAAATCCAATATTCTATCGGACTCGTTTCAATGTATTTTTCCAATTCTACCGTAAAAGCGCCATTAATCCGGCTGCCGGTAAAATCAGGTGAAGCTAACTGAAAAGAGGGAACATGATGAGTAACGACAATAATACGTTCTGCCTTGCTATTTTCGACTTTATCTTGTATGAACGAGAAACATTTATCATGTTCCCGGTTGAATTTATCCCAAGTCAGGATTTCGCCATTATACAAAATACGATGAAAATCCGTAACGCCCCGTTCTGTCTGCCAAGCATCTTCCAACCGGATTTTCGCCCAGAGTGTTGAAACAATAATGTCTATATTATCTATTTGAACAACAGCATTATAAAAACAATTTACATTATTTCGCATAGAATAGGCCAAACCTTGAGGAATTTTTGCCAAATCGTAATATTTATAAAGTTCATGATTTCCAACTGCGACAATTACTTGACTGAAATTATCCGAAGCCCAATTCCAAAACGGATGGTTGCTGTAATTATCATCATTCAGGTAACCAATATCGCCTGCAAGAACAAGTATATCGCCCACAGGTTTTAACGGATTACGTTTCAGATAACTGTAATTTTCCGAAAATTCGAGATGCAAATCGGAAGCAAATTGTATTTTCATAATTTCTCTAATCCTTTTACCATTGTATATTTTCCATTAAAATTTCCAATTCCTTATTTCAATATCAACTATTATTATAAATATTTGTACCATTATCAGTATATATGATAACGGTGCAAATTTAGTGATAATAATTTACAAAATGATAAGACTTTTGTCATATCGAAAAAACTCCTTACTTTTGTTTCATCCTTTCAATCCTTGTGCAATGCGTGTTGCAGAATCAAGAATTAGTATCGGCGTGAATGTCGGTCAATCGTGATTCAAAATATTTCAGTAATTTTGTCTTTGGTAATATAGTTAAAATTATGAATAAAAAATTTTTACTATGGGCAACAACAATAGTATTTTGCTTTTCGGCTGCGCTTTCTGCTCAAACCTACAGCGGCAAAATTATTGATTCTACCACTCAACAACCTGTTGCATTTGCAAACATAGAGCTTTTACAAAAGCTTGACTCTTCGTTTATTGCCGGCGCAACGACAGATACATTGGGAAATTTTTCGTTTCATGCAAGGCAGAATGATTATTTATTGAAAATCAGTTTTTTAGGGTATGAAACCAAATTCATCGACGTCGATTCTACTGCTATCGGCACCATTTCTATTTCGCAGGATACAAAAGAACTGAGCGAGATTACAGTAATCGCGTCGCGTCCGATTATTAAAATAGACAACGGCGGTATAAGCACCGACATTCAAAATTCATATCTGAAAAACAGGGGGACGGCGCAGGATGTGCTCGGACAATTGCCTTTCGTACACGCATCAAAGGATGATATTACGGTTTTTGGAAAAGGTACGCCGGTAATTTATCTGAATAACCGGATTGTGCGCGATATTTCCGAATTAAGACAGATTAATTCCAATCAAATAAAAAAAGTTACGGTTATTACCAATCCAAATTCCGAATATGATGCTTCCGTTCAGTCAGTTATACGCATTGAAACTGTTAAACAATCCGGCGATGGACTGAGCGGGGATATGATGTTAGGCGCTACTGTTAGTAAGCGTTTTTCGCATAACGAAACATTACATTTAACTTACCGATACAAAAATCTTGATATTTTTGGAATGTTGAGTTATGGGAAGGATGGCGATTTTCGGAAATTAACCATCCTATCTCAAACTACAAATTCAAGTAATGTTGCAACAGAAGTTACGGATAATGGGAAATCGGATTCATCCTCTAAATATTACGTTACTAATATTGGAGCAAATTATACTTTTAATGAAAATCATTCGGCGGGCATCATGTTTCAAAAGTCGGGGGTGTTCATGGATTCATATTTGAGTAATTCAGAGTTAACGGCTATGGAAAACGATGTCTTAATTGAGAATTTTAAAATTACCGGAAATGCTAAAAATACCCCTTATTACAGAAATTATTTGAATGCTTATTATAACGGAAAATTTGCTGAATGGCTTTCGGCAAAATTAAATATTG
>Ga0123354_10001150_pt1 | contig 30921 bp, 24 predicted proteins | sample TergutLab28metaG_2_FD_97872 | JGI IMG/M metagenome (GOLD analysis project Ga0123354, IMG submission 97872) | Labiotermes labralis P4 segment gut microbial communities from Petit-Saut dam, French Guiana - Lab288 P4 | ecosystem: Host-associated > Arthropoda: Insects > Digestive system > Gut ... | reverse complement strand
CATCACCAATTTAAAGCCTATTTACATATATCTTTTATAGACGTAGAGAGATGCAGAGGCAAAGAGAGAAGAATAGGGAAGGTACCCCCTCCCTCCCCCTATGGGTATACAAAACCGTATTCAAGCCGAACGCTCCAAACGTGTTATAGCCTTTTCCATCGCTATGATTTCTGCTCTATATACCTCAATTTCTTTAGCCGTATCCTCCGGATCCTCAGCAGTTCCCTCACTAAGTGCTCTCTGCAATATTTCTATCTCTTGAGTATACTGCAGCATCTCTTTCTTACACAAGGTTATCGAGAGTATCTTAAGAACACCCATCTCATCCTCAGTCTTAGCAAGCCGATCCGTCAAACTACTATTAATCGTCTTAAGTGCCGCTATTTCCTTCTGGCTCTCAACCACCGCATTGTCTAGGTCGGATATTTTCTGGGCCGACTTGCCATTGGTGTTAACGACTTCGGTGAGCATGAGGAATTTGTAGGTCTTCTGCATCGCCTCCTCCACACGAGGTTTCAGTCGGTCGTCGCCGCCATACTGATGTTCAATATCGCCCACATGTCCCATCATCGCCTCTTTGGTTTTCCCCAGTATCTCAGCATCAACTAAGGCATCCTCAAAGCCATCCCGAAGACTCTTAGGCGAAAAACCAGTAATATTGTCATAACCAGCTTTCTTAATCAAAGTCGATATGATCTGGCTTATGCCTGTGGAATCCAGAAAACCCTCACGTCCCTTAAAGAAGGGCTCATTTTTTTTAGGGTTAAGTTTACTTTTAAGTACTTCTCCTCGGATTTTTTTGTAGGCGGCAAATTCTTGTGCGATCTCAGGTGTTGTGGCACCGTGCCAGATCTCACCCGTTTTTTCCCTGCAACCCTTGTAGTATTTGAAGGGTTCAGTGGGCATTGTAGACCAGTCATTTTCAGCTATATCTATTGGTGCTACCCCATTTTGGAATGCAATGGCAATGAGAAGGCGGTCACGGGGGGACTCACAAAAACTATAGATTTCACGGCACATGGCATTGTCTGGGCTGAATTTATCCGTCTTACGCTTTTTACTATATTTCATAGTACCAAGATCAAGGCTGAATTTTTTAGAATTGTTGGAGAAGAAGCCCTGAATTCGGCCAATATGTGTTTTTACACTCCTACCTGTCTGTGTCTCTTCCAGCATTTTTTTGTAGACTCGTACTTTGCGTTCATAATAATCTGCGGTTTCGTCGTCGGCTTTAATCTGTGTTTTTCGGTTAGCAATAACCTGATCAGGGTCTTCGCCCAGCCATAGAAAAAACTTTGCGAGTCGGGAGTAGTAGTCTTTTTTTGTTGTGTCTGCTAGAGTTTCAACAGTATTTGTGTATGTGTTAAAATCGCTTAGGGGTTTGCCGAATCTTTGTTCAAATAAATAGCCTACACTTTCTTCATATTTTTTTCGAGGCATTTAATCCACAGATTAAATAATGTAGTTACAGTTACATAAATATTTTTATTAAATATGTGTGTTACCTGAAACAATATAGCCGGCCCAACCCAAACTCGAAGACGCATTACTATCGGGATGACTAGTTAGGGCTTCTTCAAGCAAAGATAGACCCGCTAATACCAACACCAAAAGCATAACCCAAACCCCAAATAAAACAAAAACACGTTTCCTGATTTTTCTCACAAAAAACACTCTGATGACTCCTATCGATTCTATTTAGAAGAAAAACAAAAACAATACCGATTGGGAATTGGGACATAAAACAGTTTGTTGTAACCTACACTATCACACAAACACCCAAAAATACCCAACCCCTTGACAACAGGCTTAATTGCCAGAGACAGCTACACCTATCTGATGTTTGAGATTAAAACGCTCTGCGAACCCGATTATGGTTTTGCTGTAGAGTTAGCCAATACCATGAACTGGCACATGGCTAATGAGGATTTCGAATTTATGGCTTCCTTAGAACCCGGCGGATGTTTTCTTCTAAGCGATGACACAAAACCTGTTGGTATAGCAACCTGTATCAGCTATGACAAACTCGGCTGGTTTGGTAACCTGATTGTTAGAGAAAACTACCGCAAAAAAGGCGCCGGAAGCGCACTTGTCACCCACGCAGTAAACTATCTACACCACAAAGGCGTAGAAACAATCGGACTATATGCATACCCCCATCTGGTGGCTTTCTATAGCAAATTAGGCTTTAACCCCGACATCGATTTCTCAGTCCTCCACAATCAAACCCTCTCCACTATTACCGCAAAAACTCTACCAAAAATCACAAAATCTGAACTACCCGCTATAGCCAGATTTGACCGCTCCTTTTTTGGCGGCAACCGAAAAAAACTCCTCCAATCAATCATCCTAGGCCCCGACAACACAAGCTGCCATATATCAAAAGACGGCCAAACCTTGGGCTATGTCACAGCTACAGTTTATGAGAAAGCCGCCTGGATTGGACCTCTAATCTGCCAACCCCAAAGACCCGATATCGCAGCCGCACTTGTTAACTCAGTGCTAAGCGAACTGACAACAAAACAAGTCTACACCGTAATCCCAAAAAAAGATCCAACACTCTCTGAGCTATTTTTTAGAGCGGGCTTTAGCGAAGACTTTTTTGTTACAAGAATGTTTTTAGGCCAAACAAGTACAAAAAATTGTATATACCTGACTGAATCATTAGAACGAGGATAATTTATGGAAGATCCCGGCAAATTTTTGCTCACAGATTTTTTAGCAACATCGTTCCCAACAATACAAACAATTGTCAAAGGTGCCTCAGCACTAAGGGGACAAAACAAAAACCGCAAAATCACCCTGTTCCAATACACCAACGACAAAAAAATCTCGGTGCCCTTTGAAGACGAACACTTCTACCTCCGCGGATCAGTCGAATACGCCAATCCCCAACTAACAGTTGAAGAAGTGCAGGGTATCCTCGCAACGCGTCTGCTTGCTACCTGTGCCAATTACTATCTCGAACACGGCCTCCACACTCCTACACAAGATGCCCTTCAAGAGATCTCCGAAGCTCTCCAAAAGCCTCCCAAGGGCTACATTGTGCCTTTTCTGTTAAACACCGATGATGTCGAACTCGACCGCTACTCCATGAACCCCCTAAAACAATCCATCATAGACAGTGGTCAAAGCGCAATTCCTGCCGCAAACGCCACCACTGAGGGCTTAAAAATCGATCAAGCGTACGCCAAAAAATATAGTGGTTCTTTGATTTCAAAAAAAGAAACTGATCTAATCACAGAGACCCTAAACACAAACAATACTTCCTACCTTGATTTTGTAGACTCCATCAAGTGCCACCAGTTATCTGAGCTCTCTGTGTTTTTCAACATAAACCTCTCTTTGTATAGTCTACGCCTGCCGCTCTCGACTCTAAAAGCTGAGGACAAAACCGGTTTGCTCCACTACATAATAAGCCAAAGCAACCATGACTATGCCTCAGTGGAGCAGGCCTACACTTGTATGGGCCGAAGCATGAATAAACGCACCACCCTTCTAACTGTGCCCCACTCCAAAAAGGGCTATGGCTCTAAACGTGCCGCACGAGGCAAACTGCATTTTGAAAACAACAAATTTCATGATGCCACCATCACCTACAAAACAACCTCTCTCTACCCAAACGATATAGATCCCCAAGACATAGCTGTCGCTGTATGCGAGGACAAATTCAGCATAGCTGGCGAAAAATTTGCTGAGTATAGCTTTAATGAAACAGCTTCCTCACCCCAGTTTTTCCTCTACTCTTTGGCTTCCCCCGAGGACGCCGCAATTTGGCACGGTGTAGGTGCTGTTGGTTCTTCTCAGCTGTTGCAAAGCTATACTAACGCACGCAACGCCTGCCGAACCGACCAATTTATCAAAGATCTAAACCAAAAATACAACCTCAACGTTGGGGTACCTTTACAATTTAACCTCTCCCCCGATGGTCTTTGGAGCCACCCTACGTACCACAATATCGATGCCAGTATAGGTAGCATCGAAAACCTCTCGGATTTGGTTAATAGAGGCATAAAACTCGAATACCTCTCCAACTTTAAATAACCGGAGCCAGCACTATGCCCAGCCTAGACTACTATCTCTTTCGCATAATGCGCATACTCAACTATCTGCCCATAAACCCCCTAAGTCTAGGCAATCAAAAGAAAATTTTTCTTGCATACTTTAAAGACTTCGATAAAGTGCCTGCGGTAAGGGACCTATTTGGCGACCAAACAACCGAGGTGCTAAGCAATCTAAAAGTGGAACTAAGCTGGCTAAACGGTTACATGTACGTAGACGGCAACGACGGACACCTAGTCATAAGCAAAACATATCTCCACAGTGGCGATCGAACCGAAATCTATCTTGATTTAATCCATGAACTCTGTCATGTGAAACAATTTATGGAGGGCAAAGAACTCTTTGACCCACGCTATGCCTATGTAGACCGCCCCACAGAAATTGAAGCTTATCGTTACTGCACAAAAGAAGCCCGAAGGCTAGGATTTAGCGAAGAACGCATCCGATGTTACTTACGTACAGAGTGGATGAACGACCAAGATTTTGAGCGCCTACTAAAAGTGGTCCTCTAGATCACTAAACTTTCCTGGTAAACCTTTAGCATTTTCTGTGCACATATTTCCCAGGTAAATTTCTCAGAAACAAACCGACGTCCACTAACCCCCATTCTTGCACGCAAACTAGCATCCCCTAAAAGTTTTAACAATGCCTCTGCTAACTCATCAACCCGGCCACGATCTACCAACAACCCTGTCTCACCATTGCACACAGCCTCCTTAACTCCTCCAATGGCAAAACCCACAACAGGCTTACCCGACGCCTGAGCTTCAAGAAAAACAATTCCCTGTCCCTCATGAAGCGAGGGCAAAACAAACACATCTGCACAATTATAAAGCAAAGGCAACACCTCATCTCTGACCCGGCCCAAAAAAACAAAATTAGCGCTCAACCCTGCAGATTTTACTATTTCCTCAATGCGTCCTCGAAGCGGGCCCTCACCTGCAACCACAAACTTGACATCTGACCACTGAGCCACCACCACTTTTGCAGCCTCAACCAAAAAGTGCAGTCCCTTACGGGCAATCAAACTGCCCACAAAAAGCACATAAAGTCCAGTATCACCTAACCCAAACTGCCGCCTAGTAGCTTCCATATTTGCCGGTTTGAATCTCTCAATATCCACCCCGTTTGGAACAATTCTAACTTTATCTGCATCTATATTGTAGTATTGCTGGATTTTCTCAAACGCATAATCCCCAATAGTCACAACTAGATCTGCCTCATGGGCCATCTGTTTTTCCAACCCCGCAAGACGCCGCATAAAACCATTTGCCACTCGATCTCTAAAGCTCGGATAACCACTCAGTTTTGCCTGCTCATACTCATCAGCAAGAGTCCCATGAACCGTGTGAATAAACGGCGTTTTAATACCCAACACTCTAAGCTTTCTAGGCAACCCATACCCACTAACAGCATGAGCCTCAAAAACATCTACATCTAAACTGGCCGCATTTTTTGTGAGACTTCGATTAAATTCCCAATTATCCAACGGAAAAACAATATCTGACGAACGACAGGGAACAACAGATACACCCTCCACAGCAACAGCTGTTTTGAAACCTGCCTTAGTTCCACAATAAACCCTAATATCAACTTGGCTCTCCAATAGCTTCGCTGTCTCCATTATACGCCGCTCAACACCCCCAAAGTAGAGATGCGGAGGTTGCGTATTTAGAACCGCCAAACGAAACTTCGCCATCTATCCCACCACTACTATACCTCTACTGTAAGCCAAAGCCTCCTATAAACCAACACAATACCCAAACAACCAAACAAACACAGCCTCAGCCACAACAACAATTACTCTGACCTCTCACAGAGATTAACGGTTTTGTCACCGCTAAATAACCCCAAAGCAACTAACGGATAAAAAATTGAATGGATAATTATGGATGAAAAATGGATTATGGTGTTGGGCAGATGGGCAGTACCGTTTTTTGATAGGTTTCATTTAGTACTTCTGCAATTCCAAGATAGATCGCGCTAGATCCACAGATGATCCCCTCAATGCCTGTGATGGTGTTGAGCCATGTGGGATTTCCCAAAAGTTCCCCTGCCGACAAAAGGAAGAACAACACAAACAAGCTTGCGAACACAAACTGCAATGCACGATTGGCTTTTAGAGTGCCAAAAAACATTGCAAAAGTGAACACTCCCCACACAAAAAAGTAAGATGCCATGGCGAGTGCTGAGGGTGCAATGAGCCCATCAAATATGGTTAATTTGGGTAAAAGCAACAGACCTACAAGAGACCACCAAAATAGTCCATAAGAACTAAAGGCGACTGTACCAAAAGTGTTGCCCTTTCGGTATTCCATAATACCCACAATTAGCTGTGCTAAACCGCCGTAAGCCAACCCCATTGCTAAAATCATAGTGTCAAGTGGAAACAAACCTTCATTATGTAGATTGAGTAGAACCGTGGTTAAGCCAAAGCCTAAAAGTCCAAGAGGTGCAGGATTAGCCAATTTAGTGCTCATTGTTATTCGCTGTCCGCTTTAACTTATACATATTTATGCTTTTCCACAGATCTTTCTTTGATTGTCCTGCTATATAGCGATATTTAGCTTATAGTATATCATAACCATTTCTATTGGTATCGCTCAACATTTGAGAGATGAACCAGTAAGAAAAAAATTGATGGATCAGAACGATTTTCTCTGTATGTTAGTGAGTTTCTTTTTGAATTTTATCAAAAAATGCAATTGTTTCCGGAACGGTAGTCACGATTTTGGTTTGGGTATCGGTGAAGGGAACTCTATTGAGATGTTCGGGTTCCTGCTCGAAGGCCTCAAACGCTTCCATGTTGGGTGTATCATAAACTGCCCATGCTTGGTGTCCCCAGCGGTCAGTCCATACCCCTATAACCTTAATGCCGTATTTAGTTGCTAACATATCTACTTTTTTTAGCCACTCCCTAGTTATCTCCAGGTTTTTTGGATTACCTATTGGACAACTCTCAGGGGCGTGCGTATAAACCTGTAATATATGCATCTTTTTTTCTCACAGGGTGCTAAACTGTCACATGCCCGTTTAAACATCTTTCCGAAAGATGTAACAAAAAAAGTAAACAAGTTGAGCCCCTAAATAGAGCCGTTTGTTTTCACAGATTAGCGTTTGCCGATGGTGCTGTTACTTTTTAGCTCGACTTGTAACCCATTTACCGATTTCTATAATGGAGAACACTATAGCTCCAAACAGTGTTGCTATACCCCAATCGATTAACTCTGGCGTATGTACATTAAAGATAGACTGTAAACCCGGCGCATATAGAATTACCAACTGTAGCGCAAACGAGCCAAGTATTGCATACCATAAGTACTTGTTTTTGAAAACACCAACCTTGAACACAGGATACTTTAACGATCTCATGGAGAGCGCTATAACCAGCTCCATAACTATCATAGCAGTTAATAACTGAGTTCGGGCTGTGAGCAAAGCCATCTCGCCTATCCATGGCTTATGCATAAAGTATGCTGTTAGTAGCAACGTTGACATAATCACTGGCATGGCGGTGAGATAGACTTTGACTTCTTTGCTAAAGATGCTCTCTTTTGGTTTGCGCGGTTTGCGCTCCATCAAGTCAGGGTCTCCGGGATCCACGCCTAAAGCGATTGCGGGTAAGCCATCAGTAACTAGGTTCATCCATAACAACTGGACTGCAGTTAGTGCAATAGCCGCACTGCCTATGGCTTCTCTACCCTCCAAGGTAGCGCTTAGCCCTGGATTGAATATATTTGCCAGATAGGGCACAGCAAGGATCACTATTAGCATGACAATGATTTCCATGATGTTACATTGTAGTAGGTAGGTGAGATATTTTTTGATGTTCTCAAAAATTTCTCTACCTTCCCGTACCGCTTTGACGATGCTGACAAAATTATCATCAGCAAGAACAATATCTGCGGCTTCTTTGGAGACTTCTGTGCCACTGATACCCATCGCTATACCTATGTCACTCATTTTAAGTGCTGGCGCATCGTTGACTCCATCACCGGTCATCGCGACAACTTGATCTTTTTGTTTCCAGGCTTTGACAATACGCATCTTATCTTCCGGTGAAACCCGGGCATAAATTACCACTCCCTCTACGACATCTGCGAGTTGTTCATCAGTCATTTTTTCAAGTTCCTGACCGGTTAGCACTTGGTTGTCAGATGTGTTTTGGTCTAAAAGTCCGAGTTCTTTGCCCACTGCAGTAGCAGTGAGTTTATGGTCGCCTGTAATCATGACGACATGTATGCCTGCTTTTTTGCAGACTACTATGGCATCTTTGACCTCTGGGCGGGGCGGATCAATCATGCTTATGATGCCTACAAATACAAAGTCTTTTTCCATGTCTTCGGTGAATTTCGTATCGGTGGGGAATTCTTTGTAGGCAAATGCAAGGTTGCGCAATGCCTGTTGGGCTAGTTCTTCGGTTATCTTGAAGTATTTGGTGTAGTCTTCTTTGGCGAAGGGTTCTATTTTCCCGTTGAGTAAAATTTTGTTGCAACGTTCCATAATTATTTCGGGGGCGCCTTTCATGTAGACAATTTGTTTGTCTTCTTTGGTGTGGATGGTGGTCATGCGTTTGCGTTCCGAGGAAAAGGGTACTTCGTTTATGCGTGGTTGTTCTTTGTCAAGAGTTTCTTTTTGGATATTTGCTTTTTCGGCGGCGACAATCAATGCGCCTTCGGTGGGGTCGCCTTTAACTGTCCATTTGTTTGTTTGACTGTCTTGATTGAGTGCAGAGTCGTTACAGAGCACAGCAATTTTGAGTAGCTCTTCTATATCTTTGTGAGGTTCAATTTTTTTGTCGTCAACTTGGAATTCGCCTTCAGGAGTATAGCCAATACCTGTGACTTTGATGGACTGCTCATTGACATAGATGTTCTGAACAGTCATTTCGCCTTTGGTCATGGTGCCTGTTTTATCGCTGCAGATTACACTTGTGCTGCCCAATGTCTCAACAGCAGGCAGGCGTTTGACGATGGCATTGGATTTAGCCATGCGATACATACCGATTGCTAATGCGCCCGTGACGATGGCGGGCAGGGCTTCTGGAACAGCTGCAACTGCCAAGCTAATAGCCCACAAGACCATGTCTATTATGGGCCGTTGCTCAACAATGATGCCAATTATACCCACGCTTATAGCAACAGTTAGAGCCAAGATGCCTATTGTTTTGCCTACCCCTGTTAAGCGTTTCTCAAGGGGTGTCTGTTCCTGAGGGGCTGTTTGAACCATATCTGCGATTTTGCCAAATTCAGTATTCATGCCTGTGTCGGTTACGATTGCTCTACCCCTGCCATAGACAACAACGGTTCCAGTGAAAACCATGTTTTCCCGATCGTTTAGCTGGGCCTGCTCAGAAAGCGCTATGGTTGATTTCTGCACAGGCGCAGATTCACCCGTGAGGGATGCTTCGTCAGTTTTTAGGGCGAAGGCTTCTGTGAGCCTGCCATCTGCTGGAACCTTATCTCCCGCATAGAGCAAAATGATATCACCGGGCACCAGTTCAGAGGCTGGAATTCGAATTTCTTTGCCTTCGCGCAAAACACTGGCGGTTGGGGTTGTCATTTTTTTGAGGGCTTCAACAGCTTTTTCGCTGCGATACTCCTGAGTAAACCCCAAGGTTGCACTGACGATGACAATTATGAGAATAATTGCGGCATCTATCATTTCATTCATGGAGCCTTGGTAGATACCAACTCCTACAGAAAGCGCCACAGCAAAGAGCAAAATAAGCATAAGTATGTCTGTGAATTGTTCCAGCAGGATCTTGAGGGATGATTTGCGTTTTTCTTTTCTAAGCTCGTTAGGTCCATATGTTGTTAGGCGCTGTTTTGCCTCTTGAGACGTTAACCCGTTGCTGTCTGTTTTTAATTCATCCACTGTTGCTTCTACTGTTTTGCTGTGCCAGTGTTTAGCCAATTTTTCCCTTGCTTCCTGCGTTACTCAACATTTATGGCGTGATACTATTTAGGCTTTAATGCCTTTCAGTGTTAACGAATAAAATGGAAAATCAATTTAAAAAAAGATAAAAAATCATATTAAAACCTGGAATGCTAAAATATTTTCCTGCTTTATTATTAAAAAATCTTTGTGTTTTAAACCTTGTATCCTTTGTCTTCTTCTAAACCCTAAAATAAAAAATACTCTACTACGTCAATCAATCATCCTCTGGATGTCGTCGACGATAGTCTTTGCTGTGCACATAGAGTGAAACAACCCCAATTGCAAGCACAATAAGGCTTAATGCATAAAGTGTCCAAGCAAAAAATGATCCATAACTCACAATCTGTTTTTGCCACTCCCAAGGAAAATCAACCTTGTTCTGAGGTGGCCAAGCACCCACAACAACATAGGCAAACCCAAAAATCGTCAAAAATATGGCGGCATGGCGGCTCTCAGGGGTTAGAGCACGTAAACCGCATATGTCGACATTGCAGAGCAGAATAGTGCCAATCAAAAGCGCTGGAAGGCTTGTGACAAAAAATATGGGGTTGACTGCACTGCGAGGTATGAGTGCTTGGACAGTAAACGGTGCAATCTTGAATGTATCTATGCCCCAGTCTGCAGGAGTCCAACCGCTTGTTATAACAGTTGCAAGATAGAACGTGCCATAAGCTGCCAAAAGCAGACCCAGAGATAATCGCTGATCTGCTATATAGTCCACTATACGGTGCCGAAGCGTGGTTTGATTCATAAACAGACTGCCTTGCTATTCTAAGCGGTTTTTCCATATAATGTTTTTCAGCAAATAGCAAACTGATGACCTATACATAAAAAAAGAAGGCACGGAGAAATGGCATAAAGAAATAACCACTGAAGGCTTGGTTGACAAAGGCAACCTTAAGACTCCTCATAACCGGAGATGAACATGTTTTCTATGGAGCTTTTAAACGCCAAGACCTAATGGTTGTAAGCATTCCACAGTTAATCGTTGACCTGCTTCAAGAAGGCTGGGTATGTACTATTTGGTTGGGCCTGTTTTGTAGTCGTGGGTTTCTAGGACTTGGTATTCACAGTTGCCGCATAAGGGGGTGGAGACAAAGAATGGCTGTCTTGATAGGTTCATGAGGGTTTGGTGGCTGTATTTTTTGGGGTAGACTTTCGCAAGAGTTAGAACAGTGTCTTCACTTACTCGAAAGGATGATGTTTCACAGGTCTGTGTGATGTCTTTTTGAATGTCTCTACGGTACTGTTCACTATATTGGCTTGCCAGTGTCATCCTTTCTACTAAAGGTTAAAATATTTAATTTTTGTGTGATTTAGCAATACACGGAGATTTAAACATGTCAAGAGCGGTGGGCGAAGAGTTAAAAATTTGCAGCTGTCCTTCGGTGTGTTGTGTTGGATTTTTAATGCAGGTGTATGTGAATGAGTAGTTTGGATGAGGATTTAGATGCGCAATTACGGCAATTAATGTATAGAATAGAGTTTATGGTTGGTAAAGTTGGCCGCTATGGCGCGTATTGTGTGGATGAATTTCGTAAAGTTGATAAAACGGATCTAGCTCCTGAACACATAGATGAAATCGATACAATAGTAAGCGGCTTGTCTGAGGTTTTTCCATCGTTTGATCCAACCTATGGACTTGTTGCCAACGTAACCTCAACAATATCTGATGTGCTCTATTTCCCAAAACGGGAGTTGAATGATGATTTAACTCCTGAGCAACATGCACGAAAACTAGGAGAATTCATTGCACTTATAAAAAAGATAAATAAATTTAATAAAATCATAAAATTCAAACTTTTAAAAATTACCGATGCCGCTGAAATATTTAATACCAAACTCCAAACCATACTTCCTGATGTTCAGGTGTTTGCCTATGAAGACCTGGCTTTCCACAACGTTGAATCTTTTGTAAATCAAATCGAGCAACAAATTGACGAACTGAGCCAAAAGCTTCATGAATTCCAAAATAAATTCGTTCCAAGCGAGTATACTGAAAAATTCGCTTTTGAGTTTGAGTTTGGACAAGTTTCTGTTATACTGCATGAATTATTTGAGGCTGAAAGCAAGGGCCGAGCGCGCTCAGGCAGTCCTAGTGCACTATATGGTCGAATTCAAGAATATTTAAAGACCCTACACGAAGACACTCTAGAAGTTTTGGCTGTAAAAAAGTTTGTAGGCGAAGCTAATAAAATCCATCTGGAAAAAACATTCGATGATCTTTGGAACTCACTAAGCGAAATACGAAACGAAGTAGCTAGTGCAGAAACTCTTTACCATGACAAAAAAAGCATCGATACGACATCAATTATCAAATCACTAACGATTGCAAACGATATCAGCGCCGAAATTTCCACCCAAGTACGCGACCTCAAAAAAATTGACCTCCAACTAAGACCCCCGCTCAAAGATATAAACCGTGGTTCAGATGTTGACGAAGCCCTCAAAAAAATCGATTCCCGCCTCTCTTCTGTTAGATCAGCCAATAATCTGATAAAAGATAATTTGGACGATATTGAAAAAATCGTACAGGGCTGGGCCACCAAATATCCAACCCCAGTCTAACAACCTCTGTCTCCCTTTCTTATAGCTTGTAATTCCAAATTGGTTTCTGCTTTATTGTCTTTTTACTGCTATATCGGGTGTTTTAATTATTGGCCATAGTCCAATAATGCCCGAAAAAGTGACTGGTTAGGGCTTGGAAAAGTTTTTATTGCCCCGTCTATAGTTTATGACCCGGTATCTCGATGTTCTCTTTAGTAGTGGTAATGTTGACGTTGCAAGAGATATTCAATAATTTCCTAAGTACGATCGCAGAATCGTTGCCTGGTATAATTGGGGCCATCATCATAGTTGTCATCGGCATTATCGTAGGCTGGTTCGTAGGTAAAGTAGTTAACAAAATAATTGATCAAACAGTAGAGCGCAACTTTGATAGAAGCGAAATAGGGCGAACTCTGAGAGGTTCAGGGTTTGATTTATCTAACTTTGTAGGTAACCTTCTCTACGCTTTTGTTATTGTTTTAGCTATAACTATCGCAATTGGTGTGATAAACCTCCCCGGTGCTACTGGTGAATTCATCTCTCAGATCGCAGCATATCTTCCTCGACTCATAGGCGGCATTCTTGTCATAGTTCTAGGTATCGTGCTTGTGGATTTCTTAGCTCAGCTTGTAGGCCGTATAATTCGACCTATGTTTGGACCAAGTAAAGCTGAAATCGCTGATATGCTCAAAAATCTCTTGTTCATCGGACTTGTTGCCATAATTTTAAACATAGCTTTCGAACTGTTGCTGTTTACCGCTGGAGACTTGGTGTACTCACTCATTATCGGCTTTGTCATTATCGGTGTAGGTATAATCCTAACTGACGGGCTGATTAAATCAATAACTGAGGAGCATCCAGAATTTCTCACTATTGCCGGCTATGCCAAATTTATCCTCTACACAATCTTCCTGCTCATCGGTACTGGCGCAATCTTTTCCACCTTTAGCGGAGTAACTGGTATAATCAGTACAATCGCTTGGGGTTTTGCAATCGCATTAGCAATCGTTTTGGTCCCAATTGTCTACGCTTTAGCTAAACGGATGCAATCAGCAGTTCAATAAATTTCTCTCTTTTTTTGATCTGATATTAGACCCGCTCATCGAAAGATTGTTTACATGTTTGCTTGTTCGATAGCATCTTACGCTGGATGGGTGGTGTATTTGCAAGTTCATCATTTGGAGTTCTTTAGACTATCCTAATGCTTAATCACCAATGCTATATTGAGGGTCGAGTAAGCATCTAAAATTGGAATAAATCACGCGGCAACGGCAAGTTTGACGGTAAGTTTGATTCCTTCTGGTGGGATTATTTTGTTGGTTTTTTGCCTCTAAAAGAGGGTAGTTTACTGCGGGTTTTGTTGATTATATCCGTTATTGCGTGACGTTGTTTTTTCATGAATGGAATGCCGTCAAGGTATATGCCGATTTCGCGTACTGCAGATGGTAGCAAGGTTGCGGCAAATACAATCAGCCAGTGGGCACCGCTAATGGCAGAAAGACCAAAGATCTCTCTAATTGGTAATATGACAAATATGGTAAATACTACAATCATAGCCGCCGCGCTTCCAAGCAGGGGTTTATTGTTTTTGATTGGGGTCTTAAAGGCTGATTTTGAGCTACGGACATGGAACACATGCACTATTGAGGTCAAGCCGGTAATCAGAAATGCCATAGTCTGACCTAGCGCATGCGAGGGTGTAGCTCCACCCGGTAGAACAACAAAGGCGCCTATGTAGTAGCCTATCAAGACAGCAATTGAGCAGGCAATGGTCTGACGAAGAATCAAATATAGTAACTCGTCGCTAAAGAAGCTCTCATTACGCTTTATGGGCTTTTTATCCATCAATTTAGGATCAAATTCTTCGCGGGAAAGATTAATCCCCGGAATACCATCACCCACCAAGTTAATCAACAACAACATAACTGGAGTTAACAAAATACCCCAGCCAGCTATCTGCGCAAAAATCATGATGATAATCTCACTCATGTTGCAGACTAGCAAAAAGTTGATTATTTTTTTGATGTTGGCATAGACATTTCGGCCCTCACCCACAGCCTCAACAATAGTCGCAAAATTATCATCAACTAGGATCATATCTGAGGCACTCTTAGCAACCTCAGTCCCGGTCTTGCCCATCGCAATTCCAATATCAGCCGCCTTCAACGCTGGAGCATCATTGACCCCATCACCCGTCATAGCCACAACCTCGCCGTTTGCCTGCCAAGCTTTTACAATGCGGATTTTATGCTCAGGGGTTACTCGGGCATAGACGGAGTAGTTTCTAACGGTGTCATTTAGTTCAGTATCTGACATTTTTGCAAGTTGGGCGCCGGTCATGATCTGGGTGCCTTCTTGGAGAATGCCCAAGTTGGTGGCAATTGCACCTGCGGTTGTGGCATGATCACCCGTAATCATTACGGTGCGAATACCTGCGGCTTTGGCCTTTGCTATAGCAACAGCGACTTCGGGGCGTGGCGGATCAATTAAGCCAATAAGACCCAAAAGCCTAGAATCGCTCTCCACTTCCTCTATGTGTCCATTATCGGGTAGTGTGTCAATGGTCTTAGAAGCTATACCAATAACACGTAAAGCTGCTTCCGCAAATTTATCATGTACCGCTCGAGCGGCTTTCAAATCATCTGCTGACTCTGTGGAGAGTGGCAGGTAGTCTAGTGCGCCTTTGGTTAGTACAAGGTAGCCGCCGGTTTTGATTTTGAAAATGACTGTCATGCGTTTGCGGTCTGAGGAGAAGGGAATTTCTTCGTCTCTGTGATAGGTTTCCTCGTCTATACTGTAGCCTTTTTCGTCTAAAAGTCTAAGTATGCCCACATCGGTGGCATTTCCCATGTATTCCTTGATTCCGTTTTCGTCTGTTTCATAGGCGGCATTGTTTGCCATGGCTAGATATTGGAGGAATTGGATTTGTTCTTCGGAGAAGGTTGCGTTGTCTGTGAAGGGTTCGCCGCCGCATACCCAGAGCTGTTTGACGGCCATGCGGTTTTGGGTAAGCGTTCCGGTTTTATCAGAGCAAATGACTGAGGTGTTGCCTAGGGTTTCTACGGCGGGGAGTTTTCGGATCAAGGCGTGTTTTTTAACCATTTTTTGAACGCCGTTTGTCAGCGTTAATGTAACGATCAAGGCCAGCATTTCAGGAACTGCCGCTACTGCTAAGGAGATAGCAACTAGAAGCATGGTGGGTAGGTCGGTGCCGCTTAGCAGACCTATTGCCATTAAGAAAAAGGCGGAGATGATGGCGATCCAGCAAATAGTTTTGTTGAGTTGATCTAGGCGTATTTGCAGAGGGGTTTTCATGCGTTTGCTGCCGCTTAGAAAACCAGCGATTTTGCCCATCTGGGTCTTCATACCTGTGGTGGTAATTACAGCGGTGCCGCGGCCTGCGGTGATCACACATCCTGTGAAGACCATGTTATGTTGGTCGCCTAATGCGGCATTACTTTGGGCTATGTCTTTTGCGTCTTTTTCTGCGGGTTCGCTCTCACCTGTTAGGGCGGATTCGTCAGAGAAAAGAGCGGTGGATTCAATTAATCTAGCATCTGCAGGAACAACGTTTCCAGTTTCCAAAATGACGATGTCACCGGGTACCAATTCGGTAGCGTCAATGCTTTTTCTAACTCCTTGGCGTATAACAACGCAGTAGGGTGCGCTTAGTTTTTCTAAGGCTTCCAGAGCTTTCTCAGCTTTACCCTCATGAGTAATTGCCAAAATTAGATTCAAAATCACAACTGATAGGATGACGATGGGTTCAACAAATCCCGAGTCCTCAAAGATAGCCATAGCAAAGGAGAGTACCACTGCAATCAGCAAAACAATGATGGCGACATCTTTTAGCTGGTTGAGGATTTTTTGAAGCAGACCTGATTTTTTGGGTGGCTGTAGTAAATTTTTTCCATCAATATCTTGGCGCTTCTTAACTTGTTCGTCAGATAAACCCTGATCAGGAGACACATCTAACTTTTCCAACACGGACTGAACGTCCAATTCGTACCAGTGGGTGTGGTCCTGATTTCTGCCCTCTATTGGTTATCTCCACCTTCGTTGCATATTCAATAGGTCGCTTGAAATATCCACAAATGAAATCTGCTTCAATAGACTGTTATAGCTATGTATTTAGCTTTTTGACCGGTAACTATACGATTTTACGTTATTTAGTCGTAAGTCTGCGTTATTGCACAGTAGTGTGGTTCATTACTTTTTGGGTAATTGGTTTTGTGAAGTGACTTGTATATGTGGTGGGCTGTTTTGTAGTAAACTATGTTTGTCTGCAGGTGATGGTGGGCAGTGTTGCGGTTGTTTTTGTGCCAAGCGTCATACGGATTTCTCCGTTTTGAAGCCGTTAAAACACTGGCACGTCTATACATGTTTTGCAGATTTCTGCTTGAAAACTGGGTGCTTAAAGTGTTGGAGAATAAGAATAAACGGTTACGGTTACTACAGACCTAACTTTTTTGGTCCACTAAAACCTGTTAAGCGGCCTAACTGCCCATGTGGCTTGTGAAAAAAGAAAAAGAACCTAACCCTGCTTTCCGGTTAGACGCTGTAGGTAAATAGTTTACCCTCATAGACTATGTCTATGCTTTTAGTGCATGATACTCCTAAATTAGTAATAATACCTGCCGGACAGTCAACTATGTTGTTGACGCCATCAATGTAGGTTTGAATCGAAATTGAAACAGGAGTGTATAGCGAGATGTTGTAGTGTTGAGTGTCACAAGTTACAACGATATATTCAACCTTAAGTGGTGTGCTTACATCAACATTTTTTGTGTGTATGCATTCAAACTTTTCAAAGATAACTTCACCGGGGAACACTATTTGCGGTACTGGGCCTTCTGGCGGAGGCGGTATGGTGACTTGTATGGTATAAATTGAACTGATGTTGTCGTTGGCTTCAGCATAGATGTCAAATGATGGCGCTATGTTCACAAAACATTGAAGTGTACTGATTTCTTTAACAATAAAGGGTATGGTTTCATTACCAAAGTATAGAATCGCCTCGGTACCTACAAGTTTTCCATCAAGATTCTCAACAACTACTGTTAAAGTATCACAGAGCATCACATTGCCATCAAAGGTGACTTCTCTACCCCTCGAATCATAAATGCTAATCTCAAACGCCTTGCTTATCAGCAGTTGTTAGTGGCGCCAACAAAGAAACAAACAAGACAATGGTAATACAAATTGCTAGAGCAATTAGACATTTTTTATTCAGGTTCATTCAACCACTTCCTGTCCAATAGTTCTACTGTTGAACGGTTGATATAAAAATTACACAAAACAAAAGAAGCCTAGCTGCTATGATGATGATGACACCAACTCTGTTGTGCAATTGTGTGTGGTTTGGTTGTCTTGTATTGATGGCAATGGATTTATCCTGCGAAAGAACAAGAGCATTTGTATGGTCCAAATACTAAAAGCCCAACTCGAAGACCTAAACACCATATTGCAGCTTCAATACCTTGCCTATCAAAGTGAAGCACTGCTTCACAATAACTTTACAATACACCCCCTAACCCAAACCTTCGACGAACTCATCAAAGAATACCACACAGGCATCATACTAAAAGCCGTAGAGAACAACGAAATTATCGGCTCTATTCGCGCACATGCAGATGACACAACCGTATATATCGCAAAACTAATGGTACACCCAACCCACCAAGGCAAAGGCATAGGCAAACGTCTCTTAACAGAAATCGAAAACACACTCCAGCGCAAACGATACGAACTCTTCACCAGCTACAAAAGCCAACGAAATCTACACATATACAAAACAGCCGGATACACCCAATTCCGCGAAGAAACAAACCTGGGCATAAAATTCCTCTACCTCGAAAAACAAACAAGGTAAACAACAACACAAACAACACCTTGTTCTATCTGCTAATCAACTATGACTCCAATAGCAACCAACCAATCCAACCTACATTTTAAACTCCCAGATAACAAGCTGACCGGATGCTCCAAAGTTAACCGTTAGGTGCCCTCTCTGGACTGTTGACTTGTGCATCTTTGCTGGATCCCGTAGAGAGACCAAGCAACGTGAAACAGCTAACCCGCCAGTCAAACCCTAAATCGATAGGCATTTAGGTTACAAGATCTGATATACCTGCAAAGTTGATGCGCATGACACTGGTGAAGATCAATCAAATCTTAGAGGGCAAATACACCGATCAAAAAGTTACCATACGCGGTTGGGTCTACCGCAAACGTGAAGGTAAAGAACTCATATTCATACTAATCCGAGACTCCACTGGAGTAATCCAATCTACCATCAAAAAAGACAACCCCAGCTGGAGTGAGGCACAAAAACTCACCATCGAATCCAGCCTCACCCTAGAAGGCAACGTTAAACCCGACACACGCGCCCCAGGCGGCTTTGAAATCGGAGCAGACAACCTCACCATAACCGGATTAGCCGAAACTTTTCCCATAAGCAAAGACAAAAGCGAAGAATTCATCCGCGACATGCGTCACCTATGGCTCCGAAGCCGCAAAATGAACCTAGTTATGAAAGTCCGCGCAGAAACCATGCAAGCCGCCAGAGACTACTTTAACAAACAAAACTACACCGAAGTCTCCCCACCCATGTTCATCTCCGCCGCAGTAGAGGGCGGATCCACATTGTTTGGCCTAAAATATTTCGACCAACAACTCTACCTAACCCAAAGTAGCCAACTCTACCTAGAAATTCTCATGTACTCCCTAGAAAACGTCTACTGCATAGCACCCTCCTTTAGAGCAGAAAAAAGCCGCACTATTCGCCACCTAACTGAATACTGGCACATGGAAGGCGAATGGGCATTTGCCAATATGGATGATCTCATGAAATTCGAAGAAGGCCTCATGACCTATATCTGCCAAACCATCGCCACAAAATGCGAAAAAGAATTCAAAGAACTCGGCGCAGACATCGAAAAACTCAAAACCATAAAAACCCCCTTCCCACGCATAACCTACAAAGAAGCCATAGAACGCCTCAAACCCAAAAACCCCCAACTCGACTGGGGAAGCGACCTAGGCTATGAAGATGAAAAAGTACTCGCCGAAGACTTTGGCACTCCCTTCTTTGTTTATGACTACCCAACAGCCATCAAAGCATTCTACTGTAAAACCTACAAAGACCACCCCGAAGTAGCCATGTCCGTAGACATGATGGTACCCCGCATCGGCGAAATAAGCACCGGCGGCGCAAGAGAAGACAACAAAGACCTTCTCATCGAACGCATGAAAGCACAAGGCCTAAAACCCGAAGACTACGAATGGTACCTAGACCTAAGACGCTACGGCACAGTACCCCATGTAGGCTTTGGCATGGGTCTAGAACGTCTACTAGTATGGATGCTAGACCTCGACAACATTATCGACGCCATCCCATTCCCACGAACAACCCGACGATTCTACCCCTAATCCCCTTTTATCCCTAAAACTCCTGAGAGCTCCTTCTCTTTCTATTCTTTGTCGCTATAATGTTATATGCTCTGTTGTCTGTCTATATTTAGCGAAAGCACTGTGAGATGGGTTAATGAACATTGAAATAATTAACAAAGAGACTGAAATTACAGTAGCGGTGAAATTTGAAGCTGTAGAATTTACTAAAATGGCTGAAATTATGACGGAAGGCTACCCAAAGCTTATGGCTTATGTGACTAAATGCGGTAAACAAATGGCAGGCGCGCCATATTGTAAATACACCAACGGCAGTGAGGATTTTATGAAGTGGGATATCGAATTAGGAGTGCCTGTTAGCGAACCTTTGCCGGAGCAGGGTGAATTTTACATGAGCAAAACCTGTGCTGGTAGGGCGATTACAGCAATGCACAAAGGCGCATACAAAGACATTGAAAAGACATATGCACCCATGATGCAATATCTTGCGAAAAACAAATTAGAATCAACGGGTGTGTATTACGATTACTATCTTAGCAATCCTGCGGATACACCCGAGAGCGAGTTACTTACAAAAGTGGTGTTTCCGTTAAAGTAGCGGTGATATTTTGTAGTAGCGGTGATATTTTGTAGTAGCGGTGATATTTTGTAGTAGCGGTGATATTTTGTAGTAGCGGTGATATTTTGTTGCCCGCTGGCGGCAAAATACCCTCCCGTAATGTCTATAAATTTAGTACAATGTCCCCTTTTTGCTCTGTAGTATGGGTAATTTCTGTTTAAACCACTGATAAACATGGCCACATCATCAAAATAGTGGGAACTCACGCAATTCTTAAATCGGCCTTGCAGTGAGCTTAGATAGACTAAAACAATGCACGGTAATGCTGAGGGTCAAACCAAGCTTCGGGCGCTAAAATTTTCTGCGATAGCTATTGCTAGTGTTGTAATTGTTGAGGTCACTGTGGGTTTACTTGTTAATAGTTTAGCTATAGTTAGTGATGGTTTGCATGCACTGCTTGATGCGTTTACCTGCATTATGTTGATTTTTACTGTGCGTGAATCGCTAAAGCCGCCTGATGCGGAGCATACTTATGGGCATGGCAAGTTTGAAGCTATAGGAGGTTTAATTGGTGGTATAATTCTTACCTTTGTGGCTGTTTTGATCTTCTATGAAGCAGCCCTTAGATTACTGGAGACTGCTTCGCTCTCAGGTGGTATAGAGTATGCTGGTTTTGGTGCCATCGGGTATGCTTTGTTTATTTCTATTATGCGGGTTACGGTTTTTAAGAAGTTTCGTCATGTTGAGGGTGCTTCTATGAAAGCGGGTTTTTATGATGCTATTGCTGATTTGGGGTCTACTCTTATTGCGTTGTTGGGTTTTGCTTTGGCGCTTTTGGGTTTTGCAAATGCTGATGCGTTTGCTTCTATTTTTCTTGGTGTGATGCTTACTTATCTAAGTATTAAATTGGCTAAATCTAGTATTATGGAGTTAAGTGATTCTGTTTCGCATGAGCTGGTTGAGACAACTCGTCGTGTTATCCAGTCATGTGAGGATGTGGTAAAGATTGAGAATCTCAAAGTCCGTAAAGTGGGTTCTAAACTATTTGTTGATGCTTCTGTGCAGGTTCCCAATGTTATGAGTCTTGAAGATGCTCATGCTTCAGCATCTAAAATCGAGATATGCCTGCAGGAGAGTTGTGGTGATGTTGATGTAACCATACATGTTGAACCTGCCAACAAAGAGCGCCAGATGGAGCAGTTAATTGAAAAACTGGCAACGGTTGAGGGTGTTAGGGCAGTTCATGAAATCGCCGTTAACTCTGTGGATGATAAACTCTACATTACCCTGCATGCCTACGTTAACCCTGAGGTATCTGTTGAGGCAGCTCATCGCTTAGCTGAGGTCATCGAACAACGGTTGTACCGTGAGATTGTGCCACTTGAAAATGTTACGGTACATATGGAACCTGCAAGTGTTCCTCTCTCCCCTGATCAAGTCGATGAAGTGCAACTGCAAAAAATTGTTGCCGATGCCGCTCTAAACATTGGCGGCAACCTCGAGATTAAACGGATAGTAACCTACACTGCTGAGAACAAATGCTACATCAACATAGACTGTTGCTTTAGCAAAAATGTTCAGATAACCAAAGCACATCATTTGGCTTCTTTGCTTGAGAAAGAAACCAAAGAACATTTTGCTAATGCAGTAGTAACGGTACACATTGAACCTATGAGCCAATAAATACTAACTATCTGTTCCAAAGTTAGAAGTTGCAGAAACTCTATTTAGGGGTAGCGGATTGCTTAAAGCAACAGACAAAAAAATATCCTAACGGGTTGATTGCCTGGGTCAAGATTTTGGTGCTGAATTGTTTGCGCGTTGTGGTATTAATTGTCGAATTTGTGTGGGTTTTTTTGGTTATACTCTTTCAGGTGAGCGGCAGTCTCCGTGTGGGGGTTGTCGAACAAGAGAAAAAACTTGTACCTTTTTTGAGAAAAACTGTGTGTACCCTGAGCAGAAAGCAAATTGAGTTTTGTTTTGATTGTGCTGTGTTTCCTTGTGAAAATTTGGAAAAAATTGATCGCTACTACCGCCAAAAATATGGTTCTGGTGTTATTGAAAACTTTGTGTTCATTAAAACTCATGGTATGGTTGCATTTCTAAAAAGTGAAAAGGAAAAATGGAAATGTCCTGCTTGTGGCGGAGTTCTCTGTATCCATACAGAACGGTGTTATGCCTGTAATCCTTAAACAGCATTTGCTGTTTTGTGCTAAAATACTGATTGGTCGCAAATAAGGTGATTTGCATCATAAGTTTTGTCTAACTTGAGTTGAGTATTGGTTTATTGCTTAAACATGTCTTAATTCAACCTGTGATTAACTTAAATTAAGTACAAATTTAAATAACTTGGTTGGCTAATCCATCCAAGATTCAAGCATTTGGAAACTAATTATATTGGCATGTGAGGAGGTGAAAAATTGGTTAAAAAAAGTATCATTGCTGTAATTCTTGTTGCCATACTTATAGTTGCATCCGTATATGTTGTCTACACACAATACTACACATCACTCGACTCGCCTTCATCACCCCGATCAAATTCACCTGCTGGCAATCCAGCTTCATCAGCAAATAATCCCCCAGATTCTTCAAACCCATCCGATGCTACAGCTTCTTCTGCTTCATCTTCTTCGTCTTCTTCATCTGATGAAAGCCTTTCTTCAAAAATCTCTTCACTTATTGACGGTGCTGGTTTTGTTGTTGAGGTGCCCTATTCAGTAAAGAGAATTGTTGTTTTGGATGGTAATCTTGCAGAACTGCTCTGTTTTATGGGTCTAAAAGATTCCATTGTGGGGCGAACTAATGCTCAATGCCCGTCACAACTCCTCAACGTGGCAAGTGTGGGTGAAGCCGCATATGCTCTGAGTGTAGAGGCAATCCTTGAACTAAAACCTGATATCATAATTGCTGATTCACTGTTGACCTATGATATGGATGGGTCGTATACAAAACTCAAAGCTACTAGTATACCCATTTATATTTCTCAGCCGCCTGTCTCTCCACAAAATCCGTTGCATATGACTGCTGATGAATTGTATAATGCACCCACAGGGATAGATATAGTCTGCTCTGTAATGGCCGATTTGGCTACAGTGGTGGGTAACAAAGAACGCGTAGCTGAATACATTACTTGGGCGCAGTCCTACAACACACTTGTAAAAGACCGCATAGCTACTTTGCCTCGTGAAAAACAAACAATGGCCTTTGTTGAATGGTATTCCTCTCCCTACCATACAACCAACGATCTAAAACTCTACCAAGCGGGCGGAATTAACATTGCAGAAAACAGTACTCTTGCTTCCCTTACATTGAGCCCTGAAACGGTTGTAGAGCAAAATCCTTCTGTAATTATTGAGCTAATTTCTAGCCCAACACATAATGTCGATGATTTTATTGCTGCCCGAAATGATATACTTAGTCGTCAAACGCTAAAAGATGTTGATGCTGTGAAAAATGGGCGTGTCTATGTATGCGACTTTCTTGCTTTAAACGGCATGCGTTCAATAGTTGGCTATCTATATTACGCTAAGTGGGTTCAGCCTGAACTCTTTTCAGATATAGACCCCGTAGCAGTAAACGCACACCTAAACCAGCAATATCTAGGTACCCCTGTGACAGACACTTATTGCTATCCACGATAGCAATCGCGTATTTGTCTTTCTTTTTTCTCTTTTTTGTGTCACCGCTCAAAATATTATCAATCAGACATTAACTTAAGTTGAACTATGGTTTATATGATTAGTTAGCCCTTCTATACTAACAAACAAAAATGGAGAACCCCTTTATGAAAAACAAATCTATAAACAAACTTTTTTTGTTTGCTCTATCGGTGCTCCTGCTGCTGGCATTAATGCCTGTTATAACCCTCCCCACACAAGCCGCAGAAAACACACCACCCTTGGAAATAACCAACCTATCAACAGTCACCGAAGAGACAATCATTCTTGAACAGAACTTTAATGGACTAACCGATCTCCCTGAAGGCTGGACGATCCACCATGGCGACTGGCGCATCTCCGATGGAAAACTATACCAAAGCTACAAACCCGCCGATATGTTTGATGACCTAGAACCAGCAATGCTCACTTTTAATGCAGGATATTTAGAGAATTTCCGTTTTGAAGCAAACCTTTGGTTTGAGGATTATCTTGTCTATTATAGCTGGATGGGCATAGGCTTTGATATGCACACACCTTACCCAAGTCCACTTACCTGTTCAGCATTTTATTGGCAAACAACCCACTCATCAGGAGCGGGTTTCTATGATTACCCCACATGGTTTCCATATCCCAATTTTGGACACCCCTCTGGTCCAGCACCAAAAGACATGTCCGACGGGTTGTCTGTCCATGTAATGATTGAAGTCTACGGTGAATATGGTGATATCTATTTCGATGGCACTCTTGTAGTTGCTAACGCTGAAATTCCACGCTGGGGTAATGATGGTTCCTTTGGTTTAATTATGGGCTTTGGTGCAGTCGGCTCTTATGACGATATCAAAATTACAGCTCTGCCCTATCGTTTGCCCTCTATCACTACTGACAATTTGTTGAGCGGTACTGTTGATTTACCCTACGTACAAAAACTCGTGTCTGAGGGTGACAAAATTACTTGGAGCAAAATTAGCGGCGACATCCCCGATGGATTAACGTTATCAAGCAACGGTGTTATAGCTGGTACACCAACAACCAGTGGACTTTTTATCTTCACTATTAAAGCAGAAAACGCTAAAGATGAATCGATTAAAGACTTTAGCATTACAATCAATACCGAATATGTAAGTTCATTTGCGGGCAGGGGGACTGATTTTTCTTCGGGAGATATTGAAATTGTTTCTACCAGTAAGATTCCTGAATCGCCAAAGACTTTTGAGGCTTGGGTGAAAATTCCAATAACCAGTTCCACGATAGGTGTAATTGCAGGTAATGGTGCAATTGATGGTTTTGGTTTAGCGGTCATCAATTTTGGTGTTACCTCTGATGGAAACCCTTGGTTGTATTGGAAGGAAACAAATGGAAATGAAGCAAACTATACTGCTTATGCAAATGTGAAACTGGGTGACTGGGTTCATGTTGCCATCGTTCAAGACAGCGAAAACCATATGCTCATATGTTACGTTAATGGTGTCAAGGCTGATGAGCAGACGTTTTCGATTATGGACAACACCATACCTATTCGTCCTCTAAAAATTGGTGGAGACTACATGTGGGCTAATCCCCGGTGTTTCTTTGGTGAGCTCGCAGATATTCGTATCTGGTCTATTGTGCGCACTGCATCTGAGATACAGCTAAATATGAACACACAACTTGCTGGCAACGAGGAGGGTCTTATGGCAAATTGGCTCCTTGATGGTGTCGTTGGAAGTGTTTATGAGGATAACTCTGTAGTGGGTAATGATGCTCGAGCGTGGAGTGAATGGTTAGCACCCGAGTTTGCTGTAGGTGATTACACTATTGCAGTTATTCCCGATATTCAATATTTAACCTTGTATTATCCTGATGTTTTGGAGGAACTGCTGGATTGGATACTAAATAGTGCTCAAGAAGGCAATATACACTTCATGATTCAAGTAGGTGATCTCACCGAGAAAAACACTGTAATTGAGTGGCAAATTGTCCAAGATAATTTTGCAAAGCTCGATGGTGTTGTACCATATATCTTTGTTCCGGGCAACCATGATTATGCGGGTATGCCCTACCTTAGAGATACGATGCTTTTTAATGAATATCTTCTCTTTAGCAAGTACTCCTCTTTCCCTATCTTTGGCGGCGCATATGAAGATAACAAACTAGATAACGCCTACTACTACTTCACTACCGATGATGCGACCTATTTGATGCTGTGTCTAGATTTTGTTCCCCGAGACCCTGTACTTGAGTGGGCTAATGATGTTGTGGAGGCCAATTTGGACTGTCGGGTGATTGTGGTAACTCATTCGTATCTGTCCTATGATGGTAGTTATGATGATTCAAGTGGTTATGATACTGCGGGTAACAATGGTCAAAATGTCTGGAATAAACTTGTAAGTCAACATGCAAATATCATTATGGTTTTGTGTGGTCATATTCACAATGATGATCTAGTTTTGCGGGTTGACAGAGGCATATATGGCAATGTGGTGCCACAGCTCTTAGTAGATGCCCAAGATATGGACTATTATAACAAGGGTGTAGGTATGGTTGCTTTGCTAACCTTTAGCAATAACGGATATGATGTTGCTGTTAACTGGTACAGCGTTAAGGAAGACAAACTGTTTCGAGATTGGAACCAATTCACCTTCTCAGTAGAACTGGGTACCCACACTATCACCTTTGACATTCAAGACGGCACTGATCTACCCGCACAGACCATTGAGCACGGTCGTTTGTTAGTTGAACCCAGTGATCCAACTCGTTTAGGCTACACCTTTGCAGGCTGGTTTTACGGTGAAAACAAGTTTGACCTAAACACTCCAATAACTTCTGACATCACCCTTATTGCAAAATGGGAAAAAATAAAACTAACCATAGACAGTGCAACACCAACAGCCTCAGTAAAACAGCTTACCGGAAATAAAAACGACCTTACGATTACCATTACCGAAAAGCTCTCCGATGGAACAACAAACAATATTTCACAAACTTTTAGCATCAACAATAACGCAGCAAACACCTACACTGTTGGTTCCTACAGAGTATATGTAGATACTAAAGGCAACACACAAATTCGCGACTGCCGCATAGTATAGTATCAACATAAAGTCTTGTTGATATCCCAAACAGCTGTCTATCAGCTGGTCCATCTTCTTTTTCACCCAACCACCCATTAGAAAATCGCCTTCTCAGTAGATTAAAAAATTTTACTCGTGCTCCCTTTTTTTTGGCATCATCTAAAATAATACGGCGGGTTGCACGGTAATGTTTTAATTCTTAGGGCTTCCTAAAGGGTTGAAGCAGGTAATCACATTGAGTAGCGAAGCTAAATGCACTAGATCAGAATGTGACAAGTTTGTTGCAGTCAACGAGTTAGCAAAACGTAGAGGTTTCTTTTGGAGTAGTTTTGAAATCTATGGCGGAAGCGGCGGCTTTGTCACTTATGGTCCACTGGGTGCTCGATTAAAACAAAACATCGAAGCCAAACTTCGCGAATTTATGGTTAAAAAAATTGGCATCTATGAAATCGAATCCTCAGTCATAGTGCCCGGCAAAGTTTTTGAAGCCTCCGGGCACGTAGCACACTTTAAAGAACCAATGGTAGAATGCCAAGCCTGCCATACACGCTTCCGTGCGGACCATCTTTTAGCCGACAAAGGCGTCAGCAGTGCTGAGGCTGAGAAAATGGATCTTGCCGAAATCAATGTCGAATTACAAAAACATGGAGTAATCTGTCCAGATTGCAAGGGTTGTTTTGGTGAACCCACCCGCTACTTAACCATGTTTGAAACCACCATTGGTCCCTATGCAGGTTCAGTGGGTTATGGACGGCCTGAAGCGGCACAAAACATCTTTGTCGAATTTAACCGCCTCTACAACGTTGCCCGTGAACGCTTGCCATTTGGATGTATAATCATCGGCAAAGCCCTTCGCAACGAAATCTCACCCCGACAAGGCTTAATTCGGCTTCGCGAATTTACCATTGCCGATTTAGAATTCTTCTTTGACTCCGAAGACGCCGCCTGTGATCGCCTAAACGAGGTTGAAAACGAAGTCCTGCCCCTACTGCTCTGCGATACACGTCTAAAAGATTGCGAGGACATAACCAACTTTACGGTACGCGAAGCCCTTGACAAGGGTATTATCCGCTGTGAGTGGCAAGCCTATTTTATGGCACAAGCAAAACAGCTCCTAAACGAGCTGGGTGTGCCCTCTGAGAAACAACGGTTTATAGAAAAACTGGCTTGGGAAAAAGCCCACTATAGCAGTCAAAGCTTTGATCAAGAAGTACTAGTTGATCGCTGGGGCTGGGTTGAGGTCTCTGGTCATGCATACCGTACCGACTACGACTTGAGCTGTCATATGAAAGCCAGTGGCGTTGATTTGACTGTTTACAAAGAATACCCCACACCGGTTGAAACCGAAGAATTTGTTGTAAAACCCCTAATGGCCAAATTGGGCCCAGTCTACAAAGATCAAGCCGGCAAAGTTGCGGTTGCACTTGCCAAAGTGCCTGCCCAACAAGTCGCAGATGCCATAGCAAAGGATGGCCGCTTTACAGTTGAGGGTTATGAGATCTTTAGTGAACACGTAGAGGTTGGCAAACAAAAAACTGTGGTGCGCGGTAAACGCTTTGTGCCCCATGTGGTAGAACCCAGTTTTGGATGCGACCGTCTATTCTATGTTGCCTTGGAGTATGCCTATGGCCTAAAAGATGATCGTGCGGTCCTTAATTTCCCAAGAAGCATTGCACCCATCCAAATTGGGGTTTATCCTCTGATGAGCAAAGATGGGTTAGATCTTAAGGCTAAAGAGATTCAGCGGATGCTTTTCTGTGAGGGATTTATGACTGATTTCGATGAGTCCGGCAGTATTGGCAGACGTTATGCGCGTGCTGACGAAGCAGGTATACCCATTGGGATAACCATTGACTACGATACTCTAAGTCAGGGAACAGTGACTCTTCGTGACCGAAACACTTGGAAGCAGATTCGTGTCGCCGTCGCTGATTTGCCTAAATTGCTTTGTAAGTACTTCGAGGGCAAGGCTGACTTTGAAGAGTTAGGGGGCAATACTTAGAACTTAAGTAGTTATCTTTTTAATGTAGGTCTGTAAACTAGGCTTGTACAGTTAGGTAGATACAGCGGGGGATAACGTAAAATGGTACTTCCATCAGAAACAGAAGAGCGCGTAAAGCGTAGAGCACTTAATGCTTGTCAGGATAACCTACGTAAAGTAGTTGATGTATCCAGAAAAATCCCGCAGCTTGTTGAGTGCTTTGCAAGCGGAGACAAAGAAAGTGTCCGCAGGCTCTTTAGTGAAATCAAAGCCGGCGAAGAAGAAGTCGTTAACTCGCGCCGTATGGTTAGTCAGGAACTTGCCGAAATAGGTGCAATTCTTTATGCACGCGAAGACTTTCTAAGATTTACCAATCTCTCAAGTGAGATTGCTGATTTCTCAGAGGGTATTGCGTACTATCTTGTAGAGATTATGGAGCATAATTGGGTTGTTCCGCCAGAAATCAAAAAAGATCTTCTAAAGCTCAGTTTGGCCGTGTTGGATTCAGTGCTTAAACTCCGTGAAACAATGCTGGTTCTCAACTATGGGTCACAAAAGGCTCTGGAGCGTGCCAAAGATGTTGAAATTGCTGAGCGTATTGTTGATGATCAATATCGGGCGATTACAATCAAGATTCTTAGTACCAAACTTGATGTTCCTGTGCTTATGCTCATGCGTGATGTATTGCAGCTTCTTGAAAATTCCGCGGATAAGGCTGAGGATGCAGCAGATATAGCTAGACTGATTTCATTTATCATGTGACCTTAATGGGTAAAATAAAGGTTGAACTTATAGAGAATTTTTTGGTTGTATGGAACCCTGCCGAGGGTACCCAACTCTATAAAACTGCTTACTATGGCAAGCCTGTGGGGATTCCTAAGCCCAAAGTTCCCGAGTTTGATGTGCCTCTGGTTTTGGATTTGATGGAGGGGCTCTATCTGGCAGAAACTAAGAAAATTGAAATTTTTGAAAATCCTGATGTGGTTGAGGTTAGTCTTAAAAAGTTGCGCCAGAAAGCCAAGCAGCTCTATGATGAGTTTGAAGAAAAATATGCGGTTTATCGGGATATGCGTGATAGTGGTTTGATTGTTACGCCGGGTATCAAGTTTGGTTGTGATTTTGCGGTTTACAAGCAAGGTCCTGGGATGGAGCATGCACCCTATATGGTGACTGTCAAAACATCGGGTTCAGATATTTCTGCTACTGAGATTGTTAAAAATGGCCGGCTTGCAACGACTGTACGTAAACGGTTTATTATAGCTGTCCCTGATTTAGCTTCTAAACAAATAAAATATCTTATGTTTAAATGGTTCAAAGCCTAGTTCATTAAGTACTAATTGATGCAGTTTTTTTACCGTTAAGTTTTTATCTCGCAAGACGTGGTATATCGGTTGGTGAGGAGAGCCTGTGACGCTGTCTCCAATTTGGACTTAACATACATCAATACACCGTAAGATATTGAGACTGCAGAGTAGGAACGGTCTCACCTCTTCTTTTAGTTGTCCTAACACACATCTACTATAAACCATGACAATGACGCTACTAAAATATTACCATACGCAACACAGTTATATTAAGCAAAAACACATACTACCCTAAAATCCCGTGTGTGTAACTATGTTTTTTGAGGGATGTTAAAGGCGTCTATTATTGTTCGTTGTAAGGGTCCAGTTTCAGAAATAGTAGAACCATATTTTTCTGAGTAGGTAATTT
>Ga0123354_10001149_pt1 | contig 30926 bp, 14 predicted proteins | sample TergutLab28metaG_2_FD_97872 | JGI IMG/M metagenome (GOLD analysis project Ga0123354, IMG submission 97872) | Labiotermes labralis P4 segment gut microbial communities from Petit-Saut dam, French Guiana - Lab288 P4 | ecosystem: Host-associated > Arthropoda: Insects > Digestive system > Gut ... | reverse complement strand
TGGTTCGATCCCAGCTGGTGTCAGTGGATTTTTCATTGACATAAAATCCTTCCGATCGCACTATGGCCCTGGGGTCGACTCAGCCTCTAACAGAAATGAGTACCAGGAGTATTTCCTAGGGGTGAAGGCGGCCTGTGCGTAAGGCTGACAACCTACCACCATCTTGTGCCGTTGTCTCGAAATCTAGGAGCCTTAACTTCCTGGAACCCTCTGGGACTATCCATGCCTGTAATGGGTCTGCTTTACCTTTTTACGTAACGTAATGCACTCCAGGGCTAAATGTAGTTGATTGTTGCCAATTTACTTTCTAGTCCATATTTCTTAATGTTATTCCATAATTTTACTGTGATTACTCCTCACTTTTAATACCCACCAATCACGTCAGCATTAGTATTACTGTACGGACGGTGAACATTGAGCGGTTGTGTGGTTTAGGGTGGGCAGAGAATAAAATGTAGTTAGAAGAGGGAGGATTTTACAAATGCCAATGAACATTGGCACATGGCGGTTTATTGTAAAGTAGTGGAGACTTTATCTAATGGTAACGTTTTACCCTAAATAACATTCTTAAGGTCTGAAAAAGGCCTTTTTGCTACAGTACATAATGATATCGAGGGGATATTATATATTGAATTCGATCTGGAAATGTTAGCGCTGCTGTCCTCATACCTGTCTGCCGGCGAAAGTCTTTCGCTCGTTATGAAAACTACCTCTCAGTAAATATATTCTTATTAATTTTCGTTCCGTGTGGGGCTCTGAGTAAATTAACTTCAGATTGCGTTTGGCGGAAGCAAGACAGAATATTTTTGAAGACTTCATTATAAACGACCGGGAGGTCCTTTGCCAACTGAAGCCAAAGAAGCCTATCCTCGCAATGACGTGTTCTTTTCTTCAATTTTTAACACGTGTACATTTATTGTTTTTATTACGTAAAGGGGTTTGTGCGGGGAGAATTGTTGCATTTTCTAGGAACTGAACATTTTTTAAGACAATCGGCTCAACTGAAAAATATGCTTGCATATCACTTATGTTTAACAACATATCATGTGAAGAGCTTCTTATATACATCAGAGGTATTTAAATAACATACGTCATTATTGGAAAGTTCCTTATTTGCTGCAACATATGTCGTAACCCTGAGGAGGTGCACCGAAATAACAACTTGGCCAAAGACAGACATATTGCCGAGTATTAAAGCAGTGTTTTCGTAAAAAGAGCACAAACTGATTAGAGCAGGGATTCTCGCAATTTTCCATCGGCATATCATGAAATGAAATTTAACAATTTTAAATTGAATGCAACAATTTTTTTATTGTAATGAACAAGCTGAATTTGGAAGGACTAAAAGGGAGCGGGTATTACTTGTGTAATGCTGCCAGCATTGCTGCATGTTGACATATATATGTATATGTATATATATATATATATATATATATATATATATATATATATATGTGTGTGTGTGTGTGTGTGTGTGGCTAGTGTTTTACATTTTTGATTTTTTTCTTTTGTATCGTTCGATTATTATTAAGGCTGCAAACTAGTAAAAAACAGTTGGAATACCATCAATGATACGTGTACTGAAGTTGGAGATACCTTAGAGTAGAGTCTAGTTGATCTAACGCTTATCTGTATATCGTGAAACATATATTTAATTTATGATTTTATATGTGTGTCCTTATGTAGTGACCTACCGTTAAGGAATTATACAATATGATTTTTAGGAATGTGACTTATTTGAAGCTTTTCAGTTTGTGAAGTTTAAACGCAAGTAGATGCTTCTGCCAAGTTTTTTTTTACTTATTTTGCAGTTGCTCTCTTGCCAGTGGATGTGATTATTACAGAACAAGTATGTAAGTTTCGTAGTGTGCAGGCTTGCAGCATTTCCAGTAAATAATATATGCTCTCTCACCTGTTTGCCTCACTCTGCTCCTGGAAATGACCCTCACCTCTCGACTCCAAGCAGCTCTTCATGTGAAGGATGAGTGGATAGAAATGATCAGTCTTAATACAAACCTTCTATTTTTCTTTGTTAAGTGCGAAGGGAATTATTACGGGGGAGGGGCAAACTGGATAACGTACAAGTTGGCGTAGGAAGAGACAGGAAGTGGGCCTGCAATCTAAAATTGCCGGTCATTATACGTAGCGATCACAATGTTCAAAACCCGCTGTTGTGTTTTTAATCCATAGGCAAACTTCAGAGACTGCGAATTAAATATTCATGTTTTATTGCCTTGATATCGATTTTTAACTTGCAGTAAGGTTTATTATTTTGTGCAGAATAATTTAAGATACTATGATGTAATGACTTACAGACACTAAACATTCATCTGGCACCCGACATTAGAACTTACAAAGTCAGATACGATCTCTCAATTACTATATTTCCTTCTTATGTTGATTAGGGGTGTTAAACACCCAGAATTTAAAACTACAGTGCTGTGGTATATCATCATTCACTGCAGATAACTCCATTATCTCTTAGAAAAGCCTTTACTTTTCTTTCGTATTTGATGGAATGTTCAATCAGAAGACTGCCTCTTACTCCTAAATTTAAGATTGCACATAAAAATATCATAAATTGTTTTCGACACACTCTTCTTGAAACCTGGGTAGAAAAGTATCGGCTCTAAGGCTAGTCGACTATTATGCACGATACGTAGTGCCACTGCTGGAGCCCAGTAGCATTTCTGCTGCAGGATTTCGCACACTGTTTTGTGAGGCCATTCCACAGTACTTGTACATGCTACGGATAATATGAAGAAATGTGCGGAGTGTTTGTATGCGTAATTTATGCTCATATTGAGGAAAATCTGTCTCATTCTGTGCCTTAGTTTTGTATTCATATCATTAAAAACATAAACACAAAAGACATTTGCTTCAATTTTGACTTTTGATATCTCATTTTTTTATTCAGTCATTCAATACACAACCTTCCTGTCAGTCTAAACACAACTAAATGTTATTTAACAGAATTTAATGTCGCGGCTTATTGTAGGCCATTCGTAGGATCAAGAACGTGTTTTTAAAATTGTGCTTAAACTGACAGAAAATTTGTTAATTGACATTTGCTTCGTGTTCTATACATTATAGTGTATGTTGTAATGTTATCAGCTATTATTTAGGTGTAGGTGCTTGTATTGTATCGAAAAATCACTACATAAAAGGGGCGACATAATCTCGTGTAATTAAAGTATTCCTTAGAGTCTAAAACGCTATCGATTTGAAGACGCATCCGTGTTTAATTAGAACATTTGAGGAAAACATGACTGTAAATTGTCACAATAAAAATTGTCAATATTCGAATATCGTGTTTCTGTTCAGCAACAGAATCAACAGTTCCAGTGCAATACAGTTGTCTGTTCACTGTCTTCATCACGTGGTCATGCAGTATCACACGAATATACCGATTTATCTAGGTCACTTTTTACATCACGATAATTCTATGTTCGGCTGTGTAACCGTTCCTTATTCGTTTCTCGGGCACGGCAAACTAACTCAGTTTTTTTATCTCAGTATTTAACCAAATTGATGCACAAAATTTGTTTCACAATAAAACTTATTGTGAAACAAATTTCGTGCATCATGTTGGTTAAATTCTGAGATAAATATACTGAGATGCACGGTCAACAAAACGTCATAACTCAGTTCGGTGACTCCGAATGCCTGATCCCTGGGGATATTCACCGGTTGGCCACTTAACGCATCCGCACCTTCTCATTTGTTGTATTCGACGGGTAAAAATAAGACATACAATAATTTTCGCTGAATATTATTGGTATTACTAAAATAATTCTCTATTGGACTGCTCTAACATACACTCTTGCTGAGCGCGGCACTGTGGATAATCCCATTCAATCCGGGCTGCACTCTCACCCGAAGATAGCTAAGCATAGAGCCCTCACGTCTGGTCTCCCAAAAGCCGACACAAAAAAGATAGACCGTGAGAGATGAAAATGCATTTGATACCTTTCCTATTAAATACTACTCGTCTCCCGCTTAAATGTAATTTCACCCTACTGGCAGAAACACAATCTTACAGCCTCCCCCACAGATTAAAGTAAAACCGTAAAAGCCAAAGTGACCGGTAACAGCTGCTTACACGAATTTTCTTTTTCATACATTTTTATGATGGAAACGATCCGAAGTCACTCTGAAGGAGGAACTGCTAACGGTATTTTGACTTTGAACTTTTGTGCAAAAATGTAAACATGTCCACGTGAAGAACCAGGCGAAAGCAGTAGCGCACTGAGATGACAATCGATACCAGAGAAATCCACTGCCACATCCATTTCCCTAGTGTTAATCATAAGAAAGCTGTTCAAGGTACAATACTGATCCTGAGCATAATAATAGACGCAAATGGATCTCTTCTCATTGCCAAGCGTTAGTCAGAATTAGGAAATTTTTTTTTTAATTTTCAGCCTCTCAATCCACTGTAGATGTTTCAAACACTCTATCACCTAACGATATTTTTAACAAAGGAAATATATAAAATGAACCGAAAATTTATTCGTTCTTGTCTTTGTGTTTACTGCCACATTACTACAGTTTTGGTTTTGATTGTCCTTGCACGTCACTCAGACAGTGTAATTATTCGACATCGATTATTAGACGCTGCCAATTGTAAGAAGTATAAGGATGTAAGAAACCGTAAAATGTGGAAGAAAGTGCTTTATCGAGTCGAGAAAAGTCAATTTTGCAGAGTAATCGCCCATGAGTTCTCAGTCACCTTACCACCCATATAGGTGAAATTTTTGTGTATAGGCTTTCAAATTTAATGGATTTAGAAATGAATTTCCTCTCGGAAAGTGACAATTTCTTCTCTGTTGTGTGCATTGTAGACAATTGACTTAAATCTAGTATTCTGTATGCTAAGGATGTTATTTTAATTACTTGTTGCCCTACAGCCCATCACAATAATTCGCAACGTTCAGTGTAAACAAAACCTCCTGGGGCTACTTATCCGCCACCCAGCGAGCGAAGCTGAGGGACTCAGATGTATCAGACCGGGTGTGCATCAAACTGCTACATGCTAATAAACGACGTGTAGTCGCGTGAAGCAACAGTAGTGCCAACTTCCAAAACACTGTGTGTATTCTGGGTCACCATATTGGTTGGAGCAAAAAGGATATTTTGCAATAACAGTTACTTGCATTTCAAGTAGCTTTCTTATATGCAAGAAACTCTTCCCCTGACACCTTCTTAAAAAAAATTTGTCCCAAAGCACACTTTTCAGTTGAATTGGAAAATTCAGGAATCCAGTTTGACCTTAGGGTACAAAGGAATTTCTAGCGTTTTTGATTACGATTTTTGTTTCTCTGCAGAATTTTTTGTGAATTTATTGAAATATCGAAAAGGGTAAACAATTTAATGTCATTTAATTCTTAAGATTAATTGTCATAATGAGCAATAAGATAGACACTGACAGAAGAGAGCAGAGTTAACATTTTCAGATCGAACTCAAGGTCCATACTCTTGCCACCATGACGTACAAAGAACAGTGTGTTCTTCCATGTCTTAACACTGTAACATTTTGCAGATTTTGCAATACGATGACGTCTGCATTAGTGTTCATTTAACCGCCAAGTGCAATTGTCTTTGGCGTTTGTGAGTTTCTCCATGCTGCCGTCGCTTTGTATTCTCTGGCTTCCATCAACTAAACAGCTCCTTCGTTCATTGTCTTTAGAGAACTGAAATGACAGCAGAACATAAACATATACGAGTAACAAAGTCATATTATTGCAGAAGTCTACGGAGTGTGGACTAGAGGTTAATATGCAAGCATTAATTACATTTAACCGTGGAGTTTATTTTTCATGCGAATTAGAATCTTCTGCTCCTCATATACGTACCCTGGGGTGATCAGTCCTTCTTTATTTATCGGCCTAATAGAAATTTCCTTGATGACAAAATCGATGCCTAAACACTGGGCCATTTCGTCTTTAAAAAATCCACCAGTAAGAAAGCTTTATATATTACAAAAGAGATATGTCCAGCACAATACAGACGTGAGGTAACCTTGCGTATACAAAATAAACTGAAGTCTTGGGAAAGTATTGATAAGCGACATGTATCACAAACTTTATACTTTTCCGCTGCCATTTTGCTACATTTCGGCAGAACCGAGGATTTAGATCTCATTGTATAAAGGGTGCGTAGTGGATTGGTTATGAACACAATGTAAGACGAATCTGACATTCTGAGGATCGTGCTTCGTGACAAATTCGTGTAATAGGAGCCAACAAGATGCACTATTTCTCAACTTTATTTTGATATACAACTCTACATGTTTCGGACAGGCTTACTCTCCATCATCAGGAGTCTTGTTACTGTATTCACAATAACTGGTATTTGTCATACTATTTATGTTGACTGTCTGCTAGCAGACAGTCAACATAAATACAGTACAATATATACAGTATCAATACTCTTGATGATGGACAGTAAGTCTGTCAGAAAAATGTAGATTTGTGTATCAAAATAAAGTTGAGAAATAGTGCATCTTCTTGGCTTCTATTATACGAAGAATGTAAGACTTCCGAGTTGCTATGCGATCTGTTATTTTGTACTTCGAGTTTGAAAGGAGAAGGATACCCTAGCCTATAATTTTAGACAACGCTTATCACTGCTGTGAAGGAACAGTTTCATACGGCCTATCACGTGCTAGTGCACTGCCAGGTATTTTATTATTATTAGAAATGTTTAAGTATATGCCGCTTAGAGCATTGCGAGTACATTAATTGTTTTATAACTTTATGAACAGCTGCTAGCAAGGCTGTTTTGGAGTTCCCATGTGTGGGATAAAATATACTGTACGTTATTTAAGGTTTTATATCGTTTGAACGAAAATCTGCGACTTAAAGACTCTTTTTATCAATTAACTAGCTCCATGAACCACAGGTTTTCTTGATAACCGACACGTCGTAATTTCAATTCTGTCCCGCCATCTGCGACTGTTTCTTCCAAGCGCCATCTTTCCTGCTGGTCTTCAAGCTTCAATATTTATGCATTCAGGTCCTCCTTTCTCAGACAACTTTACAAATGTCTTTTCTTTCAGTGCTACCTTTGTTCCCTGTTACCCCACTGTTGTACTCGCATTGCAGCTCCGATTTCAGTGAAGCAGCCTCTTAAAACTGTTCAATTTTCAAATATCTTTTTCTCTTACCTTTTCGTAACTCACGCCAAAAACTGGACACACAGTGTGCAAGTTCAAGTCGTATGCGTCGTCACATTTGGAGGACCACATCGTGTCGCCTGTCCTCAGCTACATGAACGGGCCTACTCTCTACTACTGTCTGTCTGTTTCCATATTAACGTTCAGCAGGGAAGATAATTTACTTCATAACTGCTACACATATGAAATATACTGTAAATTTTTTCTGCATTTCAGTACGCTAATGTTATGGCTTGTCAGTGTCAGACACAGGAATCAGACTTTTTGTTATTGCAGTTTATTTATACACTCGTAAAGGAGTGACTGGCAGTATACTTGTAGTTTTGAATACAGAATTTACTTTTATAAGTATTCTCCTATTCTGCAGAAATACAAACGTTATTGACAATTTCAGTAGTGAATAATGATCCACCTTTATAACTGAAGCTTGTTTTGCATCCCACCTGTACTTCGCTTTGAAATGTTTCAGAAAACAAATATTCTGAATTCTGAATGAGGGAGCAACACACTGCGCAACCTCAGTAACGTTCATGAAAGGTAATATATTTAGTTTTTTCTACCGTGAAAATTTAATCATAATTATGTGGCATTTTAAATTAATAAGCACAAATACCGTTACAGTCGCCAGTATTTAATCTAATTGAAAGCATTTCACAACGCATACACTGTGTATGAATGTACACGCTGTAGTTTATATCTGATGCCTTTATGTCTTCACATTACAACATGGCTTCCCTCACTACATCACTTTTCGTCCCTCAGTTGGTGTCCGAATTGCAATTAAGCTGTCAGAATCATGACGATCCAGCTGTTCCGTTCTTTGTATTACGCACGCCATATTCTCGTTACCTAGTGAGATGGAGTAGTTCATATTTCTGAATTGCAGACTGGATGGTCCATTTATTTCTGCTTACTTTGCATGACGAATCTACTTGTAGGCTGTTATTTTCGTGGGTTTAATAGGACTGTTTCAATTAACACCTGCAACACCGTACTGCAGTACTGAAGCATTAAATCAAATGCATCAAACTTGCCTCGTTTCCAAAATAAATTTCCTGAGTAATAACGAAGTTATACTTTTGCGTTTTGAGTTGCAAAGGCTTACTGCATCGGACTACAGAAATTTAGCCTTGATGGACCGTACGTAACATGTTTGTTTGTAAAATTTAATGTGCGAGCTTAGAGTGTTGTCGCTAAAGAACACTAAAGAACTGAATCCTGCGTACGAATCTGTTTTACTTTTTGCACAGTATATCAAGTTGGTGATTGCTGAAGCTAGGTTGTTTTGTTTCCTTAAATTACGGGAGATTTGCTGACAATTTACGTTGCTCATTCCGTGCAGTGTCTATAATCAATTTGCAGTACTCGACCCAAAAATGCACAGTATTGTTCCTTACAGATTTAAGTAATATCACACCGAATATTCCTACGTGTTTCGATCCACAAAGGATCATCATCAGGGAACCAAGCAAAATTATACCGCATAAAACCAAATTAGCCACTTTTATACTGGTACATACTGTATGGTTTATTGCAAATATCGTTGTATGTTTCGTATTTTTATGCATATTTTGTACATTTATAAATTCTATTTGCTTATTTATGTTTACATTTTAATTGTTTTTATATTTTTAACATTAATTTGCAGTATACCAAGATCCAGTATACCTGCACAAATATTCTGCAATGAATTGTCTAAATTTAACTATTTGATACTTTTATGTCATGTCAACTTTATATGAAAGCGGATAATTTGGTTTTTTGCGGTATTGCTTTGGCTTGCTTCCCTGATAATAATCAAGTGTATATCGAGCTATATAGGAATATTCAGGGTGATATTACAAAGTAAATATGTAAGGAACAATGTTGTGCATTCTGTTGGTTGAATTTTGCAACATTTCTGATAAATCTGATATGTAGTATATATTTGTAATATAATATTATATAGTGTACGTCAGCACTATCACTTTATTATATAAGGTAATACAAGGCTACATGTTTTTACTATAACCTAGTCATCTTCAGGCCTATATTAACAGTTTGTTACCAGATTCTATGCACACTTTGGGGTCCCATCGTGCTTACATTCGTGGAATATATCTAATTAAAACTTTTATTGCTTTCAATATATGCTCTTTTGAATTTAAAAATAAATCTTCTTGAGGACGCGAACAATGTAATACCCACGCATCCTACTTATTAGGTCAAGGAAAACCCGCCGGGTGGTTATGGTATGAAAAAGGAAATTCAACTTCTGTTACAGTCAAAAGTTGGCGCATTCAAGTCACTTGAGATTTACATTACCTTGTCAGTACATGTATGAACATCCGTTTTCAGTACACATGATTGAATGCTACAGCCATGTTTTATGTATTAGGCGCACCGTAGAAAATGACCTGTTTATTGTTTATGACACCTGAACAGTTTTGCCTATGTCTGTTGTTTATTAGAAAGGCGAAGCACCGCCATTTACTGGTAATTATCATGCTCTTCTCACCTGATGATAGTTCCTTACAGCTACAAATATCTTAAATGGTATCAGTACTTATATATATATATATATATATATATATATATATATATAGAGTGTAAATTCAAGAGTAATGAATTTTTACAGTTGGAGTGAAGAGACGTTAAGCCCAGTATATAACGAAGTACAAAAAGCTTGGAGAAGCAGTTCTTTCACAACCGATTTCTGTTTCAATTTCACATTTCTCGGTACTGTCAAGAAGCATATATGAAATATTTTTATCAGAATCGACATTGGCTCTACCTGAATAGAGAAGATGTGTTAAGCCTAATGTGTAAATCCATGAACATTTTCATTTAAGTACATGTACTTCTCTTATATTCAGTGAGATGTGTTGGAATGTTATATAATTTCACTGGCGACATTCTTGTTCCATTACTATTACTTCAATATTGTCGTGATAGGTTAAGGAATGTAAGCCTTTGTACCATTGATACAATAAATGGAATTACACTGAAAGTCAGTTAAGCAAGAAATGAAAAAACGAATTTAAGCGTATTTTAAGAATGAATGTAAGCTGTCTTGCTACATGACGAGATGCAGTTCTTGCCATTATTCTGTGCAATAGTAGCATAAAGGTGTAGCTAGTTAATCCCTTATTTCTATGGATTATTGCTTTAAACGTGTTTTGTGCACGTAAAGAAATGTAATGACAGACAAATTTTCTGTTAATGTTCTCTTAAGTCGTACTTGGTTGCAGTTCGTCGTACGATCGTGTTCAATTTCAGAAGCCACTCTAGCTAGACTTCGTGATAGCCTGATGATGACTGTCGTCGGGTATGTAAATCTGTAGCACCCTCTCGTTACCAACATATCATTTATTGGATCCAAAAACTTCTAACTATAGGCGTATTAGATAGATCTTAATGAAGTTCCTAAAGAATGTAAAATTCTCTCTTTATCCCCGTGACTGACACGAGGAAATCGATGTACTAAAAAACTAAGGGATGTTTTAGTCCAGTGAATTGCTTATTTAATTAAAGGTCTAAAATGAAGTAATGTTACAGCACATATCTTTTGTATTATACTTATTACTACAACGCTCTGCGGTCCTAAGGCTTTTGAAAACTAACTCGATCGCTTTATGCATCAACGTACGATTGTTTAGCTAACAATTAGTAACGGACGTAGATCGCTTTATTCTTTCCACAGTGCGTGGTACGCTTACAGCTACCAAAGTATAGGGAAGGAACGGACGGACATTATGTAGTTACAAAGTTTTTACAGTGCTCATATTTTACTTTAAGTTTGTCGAAAAAAGAAACTTTTCGGATATAACGAAATTGTTTGTACTGGTCTTCCATACGTAATACGTGTTTAAACCTTTAAAGACGAAGCGCAGACGGCCATATTTAAAAAACCAGTCCGTACCGCCCAGTAAACACTTTTTATCTCGGCTATAAAAACCAATCAATTTATGTTGTGTGGGTCAGAGGTCGCTGTTTGTTCTCATATAAATACAAAGCACATAAATACGGTGTGGGCAGAGCGTACAGTTGTTGAATGTTAAACTGGTGGTGTATCACGTGACCGGTAGGCATTAAAAGGTTAATTAACTGTTACTTAACATATATCATGGAAAACATTAAGTGGTAAAGTTCCTATGTCTGGAGTAAACTTCGTAAGCTACATAAACAATGATGATAGACATGTTACTGCTTGCCGAATAAACGACAGCCAGTATTCTTAATGTAGTTAAGGTTAAGTTTGAATAAAGGTAGACCAACTTGATGACACTTGCTTTATTATATCAGTTTACTGCTCAACATGTTTCAGATGTTAATACATCCATCTTCAGGAACTTGCGACTACCTGTTGCGTTGTTGTTTAGGCTGTAATGATAGAAAGTAGTCGCAAGCTCCTGAAGATGGATGTAGTAACATCTGAAACATGTTGAGCAGTAAATTGACATAATAAAGCAAGTGTCATCAAGTTGGTCTACCTTTATTCAAATATGAAGTTGATGCACGGTCCAATACGCATAAGGTTAAGTTATTGAAATGAAAAATTTCCCGCCTTTCTGTCTATTTGGAGAGTCACAATCTCATAAAACATCCAAATTTATCTATGATAGACAGCCAGTTCTCTTTGTTTCTTCCTTCCCTTTTCTTCATTAGTATCGACGTGTGGGAGTCTTGCCACAAGTCATATTCCCAGCCTAAGTTACCTGTTGAACTGAGTGTTAACAAGGCCTTGTCAACCTGTCATGTCTGCCCCCGACTGACACATTTATTTCCAGCGGGTCATTTTGTGACTTCCTCTACGCTCTGCACAAATCAGGCCATCACTTCATGTTTTATGGTTACTCACATGTACGTAGGAGTAGTTTTCTTTTGTACACAAACTTTATCTCGAAACGCAGTGGCGTGTTACTAAATTATTTGAGTTTTCTGGCCAATGCAACTGAAAATTAACAAATTGCGAGCAGGTCCGGCACGACATGTTCGTTGTGTTACGAGTGTTTAATTGAATATTCCGCGTCATACACACTTTTTTGTTTTGTTACCGGTGTACAGGAACTGTTTGTGCGTCATGGTTCACCAATTGAATTACCATACCACAAACACAAATTAACAATAACCGACAGTTTATGATTAATTAATCATTTGAAACCTTGTGGTGACGTAGTCACTCTCACTGTCTGAGGGATGACATTAATCGTCAGAGAACTCTTGACATGTACATACATTTGTCCGTCAGGGACCTACGTTGTTGTTGTTGTTGTTATCGAGGTTTTCCCATTACTGCAAGCTGTTGAAGTATTGTACTAAACCGTAACAGATTGGTGCTTGATCTTCAGCTCTGAATGAGTGGTTTAAAGATGTTAGTGTTTTGATAAGTTGCGACACACTAAATTACTTTATAGTTCCAAGAATATTTGAGCACACATAAAGAGAGCTTTCAACAAAATGCACTTCTTCTTACATTTATAATTTCCAATTCAAACGGATATTTCATCCATTCATTCAATAACTTAAAAATGGCCTGATATTAATGGCTGTAGTAACACATAACACGACATCCTGTTTTTTTAATTTCTTGTATTTTACGTAACAACGCCGACGTTCGGTCAGACCGCGTAGCGTCACATGTTGAGATTACTGATGACTGATGACCTGCAAAGGATGTGAAAGGAAGTGATATGGCCACATCCCACGCAAACTTCCTGCTTTCATGTAGTCGGTGTTCAAGCTGAGGATGGAAACCGAGACTTCTCGAATATTTCAGAAATAATATTCATGTTGCTAACATTATTTTCTATCTCTATCAGCTCATAAAATGTAGAGAAAAGTAAACTTGAATTTGTGAATAAAATGGTGGATTCAACTTTATTAATATTGGTATTCATATTAGCGGGTTATAAATAACTCCTGTGATAAAAAAATTGAAAATGCAAGCCAGGAAAATTAAAACTATGTCGTATAAACTGTCATGAACACGACTCTCTCACTACACACAGATCGAACAAAATTACGTCAGTTGGAAGGGGATGTGTTTTATTACTGGACTGAGGATATTGAATTTCAATAGGCAGTTTAGTAATGCTGCAATGTGAGTTAAATGAAATCGTACTAAATTCCCTGAAATTTCGTTTCGACGGTTGGTAACCACTCTCCTTCAGAGTTGTGAAAGCTTTATCTTATGTTTTCAAATTCCAGCTCTCTGGTTCATGTCACAATGCAAGTAATATGCCTTAACCAACCATAACTATTCTTATTCTTCTGCACCGTTCTCACCACACAGTGCTTCGTGATGAAGACATTACAGCAGTAAAGTATGCACCACTGGCATGACATTGTTGAAGACAACTGAATTGCTGCTCAAATGAAGCACACCTACAGGTCTTCTGTAACACAGATTTGTATTTCAACACCTGTTTTTCTTCAACGCCAACTACGACGTTCATACATACGGACGAAGAATATTATTTCCAGACTTTGAAGCCTCGTTATACTGGCAGTGAATGCTTGAATTTCAGCATACAGACATGCTATGCATATTACCACCTGTTGGCTGAAAATGCGCGTACACACTCTTTCTTTCAGTGATCCTTTCATAAACCCTTTCAAGACTGAGTTTCTAGGTGGTAGACATTAGTAAAATGCATCTTTAACACTTCCAGTACTGACTAGAAAGACAGAGTGACGTAAGAAATAACAGAAGAGTGGAAGAAAGGAAGGGCGAGGGAGACTGACATGAAAGGGAGGGACAGACGTAAGTAAGTGTGAGTACACGAAGGAAAAAGACAAATTGCATAAATTGGGAGAAATTTTATTTCGGAGGTGGGAGAAAGAAGAACAATTTGTTAGGTATCCAGGTTTAGCCTGCTCGTCCTCATGAGAGAAGTTGGGGAGTAGGAATTACAGTGACTAATGTATTGAAATAAGAACAGTGGAATTTTTATTTACTGGTTGATTCTAAAATGAGAAGCTTAATTAAAGTTTTAGTTTTTAATGCCAGGGGTTTAATTTTGTTGGATTTAAATTGAGAGATTTACATGAGAATTATTTTCTAGCAACGTGAACAGAGAACCGTCTCAACGTTTGCTTGAAGACAGAAAAAGCAAAGAATTTGTGTGTGTGTGTTTGTGTAGAGCGGCTCTTCGAAGGTCCATTAGCATACAATCTGACCTGTAGCCAGCTGCCCGGGTAACAAAAGATGGATGTCGCTCTTACGTTTCCCCAACATGCCTACTGTTACTGTAGTAATAATTTGAATTACATGTCATGTATAATGTGCTCATATATTTATTGGGAGCACGCGGTGGCTCATTTGGTTGATGCACTGTGCTACAAGCAGGAAGGTCGCGGGTTTGACTTCCGATGGGGCCATTAGAATTTTTCATCGAAAATCCTTCCGGTCACGCCACGGCCCTGGGGTCGACTCAGCCTGTGAACGCAATAGGTACCAGAGATATCTCCTGGAGGTTAAAGGCGGCCGGTGCATAGGCCAGGCTATCTTGTAACCTAAGGGCCTATTTAGGCCTTTACAGGGATTGCATTATCTTTATATGTAAACATTAGCATAAAAAACGAGAGTGAACTTGTCATATATTTTGATTGTCTGAGTCTTACTCTGTTGTCTTGGTAGTTCTTTTAACATGTGGGCTGAAGATTTGGTTTAGCTGAGTGATTTGCTTTTTGCTATCGCATATATGCTCTGGACTGTTCTCCTATATTCCGCCTTGAAAATGGGACAATACTTTAAATTATACGAAGAGCCTGTTGCATTTGCGTAGAATGTTATTTGCTTCAAAGTGATGCCAATGTGTCTACAGCATTTTGTCCTGGCAGTGGCGGTTTTCAGTATGAGAGTGAGGAAAAAGGACACAGTATACGTATGACGTGGCAGAATTTGAAGTCTTTTAATGTTAGAGCAGTGGTGACCGTATGTACCACTGGACTTTTAAATGGATAAGTCCAATTTCTGAACGGAATGACATGTTATATTCTAATGTTTGTTTTCTGTATTTAACATTAAGCTATGCGGGATGCAGTTGATTGTGTACTTGAACTACATCTACCTTTCTGAAGCAAGCTACTGTTTGATAAACTATGACTTTCGGTTAATAAAGAAATTTCGGACTTCATATTGAATCTGAACTTTCAATGTTGGACCTTCCATAACCTGCTACTGGCGTGTGTCCCGAGGAAGTAAGGTAAATTCAGTGCACACTCTCGTATTCTATTTCTTTAACATGCGTGTAGATCCTGAGCTCCGAGCTATGCCTGGGTGCAAGTAATATTTTCCGTCCTGTTTTTGGACCGCATTTACAATCTGTAGGATTTCTACCTCTCCTATGTATGTTTCGTTCCATTTCCAACTCATTATAATTTGATCATTGTAATATTCTTCTTAATCTAACGTGTTTTGTTAGGGATATTATTGCAGTAGGAAATTAATTACTCTTATGTTTATAATGGAACATAAATAACATATTTAACAGAAAATTAAGCTTTTGGAACTTTACAGTTATTATTATTATTATTATCATCATCATCATCATCGTCGTCATCGTCGTCGTCGTCTTCATAGAATTTCTCACTTCTCAGCTTTGGCTGGGAAATATTCACCTATCCTGGATTTTGTAATCAACAGGATTAGGCTCGGTGGTCTTATCTGTAGTTTAAAAACTTTCTTACAATTGAACATGTGCCAGGAATTACAGATTTTTTTTATTTGTATGTATGTATTCGGGTGCAAGTTAAGTCTTGTTAGACTTTGTGATAGTGATTTTGGAATTACTCCCGTAGATGATATTACTATCGGGGTCATTTGTGCTGTCTTTTGCTTCCACATAGCACATATTTCATTCGCCAGTTCTTGGTACTTGTTTTGTTTGCCGGTTATTGTTTTGGCGAGATTATGTGTATTTGGGACAGCTATGTCTATAAAAAAGGTGTTCTTTGTTTTCTTATTCATAAAAGTTATATCAGGTCGATTAAAAGGTATTGTTTTGTCCGTAAGTATGCTGCGATTCCAGTACAGCTTGAAATTTTCATTCTCCAGTACATTGGCTGGTGTGTACTTATAATATGGACTTTTATTGTCAATCATTCTGGCTGCTTCTGCCAGTTTCTGATGGATAATTTTGGCTAGTCCATCGTGCCTCTTTACATACTCGGTAGGTGCTAGTTGCTCACATGCTGCAGTAATGTGTTGGATTGTCTCCAATTCTTTTCCACATCTTCTGCACAGCTCATCGGTGTCTGGCTGCTTCAAAATATATTCCTTGTAGTTTCTTGCTATTATGACTTGGTCTTGTATTGCTATTATTATTTTTATTATTATTATTATTATTTTATATGGGTGCTGTCAGGCTATGTCCGGTGTTGTTGAGTACACAGGGTGCGGTTCTATTTATCGCAGTACGTTCTGGGAGGTTGTTTTTGTTGTTGTTGCTGTTGTTGTTGTTGTTGTTGTTGTCGTGGTCGTTGTGTTCGTATTTTTATTTTCTTCCTTTTGTATCATTTTTAAGTGTTACATTTCTGTTTATTTTTTTAATGTGTTTTCTTTATGTTTCTCTACTCTCTATGTAATTGGCCTTTTTGCTCTCGTGTCAGAAAATTAAGGCTAAATAACTGAATTGATTTATTCGAAATGTTGTACCAACTTAATACCAAGCGTGGATTAGTACCTACTCTACCGCTTTGTTAAGTAGTGATTACACGTAATTAATTTTTACATTGTTTTGCGTAAGAAATAAAGCAGCTCAAATTGCGTGACGTGAGTTGCAATTGGTCAATTAAATCCCCACGTCACGACACGTCACCGCAATCAGGAACAGGCAACAATAATACCACGTACAGACCAGTCTTCGCTACATATACTACCTCGTATGGCTACGGAACCGTAACACATACCCTTCATTTGCTGAAACACGTAATAAAATCACTTAGTTGAATACAATTTTCAAAGCAGGTCTACAACATCTAAAGTCACTGCACGGCACTATGCATACTCACGTCCATTTCCGTTATCTGTCAAAGGACAGTTCTATTTGTAATATTAGGTGCTAATAGTATGTAACCTAGGTACCAATTGCTTATCCTCTTTCGTTTCACTTTGGGTTTTGGGCTGGTCTAAATTGATGTGGTCTGTCCTACGCGGCCACTGCTGTGAATTTAATTCATTCTATTACTTGGAGTGAATAAGTCAATCAAGAACCTGATAGAACTGTTCTGTTCTGACAAAAGCTGACAGGCAGTGTTATGAGAGGCTGGGAGCGGGGGGAGGAAACGGGCAACAATTGACGGGTTTCTGAACATTCCTTACTTTGTGTTATTAAACTTTCTCCTCCAAAAACAGGAGGGCATAAGTGTTACTTTGTCTGGAATGGTGTCAAGTGTAGCAGTTACGACAGACTTTGTTCTAATTTGATTTGGGACATTCTTACTCAGATTTTTATCCAGAGTGTAATGTGACGTGTTTATCAAATTTTGGTGAAATTCAGTTTGAAATATATTTGCTCAGTTCGAGTATCTTGTACAAAGAATGCCGTCGGAATAGGAAAATTTTAGATTTTACAGATGCTTAGTTAATTCATTGTTTACGGGAAATTACGTACATTGATTGATTTGCGATTTTGTCAAGGGAATTTCAGGTGATTAAAGGAAGTGAAGTAGACAGAGATTAGTAAAGTTAGAATATACCAAAACTGTGGAATAGTCGTTAAGAACATAGAAATAGTCAGATGTTTTAAATAATACGATGCCAGTCAAAATATCAGCAACAAAGCAATTCTGTGACTTTCAAAGAAAAGATTGGAGATGTTTGAACTGTAGAAGTTAATAGGATAAGAGCTGTGTCAACAATTGACGGTAATATGGCGGACATTTTGTGAAATACATTAGCCGTACGAATTATGTTACTGTAATAGTGAAAGCAGGACTCAGAGTTGAAGGCCGTAAGGTGCAGTCATGACTGCGGTACAAATAATCCTACCCATCACAGTGATGTCACTGCTGTGCCTCGCTGTGCTCTGATTTACATATTTGTATGCATCCAGAAGGGCTGTGGGACTGTCAGGCTTCGTCACTGAGACCGCAGTGAGGAGGACGTGATTGTGCGTGACTCAGCAAGCCACAGCGTTGAATTGTAATCTTAATTCTCGACCTAGTTACTTACATGGGCTACAAGCAGATGCGTGATTCATTTGGACTGTCGGGGCTTCGTCTGAGGGCTGTATACATTTGGCTTGATGCCATTAGTCTCAAAACACGAAAATTGGTAAATAAATTACAATTAATTTGTGATCTCTTCCTTGCACACTTCATAAAATGGCAATAAATACCTTGAATGTAATTTCCTATTTAATGTTCCTTTATTTGTCCTTCGTTTCTTAAGCGTAACCATAGCTGTATTTTTTAAACGCATGGCGATTTTGATTGCTCATTACATATTACCGGTCAGTTATTAATAATTTTCTAAATTTTGTGTTTTCTTTTAATTAAATTTTTTTGATAACTATACATGACCGGGAAAACAATGAAGCCCTATTTACCAAATTTCCTTAATATCTAAATCATCGTAGGTGAATAACATCGCCAAAGGTCTTCTGTTATTTGTGGTATTCACTTGTGTACATCTACGTGTAACATAATTGATTACTGTTGCAAATTTGGGTTTTCTTTGCAGTCGAACATATGCTAATTCAAATAATTACAAATTATTTTCTTATACCTATACGCATATAGATATTTAACCTTTTGACGCCTAATGTCAACTATAGTGGTCGTACCGCATCGCTAACCTCTAAAGTTGCATTTTATATATTTATTCAACAAATATAGATATTGAATATTTTAAACACGGTATATACTCTCCGTTTTTTTCTCTTTAAAATGCAATTTGTTTCATAATTCTAACGTATTTGGTTCCTGTATTATTAACATTTTATATACAGTGTGTGCTAAAATTAAAAAAATAATTCCGGCGCCAAAAGGTTAAGTTGTCCGGTATATCCCTTATACGTACACTCATGCACATCTACGTGGTAGTCAGGTATATATTATCACAAGTACTCATATAAATAAATACGCATGTACTTAGCGGATATTGAGATTGAAAAGATATTTATAAATGTGACCACACGTTTCGGCCATTACCTAGCACCATACGAGTTTCCATGGTGTCGCAATAAGAACAAGGATGGTATAAAAATAGAGCTAATTTGATACGAATACTCTTAATCAAATATCTAAGACTGATTTGTATTTATATGATAAATATTTAGCAATGCAGAACTATACGTGGGGGTTCATGTTCTTAACTAACAAAATGCACTAAATAAAATATAATAAAACATATCATAAATCACACTTCACATTATACGCCAGATCCTACATGTTTCGGCACCAAGGTGCCATCTTCAGGGAATTTGTTAACAACAAAGAATCGTAAGTCCAACACGTACTTCAGGCGCTAGTCGCTGTCACGTCTATCTTAGTAAATTGAAAGTTTTAAATTGTTAAAATACGCTGTATCAATAACAGAAAATTTACAGTTGCCCAACAGACAATAGCTGTTTACGGATTTACTGTTTTGTTGACCGTGCATCATGACATATCCGTATAATGTGAACCAACAAGATGCACTATTTACTGTTAATTTATTTCAATAATAAACCTCTACATGTTTCGAGCAGGTTTGCTGTTCATCATCATGAGGATCAACTCTGTATAAACAGCAACTCGTATAGTCAACATAAAGCATGACTATACCAGTTGCCGTTTATACAGAGCTGATCCCCCTGATGATGAGCAGCAAGCCTGTTCGAAACATGTAGAGGCTTATTATTGATATAAATTAACAGTAAATAATGCAACCTGTTGGTTCATTTTAAACGGAGCTGTTTACAACTTTAAGAACACAAAGGAAAAACTTTGTGGGGTAAACGCAGCTATTTGGTATAACAACATATGTAAAATCGAACCACTCACTTCTCTTTACGTACAAGTCAAGGTTAGTGGAAACAGTCGGCAAGCTAGAATTTTAACATTTTATGACTTTTAATGGTTATGATGGACTTGAAAGCAACTCAAATTTGAAGTACGTGTTTGACTTACGATCCTTTATCGTTAATAAAGTCCCTGAAGACGGCACCTTGGTGCCGAAATATGTAGAAGTTGGCACCTAATATGAAGTGTGTTGTATGATCTGTTGTATTGTATTTCAATTGGTGCATTTTGTTGGTTACAAAATGTGGAATATAAAATAATGCACGATATGAATAACATTACATATACGAGGTTCGTTCAAATAGTATCCGGATTGGAAATGTAGTGGTTGTTCACTGGGTGGGATGTGTTTGCAACCAGTCTTGACATGTTCGTACATATCTTAGCAACTCATGACACAAGTTGCAAGTGGCTGCATTTGCTCACTTGGCTGTAGTAGGTCGCGGAATTAACACGTGCGTTTATGTCATAGCTATTTTTACGATGTGTGAAAGTACCGAACAACGCATTTGCATCAAGTTTTGTTTTAAAATCGGAAAAACCGCAACGGAAACGTATCACTTATTGCAGCAAGCATACGGTGAAGATACAATGGGTCGTACACAAGTGTTTGACTGGTTCCGTCCATTTAAAGAGGGTAGAACCTCCGTTGAAAGCGACTACCGCTCAGGACGACCCTCAACATCGAGAAACGGGGAAGTGATGCTAAAGTTAGAACAATCGTTCGCAATAACAGGAGACTGACAGTACGAGAGATAGCGGATGACTGTGGGATCTCCGTGGGCTCATGCGATTAAATTTTAACCTATGATCTGCACATGAAACGTGTGTGCGCGAAGTTTGTGTCGCGTTTGCTAACAGATGACCAACGTGAGCAACGTCAGACAATCGCCTGTGATTTGTTTGAGCGTTCATGTGAAGACGTGCAGTTTCCTAGGAACATTGTGGCAGGTGACATGTCCTGCGTCTACGGGTACGACCCGGAGACAAAACAGCAATTGTCACAGTGGAAGGGTCCCACGTCTCCGCGACCAAAGAAGGGGCGCCAGGTGCGAAGCAAAACGAAGGTCATATTACTGGCGTTTTTTGATTCTGAGGGTATCGTACACAACGAGTACGCTCCCGACGGGCAAACAATTAACACGGGATTCTACGCGGCGGTCTTGCGACGTTTGCGTGAATCAGTTCGCCGAAAACGACCGGAAAAATCGCGGGATGGCGACTGGATCCTGCACCACGACAATGCGCTCGCACACACTTCACATCTTGTGCAGCAGTTTTTGGCCAAACACGGCACCGCTCAGTTGCAGCAGCCGCCATACCAAATCTCGCACCGTGTGACTTTTTCCTATTCCAAAGGCTTAAGAAAGTTCTGAAAGGAAACCGATTTGAGGCAACGGAGAACATCAAACGAAATTCGACAAAGACACTATTAGACATCCCGAAAGAGGAGTTCGCAAGATGTTTCCAACAGTGGCAGAACGTTGGACGAAGTGTGTAGCTGCGGAAGGGAACTATGTTGAAGACAATTAGGGTTAAAACCCCTTAAGTCTAATCTACTTCATGTGCTGTGGTCAGTCCGGTTACTTTTTGAACAAACCTCGTACGTGCAGGTAGTATCGAAATTAAAACCGGACATGTAATTCACTGTATCACTACACGTACTCATTATTTTGCGTAAATTATCTGAAATTTACAAAACTAAGTTTGTTTTTTGGTTGAGGTAGCAGAGAGGCATTCCATTGCCATTGTCCGGGTACGTGATTCACATAATCGCTTCAAAAGGCGGAGCAGTGCATAACTTAGGGTGATGACATAAAGTCTGGTGTGGCTGTAGTGGATTGTTACAGTCATTTAACACGTCTGCATTCCTTTATAGCTGTTGCTTCATAATATGACACATAAGTACAGGGTTCAAGATCAGGTGCAGTAGTCTTCAAATGTTAGGTCGAGAGTCCGTGCATTACGTCATACACCGGAATGAACTGCCATTTTCTGGTTACTTTGACGTCACTTCTCTGTTTTTTAGCTCCGAGAGAAAGACGTTACACGATTGTGGCAGAAGCTAAACAGAAATTGGTGTCGGTTTCGTTTGTACTTTATTATATTGCACAGGGACGTCAGTGGTTTAAATTTGCATAATGCCTTTGTTATGGCCGGTCTGCGTCTGCGCATTTTGCCGTATCACGGCAGCTTGAAGTCAGAGCTTGGAGTTCCACTTAACTCCAGGCTCAGTTTGGGAAGAAACGGCGCACATTCGGACAGACGGTCTGCGCGTATGTCATTGATTAATTGTTTGCTGCTCTTGGCATGAAGTTGTGCAACTTTGAAGCGAGTACAGAAATGCGTCCACACTTGCTCCGTTGGCGTAACGTAAATCCTGTGACATTCACCGAAAAATCTATAGCATGGTGGATCTGCCGCACTGCGAGCACAACGGCAGCGAATGTTATACCAACAACGTCCACACCTGCGAAATTGCTGTGACCTTACAGCGGAAAGCGTAGGTGCTGACATGGCTTTTTACAGTGGGCAATTTTGTGAATAAGAGAAAGGACGATGGTAAGCGGGGGTGAAGAAACTGAGGGACAGTTAGCTGTCCAAGAAAGACTGTGTGCTCTGGAATTAATTATGGTAGTTATATAAAATGTTAAATAACTTGTATTAAGGACATATGAGTTCCTGATGTTGGCCCATGGCTGTTGATACTGACCCATGTTGACAGCTGTGACCCACACTACGGAATATCTTTCTTCTCCCTTCAGGGTCAAAGAGACCTAAAATAGTGACCGACCAACCTTAATCTTCGGCAGTTTTCCCTTCACTGGCAAGCCTAATACCTACACAAGTTTCTTCTAAGCCTGTATCGGCATTATGCTTCCCAGTTCAGTAGAGTTCTTTAATCTGAAGGCTTTATATTGAGCACTTATACGAAAATCATGAGAAGGGACAAAGTGAAGGGTCGTAGACTGGCTTGATCTGAATCAGGATCAGGAGAAGTGGCGTGCTATTGTGAAGACATAATGAACGTTCGGGTTCAAAAAAATTCCGGGAATTTTTTGACTCGCAGAGGAACCCTTAACTTCCCAAGTAGGCCCAAGTAGGGATGTGCTGCTTGGGGATTAGTCATTTGTAGGAAATACACAAACACACACACACACACACACACACACACATATGTGTACGAAAGTGATCTAAGATACATTCCACCTTCAGCATTCAGTAGCATATATACCTGTACGTGTCATGGGACGTTCACAATGTCCAGTACTGCGACCACTGCTGAGAGTGGAAGGCAACATACTTATCTTCTTACATCTTCAAACCTTGTGCTGCATTTTTACGTTATATTTTAACATTTCCATCCCGTCTACGCTTTTGTCTCCCAAATGGTCTCTTCCTGTCAGATTTTCGACATAAATTTGTGTGAGTTTTTTTCACGCCCAGTGCGTTGTACTTGTAAATACCTCCCCTATAAAAATTCTTTATTTGATCACTAATAAGGAGATTAAAAAGCACGAAGCTCCTCATTAAGAAGAAATGGTGGGCTCCTTAAATTTCGGGTAATTTATTTACCAGCTGAGGAATTATTAGCTTCTGAAGCAGGACTGTGCCCCAGGGAGTTATTTATTTATTTAGTACTTTATTTGGGTGGGTGGATAGGTAGGTAGGTAGGTAGGTAGGGTCATCTGACATGGTTCTGATTACAACGGTAGATTTTTCACCTTCTCTTCCGCCACAGCATTCTGTATCAATCAGTATTGCGCGTTAAGTACATTGTGACTGATTTTGGACCGATTTTGCGTTCATCGTCAAAGCAGTTAAGTTCTATTCCACAGTACATAACTTTCTCAACAGATTTTTTATTTCCTGCTCAAAGAGTGCAATAGACATATTTTATATTTGCATTTTGAGAGCGAAGAAGAGTTTCAATGAAGGAATTTTGTGTGTGTGGTAACACTGTTGTGTCATATTTCAACACCCTTTTTTCGTCTAAAATTTTGAAGATATAGCTATTGTGATAAATATGTTGATTTTTGACGCAACATTTTATTGGACCATTTTATGTAGTGTGGCTAAATAAAATTTTTTTCCTAAGCGTAAATGTAAAAAATCTTTATGAAATAAGGTGATATAACGTAAAATTATTTTTTTAAGCTAATTACGGACGTTGATAAATTTAAAGAAAGTTGACCGTAAAATTTATATGAAGATGCAAATATATCTCTGTTTTTAAATGAACAAGCATTTTCATACTTAGGATTGATAGTAGCTTCAAATCGCATGCTGTATCTATACGTCTGGCAAGATAGTGCCAGAGATTTAATTTTCTACTGCATGAGAGTTCATATTCAGAAGGGGAGCTTGCTGATCGTTTGAGTCGTTATGATCCTCTCGGAAGATACCTTGCTCAGTCGTCGCTTCCACCATCCTGACGGCCCTTATTTTGAGTTTCTCACGCTATCTTCAGCCAATATCTATAACCCTTCCTTTTCCATCCGCTTCGAACTTTTGACGCCATCTCTGTGCTGGATGTACTGCGATTTTGAAGTCAGTATTAATTGACCCTCTATAATCTATTCCCACCACAAATAAGGCCATTATCTATGCAGTATATAAAACAAATTGGCGGGTTTTCTATAAACAAGGAAAAAGAACCCCATTTCATGATTGCTGCACAATATCTAAGTAGAAAACGCACTAATATAAAGCATTAATTCACTGTATGTTTTTGTGTTAATTTTTTTCGATCTATTCGAAGATAATCGAAATTCGTCTACATTGCTTTAGGTCTTGCTGTCCGATAATACATGCTGTAATGAACCTTGGGATCTTTCTTCCTGTCTCTAAACGTCTGTATAGACACTCAGTCTACAACACTCAGTCTACATTTTTATCGATCGGCAGCCTTACACTCAGTCAGTTACTCAATTATACCCATATTTTTTCGGCAGCTGTGAAACCGACTATTACTTTTTCTTGTATTATCAGAATTGACTAGTATTACTATTTTTTCGAGGTTTGTGATCCTTACGCATTTTTTATTCACGCGTGATTTCAGGCTTCCGCCCCGAAGTAGATGAGACCAGCGCACTTCTGTGTTACTACGCCTCAAGACTATTAGCTACCACTACTGGCTGCGTTATAACTCAGAAGAGTGTGGTCTCAGATATGATTTAGCTTTGTTTCACAAATGTTTTATGCCATAGCCAAGAGTTATTGACCTTTTTAAGAAGTATAGGATGAATATTATGGAAAATATTCTCATTGTGAAAGATTCATGCGTTTCGCGTAGCATCCAGTTGGAAATTTTAAAATATAAAAAAAAAAACTTTCACAAATACAGACTTAGTTCCCGGAACTGTTTCCTTACAAATTTATACAGATGGAATCCTTCATGTCATTGCTAAGTAAATGCCCTGAATTTCTAGAGTCTCTGGACCGAATCTTTTTAATTAGTTCCTTTACCCTGCAATAATATATTTTGAAATGTGCTTCATTCACGATTTATTTTTGGTCGGGACCGTGCTACGTGGTCCTGGATGTCGGCTGAATTTACATCACGTGTCATTGAGTAATTCTACATTACCTTCTCTTAAACCACATTTTTCACTGCATAGAGAATGATTCCGTGAGCATAAAACGCATGACTGTTACAGTTATTATTGGCAGTTACGTATTTAATCTAGTAAGTGGTGGTGCTCTTTTTGATATGTTTTATTTAAACAAAATTTATGGCTGCGGAAACTGAGGCACGTAATTTTATATTCTCTGACGTGTACAAGAATGAATCACGTCCGTGTAGACTTTAGCGTCATCATGTCTCTTTCATAAACCACGTTTAAATAAATCGTAAAATTTTTTTAAACTGCCTTACATAATTATGGTTAGATATTTCATTTCAGAGCTCTGCTGAACTGAGCTTTGTTATGGGCGTTTCAATTCCTAGCTTGCATGTGGAGAGGGAAAGGAAAGCAAAAGTTGCGTAAACGTAATTTTATGTATATCACGTATGAGAATCACTGACTCAACAGAGTGAAGTCCTTCTTAATTACCTGAAATTTTCTCAACGGGGCAAAGATCCCTCGCTGAATGCAAAATCCGGTTTTAACGTTGCGTTTGCCTGACCCCCTACCGAACCCTTCCCTGAGCCAAATTAATTAAGTCTACACATTCTAGTCTCACTGAAATATCTACTCTAATAATATCATTCCTTCCTCACCTAGGTCCCCCAGGTTTCTTACTGCTTTCAAATTATCCGCCCGAAAGTTTTTATGTATACGTCATGTTTCCCATGCTGCATGCAACATCCTTCTATTTCATCTTGATTGAATTACCCTGACATCTCTGTTTTTCTGTTTTTCTGAGGTATGCAATTTACGAATCTCATTGTCATGAAATGTTATGATTTCCTGGGCTATTTCATCTGCATCCGATACGATTGAAATATTCGATAAGAATTTGTAACACACAGCCAACAAGATGCACGGAGTTCTTTCTTAGATGTTTGTATTATTTATCTGAAAAAGGTTTTTGTTGTATTATTTGATACTTGTTTCCTGACGATTAGCCCTTTTGGATGGAAACATGTAGGAATGCCGAGTGTTATAATATAAACATGTGACGAAGAACGTTGTGTGTTTTCTTGGTTGGGTGTTGTGAATTAATTATTGAGAATGCACAGAATGAACAACACAAAATCGAATAAGAAGTGACATTTGAAACAAAACAAAACAAATTTCGAGTTTTGTATTTATGTGACTGTGTTTTCCGGTATTCATGGCCGAAAAAATTGGTAATAAGAAGACAGGCAATGTACTTATACCGTAATATTGAGGAGCGTTCGTGCAACCATTGTTGCCGTCTAAAAGCAATATGTTGCATATTCTGAGAATGTGTTTGTAGGCTTAGGGATCCATAACGCAATGCTTATGCGCCATGTTTTCTTCTGCGGCGTGTGGGGTTCTAAACTGTTTTCCGCGTTAACTCATAAACAGCACGATTTTGGAAAAAGAGTTATGGAACATAAAATGTTTGTTTTGATTTTCCCCACAATATTGTCTGAAACATTTTCATTGTAAGAAAAATTTAATGAGATGTGATCATAAATGCACCTTGATGTATATGTAAAGTACCCGTTATTCTTGTCAGATTTTAACGAACCTTGAATTTTCTCAACATATTTTCGAAAAACTTTGAAATATGAAATTCCGTGAAAATCTGTTCAGTGGGAGCGGAGTTCTTCCTTGCGGACAGACGGACAGACATGAAGCTAATAGTCACTTTTCGCAATTTTGCAAAAGCGCCTAAAATGTAACTTGCACAAAAACTGTGACCTGGTGGCGAATTGAGTTATCAAACACTCGAGGTGATAATGCAGATAAGATTGTGCAGCTGTGTTGTCAGTGTCTGCAGATGACAGTGTGTAAAGGAAGGTACAACTGAACTCTGTTAGAAACTCCAGATGGCAGTACAAACTAACATGCGTTGGATCATGATTGGCTTCAAGACATAATATAGACAAAACGCTCAGAAAATTATCAATGACTTCAGGTAATACTGTAGACAAAACTTGCAGTGACATATCAGGTAACTTGTCTGCCACGACTGACGCCAAACTTATATAGAAAACAAATGCTGCATAGCGTGATAGCGCCGTTTTAACATTTAAAATATACAGCTACGCATTATATACTTAAACAATAAAGCAACTTGGGTTATTACATATGAATACACATGAGAGAGCACACATTAGATTAAAATTATTAACGAAATTGCAGCGTGTGTCGGCGTGTTTATGCGAATTGTTTATCCGTTCATGCAGACACGGGTTGTTGCCCACAGAGCGGAATAATGTGATCGATTCATCTGCTCAACATCTGACTGGTGAAGGCGGATACAAGCTTTTCACATTTGTACAGGTGATTGACGACATAAAAATTACACAGCCGGTGCACCGGATGCAGCTTCGGTAGGTTCTAAATTGTAGCTGGCACAGAAGGAGGATGTGTTTGAAAACAATACCTCGTATTGCTCTGCAGATTAGAGGTTCTGAACGTGATTCTAGCTTCTTATTATTTTGTTTTCAACTTTTTAGAAGCACACAAAATACCTGTTCCATAATAGAAGCTTGTGACGTGTTTAATATCTTCCGAGTCTAGCAGGATTTTTTAAACTCAAAGTTCGTAAGGGATAATTAAGTTTATTTGGCAAACTGAATATAATTAAGCGTAGTTAATCTCACATTAAATTATCGCATTCCGCCCCTCGTAAGATGCAACAAGTGATAAAACGCAGCCTGATTCTGTAATTAGTCATGAACACTCGCGGATTTACTTGCCTGTTTGTGTAACAGTCCATCATCCGATTTTAAGCAGCTGAGTGATTTGCGGAACTTTTTCAGGAAAATGTGGGTCGTGTGTTGCGATAAATATGGCAAATGGGAATTCGGAATGTTACGTTTTATTACTTTTTAACGGGGGAAATTATTGTAGCTGATAATATGCACACTTTGTTCGCGACTTGATTGGTTCGGATATCCACGTCGAAGCCGGCGACATTGTCTGGTGCTTACACGGTTTTCCTGAGTACCTTCAAGCCTGTTGGGATTATATAATAATTGTAACACGGCCGTTTTCTTCCCAGTTCCTTCAAGCTGCTTCTTTACAAATAATTCTAGTATCAGGCCTTTATTTTGTAATATACTAATACGTTTATATTAAGACTACGTGGTAGATTGTTAATAGCACAAACATTGAACTTAAAAGCGGATCAAACGATCGCCACTTTTAATCATTGCAGTATAGTCTATTTAACATCAGATCCTGTTCAATTCCTCCATGTACTCAAAGAACGAACCTATTATTGCTCGGTACTGTTTGCCAGTGCATGTTGTTTCGAAATTAATCAAATTATTAAACAATTTTATTTACAGCGAAACTCTTACTTGTGCAGTTACTTTTGTCCGTATTGGTAAATTGTAATTGCTACTGTACATTAAACTCAGACGGCAATGTGACAGCTAATCACAAAAGGAAATTTGCACATAGCGTTAAACATTTTTTTAACAATCGTACATTTTATTTATTACATTCTTTGAGAAAGTATATCTATAAGGAACCGCCAAGCAACTAATACATTCCTCTGTTCAAAGTAGCTATGAAAGTTTGTAATATTAACCATAAAATTCAGAAAAAACAAAACAGTTATTAATGTTATTATAATTAAAATAGTTTTGCTCCCCAAATGTCTACCCATTCGTGATTACTTTGGATTGTTGAAATGTTGTCATAAGATAACCTAAAAGTATTCAGTCGTTTATTTTAAGTTTAGATAATTTGTAATCTGTATTTCACGTACAAATCGGTACTAGGTTTGGAGATTTTCCATTTTAACATGATCATTTGAGATTTTGGTAATTTTCTTTGTTTCAAATACAGTGTTATAAACCAATCTTGCCAATAAAATTTCAGAGAAACATTAAATAAGCAGCAATTTTTTTAAATATTTAAATCCATTTATAATGCTGTTTGTAACTTCTTTATTTCTCATAGTTTATCCTCTTCAATTAGAAAGGTAGTGGCGTGGAATACCACAGAAACTTTCCCTTCCAAGTGAACTGTCGTATGTTACATATATCTTATTAAAATAAGTGGGATATATTTTCTCCTTGGAAAATTTTCGAAGAATGCTATTAACTGCTTGGTCACGTACCAAAGGTTCACGCCCGAGATGTTACGCAACAGCTTTATATGACTTCCCGGCAGCATGACCTAAGCGTTCTGGAATCGTGTCTGATGCCGGAATCGTGTCTGATGCTGCATGATTCTATAGTTCCTTCATGCGGATCTTGCACCGCGCTTGAAGACTGACACACGCAACATCTAAGGGGACGAAATTAGTCGAATAGACACCATCCGAATTTTGCGACCGATAAAGCATAAAGAGCGAGCGCGATAGCTTCCGAGCGAGAATAAAAAGAGAATTTTCTGACTGGTTGTATATTTGTTTCAGCTCGTTCCTGTAGGCTAAGGCCACTACAGTATCCGTTTATCTCAGTAATTAACCAACTTGATGCATAAAATTTTGTTTTACAATGATTTTATTTCATGCCTCTACATGTTTCGAGCACATGTGCTCATCATCAAGAGGTCAAAATTTTATTACACTGCCTCTGGTATCATCACACCTATAGGTGGTCGTCTCGTGCACAGGTTGAGAGAGGACTCGTGTACGAGACGGCCACCAATAGGTGTGATGATACCAGAGACTGTGTAATGCAATTTTGACCTCCTGATGATGAGCACATGTGCTCGGAACATGTAGAGGCATGAAATAAACTTATTGTGAAACAAATTTTGTGCATTAAGTTGGTTAAATATTGAGATAAATGAACCTACAAATCTCTAATACATAAGCTTGTCATTAAACACAATCATGAGACAGTTCGTGCACTTACCACTCCTGCAATTTATGTCACTATTGTGTGTTAATGTTATCCCCATTTTCTTGTCGGTCTTCCAATTTTATTTTTCCAAAACGTCTCCTCTGTAGGGTAACTTGCTGTGTCAAAGGGGGGGAAATGCCCCTCCAGTATTTTTTTTATTTCTTTCTAACCTGTCTTCTTCGTCATAGATTCTAACACCCGTGGTAGATTCCCCCCCTCCCCCCCCCCCCCTCCCCCCGTTATTTTCCAAGTTTTGTCTATGGTCTCCCCCACCTCAATTATCAAATAACTAATTGTCTCTCCCCTTCTTCA
>Ga0123354_10001148_pt1 | contig 30941 bp, 10 predicted proteins | sample TergutLab28metaG_2_FD_97872 | JGI IMG/M metagenome (GOLD analysis project Ga0123354, IMG submission 97872) | Labiotermes labralis P4 segment gut microbial communities from Petit-Saut dam, French Guiana - Lab288 P4 | ecosystem: Host-associated > Arthropoda: Insects > Digestive system > Gut ... | reverse complement strand
TGAGTGGACCCCGTTCCAGACCCACTACTACTCAGAAAATCTGGTAGCGCCGGGGATCGAACCCGGGACCTCTGTATCTGTAGCCAGAAACTCTGACCACTAGACCACAGAGGCGGTCAGTACTTTACCCATAATGTTTATTAAACTGTCTCTTAAGAAATTTTCAAATTAAAGGCATAAATATTCAAATTGTATAAAATTATGAAGCAATTAAGAGCTACATGTGCTTCGGTAGGCATTGCAGTGTCATACTTTGCCGACAAAATCTATCACGCTGTTACTTGTGAAATATTAAATGCATGGCGTGAATCGAGTGCGAATGTGTGATTTCATAGCGTCCGTATAGGGGCAAACTGAATGGTTTTGTATGAAAGTCGTAGCTAGAGGCCTGAATTGTCAAAACTTTCCTCTAAAATCTGAACAGTTTTTTTCTTATCAGGTATTAACAGTTTAATTCCATACTTGAATGTTCCGTCAAGACGATTATCTGCAATCTTTGTATGTTCCCAACGGAATATAAATCGTGTCCGTTGTGTAAACTGTTTCATGTTTTTGTCACTTGGTTGCACTTCAGTGGCAGCTAATTTTCGTGTTTTCCTGTATAAGGGAACGTTGAAAGAGATCACTCCTACCACATTGCACAAATTTTCCAGTGGCGTTCCTTGCGCCATATTAAATTCGGCAACACACAAAAATATCAGACGAGATAAACAGAATCCATATTTCCCCAGAGGATTAATGGAAAATATAGAATTGCAACTGCAGGTACGAAACTATTTATGGAATATTTAGTAAACACCATTTCCTCCCCTGCGTGAAGTAAGCTTTGATACGAGTCAATACGGCTGGAATATGAAATACCCATAACAAAGCTATGAAACGGTTTACGCGACGGGGACAATGTGTGCAAACGTTCATTCACGGCAATATGTAAAAAAAGCGTTGTAATCCTCCAATCTTGCTAAAAATTATAGTGTATAACCAAAATTATGCAAATATGTTGCATGAATTTCACCGAAATTTGTTTAACGTTTTACGATACACATCATTTAAAGATGTGTAGAATAAGCCAGCTTTGTTACACACCAATGTGGCTGAATAGCAGCACTGACCGACAATTTCTGGTGAAATTCTGCATTGCGCGTATATAACACTATGATCAAATGTTCTTCAATTGTTGTCTATTTTGACATACTTAAAGTTTTGCCATACATTTTCCAGTGTACAAAAGGATTACCCATGCGGTCAATACGTCTAGCAGTAGATTTTAGTGTAAACAGACAATGTCAACAAAAGCAGCGTAAAACAAAATGCTATAAACCTTTTTATTTAGATTTCCTATTTGAAACCAAATAGGATCGAATCATCTCGGATTAGACGGAAGTGTTAACGACGCACGCTGAGCGGTTATTGGAAACGGCTTCATGTTGTACGTTTTGGAGTCCACCGCTATGCTACACCCAGTGAAGCAATGCAGTAACCAAACTGAAAGTGGAAGGCTTATTGCGCCCTTTGGTAAGACCGGTCGATGATAATGATTTTAAACATTTTAACTGAGTGGAATGGCATCGGATATTTAACAATCATGTTTCTAGGGTCGCTATTTGTGGATAACACATATTTGTACAAATTTTAGAGAAGCGATATTCGGAGGGAAGTTCATATGAGGTGGAGTGCAGACGACTTCAGCATTCATGACTACATTACGCAGGTCACATTCGTATTTTAGTCGAGTTTCGAACACTGCTACATCTAACCGGAACACGTCAGACACATAAATTTGGTCTACATTAGTTACTCCAGTATTTCTAGTTTATGTTGTAGGCCTACCGGTACTACTGAGAACTAATAATTTTCGGTTCTTCTACGACAGTGGCAGTAACTCAGGCTAGGGCCGAAAATAATCCTACTATCTGGAAGAATTTCTTAGGGAACGGTCGTGGTTTAGTCGAGGAACTGTGCTGGCATACACTTGGAGACACCAAGAAAAATTACAAGACATTTAAATTAGTATAGCTGGCTTTCTTCTTCTGTTTCTTCTCCTTCTCTTTCTTCTTATTCTTCTTCGTCGTCGTCGTCGTCATCTTCTTCTTCTTATATGACCCTACAGCCCAATTTGGGCCCTGGCTTCTTCGACCCTCCGCCTCCAGGCATCTCTATCCTCTGCCGACCTTTACTCCAATTCCTTAATTTCAACATCTTCGTAACACCTCTGTCCACCGCATCTTACTGTCTCCTTCTGGGCCTTCCATCTAGTCTTCTCCCTTCTTTGTATCCTTTCGGTGCTTTCTTGGGCACCTTTCTTCCTTCATTCTCATCACATTAGCCTCCTGACCAAAATTCTAACCAGGCACTACTCGAATGTAAGTGCAGAAAGTTACCGCTAAAGCAACCTGCTTCTTTCTAAATAATAAATTCACCTAAAACCCATATGAAAACAATTTAGCAGTTCAGTCCGAGAGTTTAAAAATTCCTTAACAAAAAAAACAATTCGTTTAAAAAGACATGTCCGTAATAACGTAAACCCAAATTTTAGGAAAATAAAAACACCGCCAATCACAAATATGTTATGCTGTTATCCTCACTTTATTTGATGCCACGTGTTTCTACTTCTTCTACAAAGCCATCATCAGGTAATCCAATACGCAAAAAAAGCTGGTCATGCACAATACAAAGATTATATCGTAATACACCGTTGAGGTACAAAAGTTACAGACAAGTGTATTTTGCCTTCAATTTTGTACACTTGTTTGTAAGGTAAGATCTTAAACTGTGTTTTACGATATAATCTTTGCACTGCACAGGACCAGCTTCTTTGAAGTACTTCGACTGCTTGATGATCGCTTTGTAGAAGAAACCAGAACATATATCGTAAAATAACATAAGAATAACAGCAAAACAAAACTATTATTAACGGTGTTCTAGTTTTTATGTTCCATTTCAAGGAATACTAAAGCATTATAGCCTATCGTTTGCAATAGTCATATGTAACATATTAAATAACTAAAGAAATGCAATAATTGAGCGTATTCACTTTGTAGTCTCTCGAAAGAGTAAAATATGTTGCGAATTTACAACAGCAAAACAGAAGATTTGTATATTATTTCAAGATACAATGCAAACATTTCGGTGGATCCACCGTAAACATGTATGAGCCCTATTCCTGGCTAGGAGTAACTCCACATTTGTAACAGCTCCAGTACTATTCGGAAAAAGTTTGGTGCCTATGTCTCGACTTCATTATACAAAAATATTCCGAGGGTGACATTTCGGGTAAATTGTCGGTCATGTTTTCATGTTCTTCCTATACCTTCTGACATGAGGAAATCAGGCCAAGGATATTTCGAGCTAAGATGTGGGACCTACCACACACGAAGAACGTATTCGGAACAGAAATCGATACTTGGGAATCTCCTAGGCTTATAACTATAGAATCAGTCTTCCGTTACAAAGTATCTTTTCCGTAGGAGTAGGATGTGTCATTGTAGTCGATTGACTTCCACTCTTATCGCACCTAAACGCATATATTTCTTCAAGTTCATTTTGGGTTTTAGTGTGTAAACTTCTAAAAGCGTGTTTCTGCAAGCCTGTAAGTTCTTGTAGTTGTCGTATTGGTGTTGCATTTGTTTCACTTCAGGGCCCTGTCAATAGCTATGACTGAGTAATCAGCATTGGTGTTATTATATATGTCAGGAGAAAATCCTGTTTACGTGCCACTTTGTCCTCCAAAAATCCCATACGATCTAGCCTGCTATCGAAACCGGTTTTCCACGATAGGTGGCCGGTGGCTAACAACCTGAGTAAGGACATGAACCTTTGTAAGTGTAAAGATTTTTTAGCTGAACTGAAGAAACCTGCACACTGGAAAACTCCATTCATCACTTTTTGGAATCCTCTTACAGGTAAATATTAATGTCTTCCTGACGTAGGATTTTAATTTTGCGTTTTTACGTAAGCCCTGGGGGTACGCGGTGGCGCAGTTCTTTGAGGCTACTGCGCTACAAGCCAGAAGGTTGCGGGTTCGATTCCCGATTGTGTCACTGGAATTTTTCATTGACATAATTCTTCCGGCCGCACTATGGCACGGAGTCACCTCAGCCTCTAACAGAACCGAGTACCAGGAATATTTCCTGGGGGCAAAGGCCGCCGGTGCATACAACTGACAACCTTACAACCTTCATGTGCCGACTGTCTTGAAATCTGGGAGCCTCAACTTCCTGGAACCTTCAAGGACTGTCTAGGCCTGTAATGGGATTGCTTTACCTTTCACGTAAGTCCCGAGTGCGCGCTGAACTAGTCTAGGATGGCTCGCTTTGACAAGCACTTTCGCACATGGTTGGAAGGTAGACAAAATATGGCAGAAGCATTAGATTTCTCATTCACTGGCGAAAGCAACACATATCCTTCTCTGTACTGAGCATTTACATCTTTCATTATTTGAAGCTGACCTGAAGTTCTCTTCCGTTGAGACATGTGACTGCTACCCCTAATTAGCATTCACTTTGGAGTGTTTACCCTTACTGTGTCGTATTCAGGAAATAAAAAATACATATAAATAAAATACCTGAGATTTTCTGACCGATATGTTTGTGGGTTCATACAGATCCTCCAGCAAAATTCCCGAATAATACAAAAAATTATGCTACGCGCTTCCTTCAGGAATCTTTAAAATTCGGTCTTCATTAAATTGTCCCATAACACGACGCTACACATTTTTAACTGTTTAAAGCTTCGTTGAATATAACTCAAATAAATAAAATCTAATTGTTTTGGACTGGTAATTACTAAACTCTTAGATTTTGACCCCTTCACAAAGTAAAGTTGAAAATATGTCTATTAACTTCTCCGTGACTGTCAGTCCGTCCGTTTCCATGTAACAAACTGATAAAAGCTGAGTGAATTTGCAAGAAATCTGACATTGTGAGGCTTTACAAACCTTTGTAATTACGTTATAGTTATGGCTGGGCTAAAATCGCACAAGACTCTAGGAAACTCTCCCCCTAGACGTGCCTAAGTTCCAATGACTATTACGAATATTGCAAAAAATGCATCTGAAGTGTCGTAGAAAAACTCCCTTTTCCTGTACGTCTTAACCTTATCGAAGTCAATTAAAAATATGAATCTCTGAACCAAGAGAATGGATGTATCTCCACACTTTGTCTGAAGATGGAGACGGCTCGAGCTTCCAAAATGTTGTTTCTGGGCTGCTTGAAGTTGGAAAAAATCAAGAAAACAAGTAATATTAAAAAATTTCTTGGACGACACACAAAACGAAGATATAAAACTGTGATCAGAACTTTAAAGACAGAGGTAATAAATACAGGGGTCTTGATTTTTTTTACAGATAAAGGTCACCACATAACACGCCAATGCAGGATCATGATGGAGGCCGAGTCACAGATCTACATATTTTCAAACTTGGCGCTAAATCGGGGTGAGTGGTCAATGCCAATTAACCCCAGCAAATAACCCCGACAACCACTGTACAGGCTGCTGTGTGGGCCCACAGCCGAATACGGAGAATATGAAAATTTCTTGTCTCCACTGGGGCTTGAAACCCGGACCGTCCAGCTCGTGGACAGTCGATATACCGAACATGCTATGCCGCCCCGTTGAATTTGTGGTTTAATTCATGTTGATGTCAGTATCTCGGAATATATAACTTTCAGTGTTGGGATAACTTATTCCTGGAGAATTCGACAGAATTTGTAGAGAAATAGATCGTGGCCTGATAGAGATAGGCTTAGTATTCAAACGTTTGTCTTCAGAGCCTGCGAAATAGCGCGAAACTCATCAGTCAGTATCGTCAAACTTCTGGCGCCAATTTGAAAGTAATATCTCTTGAATATAATTCAGCAAAGTTACCGCTTGAGGCAACGTGCTGGTGGTTCAGATATTATAAATATTCTTTCAATATGAACAAAATATGTAAGCAAATTAAATAACGGGAAGGAGCTGACAACACTGACGATTGATTGTGCAACACAACTGTATACTAGAGGGCAGAATTAGGTGGAGTGTTTTTTGGCACCGATAAGGTGGTCAGCTTTTTCGAGTGGAGCTGCAGGTGCACAATTCTGGCTCGTCAGAGCCACTCAACTGGTTGCCGATTTAGCAACTTTTATGTCCAGGATTTTATTTCATGCTCCTCTCATTGCCTGGCACCAAGCCACGTACAATTCTAGGCAGACAAATTGCTAGGACCGAAGTCAGACTTAAACCAGAAGCCATGTGTTCAGAATCTATTTGTAGGTTTTGAGTGAAAGAACATAATATTTTGTTCACAGGAACAGTGAGTAATGTTACTGTTCCGGTATTACGTAATTTAGAGGGGTTTACACGGGGAAGAACAATGACTTGCAGCTGCTAAGACCCGAATTCATTACAGGGGTGTGATATTACTTTGCGCTAAGTATAATACCATAGATCTTACTTTCCTATAATAAACCCAACTAGATGCACTAGTTTCTCAAATTTATTTTTGGAATAAAACTCTAAATGTTTCGGACAGTTCCTCTGTCCATCATCAGGAGTTTTTCACTGTACACACAACAATGGTATATGTCATACAGGTTTGCTGATCCTTGCGAGCAGGATCAGGACGTCCGTCCTGATCCTGCTCGCAGTCCTGATGATGGCCAGAGGAACTGTCCGAAACATGTAGAGCTTTATTCCAAAAATAAATTTGAGAAACTAGTGCATCTAGTTGGTTTTATTATAAGAATATATCACGATGCACGGTCACCTGAACTTCAAACCGTAGATCATATTCGGATTCAATAGGCCTCAAGCATTGCTGAGAGGTGTTCAGGTCCTTGCATGTGATGTCGCATTCGCATACTTACACACAGTTGTCGGCTAAAGTTTCGGGGTATTTATTTGTCGTGTATTAAAGTCAGTTATCTTAAAGCAGTGACGCCGTACCCAAATAAATCAAGAAATTTTTGTACGATTCAGCGTTGGATTATACAGTTTATCAGCCATCACTTCATCTACATAGAAAGTAGGGAGTAATAAAGCAAGGAAGTAAATACGACGGAATAAAAAATATGTTCTTGATTTAATCTACGAAGCTACATGATCTGCCTACATATGTAAGGTATAGTGAGTTGCAGGGGATTAATTGTACATGATTGGCAGGAAGCGGACGTGACATATTTTTAAGTTATTATCGTCGACTTTCCCTGACATTACTGAGGAAAACTGCACAAAATCTCAGTAGGAATGTCTAGACATTGGGTCAGTGTTTGAACGTACAATAAAATACACCAAAATATTCTAAATAAATAACGAATGACAAAATATGGCTGTGTAGAACTGAAGCCTCTTCAGTCCAACGTCCAGAAGGTGGAAAAAGGAATGCCGAGCATAAGGAAATTACGCTGACAGCGAAAAACCGCAGCTAGATTGCCCAGCATGCGAAGGAAATACGTTCCTCCGAAACTGTATTACATACATACCAGTCTACACGGAGTCATATTCCAGAAGTTACAATCTTAAGTAGTCTTGTTGTCATTTTCTATTTTCTAATAACAGATTTAATAAACGTTGCATATTTTCAAAGACCTATCACACAGAAACTTTCAAAACCCTGTAACGAATTGCGACACTGCTACTAAACACTCCATTAAGTTCGCGCGATTCCGCCTTGATATAGACTTCTAGGTCAAAATGTTAGAACATAAGGTAGCACCGGCACTTTTTACAACATTTTCAAAAAATATGTGGTTGATTCTACACACTACGTCTTCTTTTAGCACTAGGCTACCAATTCCCTATGGTTTGGCGTAGTAACTTCACACAGCTCAAATTAACTATGCATCTGTCGAATTAATCTCAGTTATGTAGAAGGATTCCTCCGTAACTGAAACAACCCAAAGACAAAATGTAGAATTAATAGTGGATTTTTAATGGCCGATGTGACAGCAGACACGTATTTACGATAAACCTGAGATCACTTTTTCTTTTCAAGGCGACAAAAATCTCTTCTCTGGAATATTTTAAGAGGTTAATTATTTGCTCATACATTCTCAATCACGTCATTTTATTGATTACTGCAAGAACAGTAGATTAAAACAAATTTTTACATTTCTTCATAACATGTATAAAATAAGGTGCTTTGATTGAATATAACCTTCCAAACCCAGCGGCTAATATTCACCAAGTGACGTAACACTAAGAAACTCTTCAGTTTACCGCATCCTATTAGGTGTTTTGTGTAACTCTAAAAAAAACGCCAATTGAAAACCTAAATAGCCTTATAAAACAGATCATTATAGTACATAAAAATTGCGTCCTCTCTGCTTTAAGAATCTACATTTATATAAATTGAGATACACGCAAGATTTCAAAGCGTTAATGACACTAACGTGCACACTTTTATCTTTGTTATACTCTCATCCGTTTAGCATGAAAAACATAGCCTAGGAACGCAAATCCCACTTCATATGCAATTTAAAATAACTGCGTCATTTGAAGGAGAATGAAGTTTCTATTTGCTATTAAATAACTGATAATCCCCTTCTTAAGATACGCAGCCTATACGCTCCGGACCTGGCAACATTCCCTAAGCGTGGCCTGTTTTAAACGCATAGCCGCTACGCAAGAAGCCTGCATATGGTATTATCCGTGACGCAACACACCATATTTCAAAGGCATCCATTACAAAAACGCTGTTCTTTTCTTCGAAATGAATGCATAAAATGGTCGTTAAGAGGTGTGTTGAAAATTTAAGGAGTGTAAAAATGTTCTTGCAGGTTTTGCATTAGAGTAAATAATTAATTAAATAGTCGAATTTCTCTGTTGTTATCATGATTTCGTTGACCTGTATAATCAGCCAACCCTGCCTCCATGGGTCACCAAAACTACGCCACGAGCTTAGCTCCTTTGTCGAATTTTACTCTATTATTTATATTTTTGCATTTATTTTTCTTTCACTTTTTTTGTTTGTTGGCTGTAATTGCTGTTAACTTTGAAGTGTTTCACCCGGTTGTGTTAGAGTAAGAATAAACACAACTGTATATTTAGAAGTCTGGAAATCAGCTACATATATATGTTTCGGCCTATGATCAAATAATCATCAGGCTGTATGTAGGAAATAAAAGATGAAATTTTGCAACTGTAACAACTGAAGCTGAGAGCTCTATCTTTTTAAACCAACTGATGTTGTCTTTTGTCAGAATTTAATTGTAACTTGATATAAATCGGTATTGCTTGGTGTAACAAGACTGAAATCTCTGCTTAAATATCCAGGGCAAAAAGGTCACAGAACTGAGAAACTTTGGTACCTTTGCATGTAAGATTCAATTTGAAAGGGCAAACCAGCTGAACAGAAGAGAGATGAGGTTGGGAGGAGAGCAAGAACGACGTCGTACTTAAGACTGATAGGCTTTAAAGTAGGATAGAAAACACAGAATAAGAACTAACAACTGAAAGAAAAGCATGATAAAAACGCACTCTACTAAGAATATTTTAATCCTAGGATTAATACAAAGAGTGAGCAATGAGGAAAACTTAGTTTCAGCAGATACATCTCTGAAACTAGGTAATGTGACTCAACAAATGAATTCTATTCCATTCCAAAATTTTACTTTTTAATTCATACGTGCAGCCTGATGATGGCTTGAGAAACGTCTACACGCAGTTAATCTCCAAACTTTTAATTATATAATGCCCTTTGACGGACAAGTATCTCATTGTTATTGTTTATATTAAATTTTTAAATAAATGAATTAAATTAAATCACTCAAATTAAACACTAACTTTCACAGCCAAGTGGGTTGCACACATGCTTCCTATTCTGTTGATCTCGGGTTCAAATATAGGCCCTTAGACGAGCGAACCTGGAAGGTTTTAATAATTCCCCTTAGTCCCTCAGCAAAAACAATTGGATAGGAGCTTACACGAAGAGCAGACACTTCCTCCTCATACTCACTTTCGAATTCGTAAATCACTATCGTACTACCATTTGACGTCACATAATCTGAGCTCTTAAGAAAACCAAATATGTACGGACAAATACAATTCTGAACGCACAGACAATAACACAAAATTGTCTGATGAGGAAATGCAGCCTAAGTTGCTGTTATAATATACTGCTACAGTGTACCCCAAAACTGCGTCACAGCCAAGCCCTGTGTGCAGTATTTCCCCCCATAAACAACATAGGAAACAGTTTTCGTTCCCTGAGGAGGGAGCGTGAGGGGGGTCGCATTGGTAGCACATCCAACTCTCAGATAAAGTCTAAACAAAGCCAGTCTGTATTCATCAGTTTATCGCGTTTCATGGCTCCATACCGAACATGTTGAGAATAATACCTACTACAGTTTGACGCTTGCAACAAAATAGTACATCGAAATCGACAAATAAAGGCTCGAGAGCTCCAGGCTGGCTCGAGAAGAGAGTTTGGTTGGCATGTACTTTGAATGACAAAAGTACTTACAGTACAACATAAACTACATATACCATTCCTTTTCAGATTCAGAAGTGTAGAAATTAACTTTTCGTAAAGGCGGACTGATAATTCTTGCGTCTAAAAATACTTGTGTTTTCGCTGTGCACTCATGTGCAATAAGCTTAATAATTCGAAGCGTTCACAAAATTTTACTAATCTGATCAAATATTCAACGTTGAGAAGTGCGAGGCTTGTGGCGTGCGAGAGTTAAGATACACACAAAATATTTTGTTGGAACATCCTCATGTAGAAAAAAAACTAATTGAGGCATCAAATTTTAGGGTACAGAATGATTTAAAAAATGCGCCTTGAACAGACAGAAAATTGGAGTTTGAACTGGATTTAGGTGTGTGGCCCAGCATAGGATCGAAGAATGGCTTCTGTATGCAGACACGGTGATGAGGACTTGTGTTTCATACAAGGCGAACATTGATATACCCAGCGTAAGAACTAACAACTGATCAAGAAGGATTCTGTTCCGTTGATTTAGTTATGTTATTAAATGTGTAGCTGTATACGTTTATATCGTAGTTTGTAACAGGAGAGGAACGAATCATTTGAATTAAACAAACCGTTAAACGCTGACACTTTATTAACTGCCAAGTATCTACTGGAAAAGCGAGGGTGAAGGAAACGTGCTCTACTGCACTACACTACTATAAATATGTAATGCCACTATACATATTTATGTGTTCATTTCCCAGTTTGTTCTTAGCTATTCTGCTTAAGACTCGGGAGTTATGTTACTGTAGATGAACTCTGCTTTTACATGGCTACCGCACTGCAGATACCGTAATTCATTGTCACATACTGTTTTTTCATACTTTATTAAACAAGACCATATAATAAAACTTTTCACTTGACAGTCGTATTACGCTCATGCCTCGCTTTTCTCGGGGTTAGGTTCCAAAACCCCTTGCGAAAAGCGAAAATCCGCGCATAATTTACCGCCCCCCCCCCCCAAAACAACATCTTACTATTTTCTAGTGTTTCTTTCTTTGCAAAAAACTTTGTGATAGGTGCAACTTCTTTTTTCCCTTCAGCTCCTTGAATATCGTGCGGTATGGCTCGAAGATCTGTTTGAGCTGTCGAACAATTTTGATGCTCCTATCCATTGAAGGGTCCGAGTAACGTATTTTTATTCTTTGGGCCACCCATCAAATTTGCGAAACCGTGAATTACGGTAGCGCGAAAAGCGAGAGGTGAGCGTGAGCATTACTAATGAGAAATATGTGCACAACAATTCAAAGAGATTGCGTCAACATTATTCGACTCGTTCAGAGGGTCGAGAAAACGAAAGAACTTCTAATTAATATATATGTCCGCGAGCAATTCTTAATGAGTGATGGAAAAGTGTGTTTTTTTGGTACATTAATTAGACAGAATGGGCCAATTTCACATCCATTATTTCATGAAACTTGCAGAGTTCCATACGATTCACAAATATACTTACTGTACTGCTCTGCAAATTGACTATAAATCGTAATACTACCGTACTAAAATTGACATTGTCACCGAGACACATTTGATACACATGACGCCTGGGCTGTTCGCAATTATTGTCGATATTCGAACACATTTTTTTCACTTCTTGTTAGTGACAATGATGAGAACTAAACTTGAAATTTTTACGTACTGGACAACAGTTATTACACGAGTATTCAAAGGTCACCTCTTCCGTCCCAGCCATCTTCACATCTACTTAAAATTAATACAGTTTGACGAATAGCAAGGCAAATAATCACATGATGGCGGCAATAGTTCCAACGGAAGAGACATTGCGTTTATTATCCACCTAATATTGACCTAATAAACAAAAGTGTTTGATGATCATTAGACTTAACAAGCAGCGAATTTAAGTGACATCGAAAGAAAGGGTAAAATGGCCTCGTATTTGTGCTTTCGTTGGACACCTAGGGAAACTAACTGTCTTGAGGTTTGAGCCATCTAGGTCGAGTAGATTTCTAGATATCTAATCTGAAAATATTATTTGTTTACATTCGTCCCGCACATGACACTTAAAACACAATAAGCCTGTGTCGAGAACGGTTTAAGATAGGACGCGCAACGACATTTCATGTTAAATGTAACAATAGCCCTTTAAGGACGAAACTTTATATGTCCTATTTGAGGGCCCATTTCGTACCGCACAGTAAACACTCTCTGCCTCGGTTATAAACAACAGTCAGTTATTGTTGTGTGGAGAAATAATAGCTGTTTGTTCTGAGATCCGCGCAAAACACATAAATACATCGTGGGAAGAACACAGAATTTATGAGTGTTATAACTGGTAGTACATATGTCAAGTCTTACACTTTAAAATGTTAAGCGATACAGCGCCTTTCAGTGGGTAGAAACATCTGCTATTAAACACATGACTTTTATTTTCGCCCTCCACCCCAAGTCCGGCGTGAGGGTAAAAAAATATATCGCGATTCCTTGTTTCCTGCCCTGTAATATGACTTCTCGTACATACTAGAACGGAAGCTGAGATTACGTCAGAAACATTTTCCGACCTCTGCGCGCCTCGGGACGGACATATGCCGTTCCACAACACATGCCAGTGCTGTAGGAGAGCCCTACGTCAGCTAGTGGTGCTTGTTACATAATGTGTTTTTGTGACATGACCGAGAATGGAAAGGTGGGGAAAAAATCAGGCGAAGAAATAATTTGCAAACTGTGAAGCAGGCGAAGCAGACCGATCAACAATTCCGATAAACGTTTTCTTTATGCTAATTATTTTAACACTTGTGATTTATTATGCATAAAAAGTTACATACATAGGAAATGGCATTTCCAGATGCGTTAACAAGAACAAGAACATCTTGTACTTGAGAAGATGATAAACCTTATTAAAGTGGCTTAGGTAATAGGGGGTGGCGTGGAAGTCGTTAGAGAATTTGTGAAGGAAACGATAATATTGCAATGGAATGAAATGTTTGATATCTGGACGGGTGAGCCGATAGCGAAGAATAAAATGGCGGAACTATAGTACGCAGAAAGGAAATATGAAAAATGGATACATTTTTGCGTGATTTCAGGCAACCGTCGCGGTGTAAATGAGATTTTTGCTCCTCTGGACAGTTAATCTACGAAGCATAACATCCCAAAAGAACTAAAATATCGAGAATTTTTTTATTCGCAACAGACTTTAGCGAAGGCGAAGAAGAACGTTATAATAGCATCACAGAGATCAAAAACATTCAATAATGCTGAGGGAAGGAATAAAGAAATTCAGCTGTTTACAAGAACTATTAGAAAAATCACGGAAAACTTTAATGTCACTACACCTGGCCGCGTTGCTAAAGATTTAGCAAAAAAGGGAATTCAAATTATTTGTGCCAAGTTGGGAACGACGACAATTCTACCGGGAAAATGTTTACTGACCGTTATGAAGCTAATGTTGAAGGAGTTGTGCCCGAATGACTAACAAAATGGAAAGAAGAATTAACATCTCTAAAATAAGTTATTATCGTGCTGCCCTATGGTGGTATTGAAGGTTCAAACATAAAATCGTTCCGATAGTGAATTATGTATCTCCAAATTTGCAGAGCTGCGAATTTCGCGGTGTATTTTAGAGGGTCTGCTGGTACACATGGCGACTTCTTTTGTATATTTCACAAAGCAAGAAGGTACTGATTGAAGAACTAATACCTCACAGCAAAGCGACAAAATTATTAGGGAGTGTCATGAATAATTACTACGACTGTGCAGTTGCCTAGAATTGTGTGATTCAGGTACAGGCCTACCCATCATGTGAACAGAATTTTTTGTGTCCTGGGATGTCTGAACCGAATAAATAGCTAGGGACTGCACTGCACTATAGCAGATATCATACACGCTGTAGTGTTCAGTGGATAACAATGCTATTTAAATGACTGAAAAGTGCATTTATAAGTTTATAGATTTGTTGTTGAAAAATGTTCTGCATTGAAAAAAACATAAATTCTAAGCTACAAAAGAGAATGTCTATACAAATGAAATGAAAGACATTCCAACGAGTGTGTATCTTGTTATTTATAACAATTCAGACAACAACGCATTCCCCGTCCATGGTGCAGTTCACGGCTTTCAAAGGTAATATTATCGGCTAAAAATAAAGCCTTTCGTCATAAGCAACCGAAATAATAAAAGAGACTGCAAACTGTTTATTTTAACATCAGACTGCCTTAAACACGGCCCAGTTGATGTGCACGTATTCCAGGAACCTAACAACTGCGTATCATCATCGACTATAACAGAGTACGTAAGATGCTTACTTCAGCGACGGAGTATCTACACGACATCGCAAGATAGACAATGTACGTATGACGTGTCATTGTGGGGCTTTCACGTAACCACTGCAGCAGTGGAAACGCAACGATGCATTTCTGTTTTTCCACATAAACTCATAAACTGCAAGATTTCTGGAAAGAAATTTATTGAACATTAAGTGTATGTTTTGATTTTCTCCACAATTTTGCCTGAAATATTTCTTCTTCTAAAAATAATTCATCGAGAAATTATTATAAACTTACATAGGCATCCACGTAAAGTACCTGTTATTCTTGACAGATTTCAATCGAACTTGGATTTTCTTAACATTTAGCAAATCCCCAAATATCAAATGTTATCTTCATGTTTGCACCGTGCATCAATGACCAACACTTTATTATCCAACTAATACACAATATATAATTAATAGATACAATTAAAATTATAAAATATTTAAAAGTGCTCCATCGTGTTTCGGATGACAGAGGATCCATCATCAGGGAGCCTTGTTCAGTGCTTGGCTAAAAATTACAAGAACGGTTCTATCGTGTCCGTTGCTAGGGACAAGGTCGGTGTTATGGCAGCATACTGTGACCCGTAGTGCGTGTGTGTAGTTCACTGTATAGGAAGGCACTTCGTATACAGTGAACTACACACACGCACAACGGGTCAGAATATGCTGCCATAACACCGACCTTGTCCATGTCAACGGACACGATAGAATCATTCTTGTAATTTTTAGCCAAGCACTGTAAAAGGCTCCCTGATGATGGATCCTCTGTGATCCGAAACATGCTGGAACACTTTTAAATATTTTATAATTTTAATTGTGTCTATAAATTATATATTGTGCATTAGTTGGATAATAAAGTGTTTAATCAAATTTTATGATATCCGTTCTATAAAAAGCGAGTCGTCCCAAGTGCAGAGACAGGCATGACGAAGCTAAAAGTCGCTTTTAGCTAGTTTGCGATCGGGATTAAAGCTGGGAGCATTATGGGAATCAGAGCCATTACATAAGGGAATTCAACATTAACGCAGAATTGAACATTCTCACGAAATCACATGTTAAAGGACCAGGCGATGGCACTGGGGAAAAAATTAAGATGTCTACTACAATACAGAGCCTGCAGCGTTCTACGCAGGACCAGATACTACGCACCAAGTATTTTTATCATTGCGAAAAAAAAATTTCAATCAACTTTCATTTTGCTGTACGATGTCGCAAGATAATGCGAAGAAACAAACCGTGCCAGAACGTACATTCAGTTGCGCGCATACAGTGGTCGGCGCTGTCGTAACATTCGCTTTTATTCAACATCGAGAACCAAACTTCAAGATAAGTGTTACCTTATATTTGGAGAGTTCTGCTGCAGTCATTTAGTAGAAATGATTAACTCGTATTAAAAAAAAAAGTTAATACTGAATTACTTGTGTTGATTTTTTTTTGCTTTCTCTGCATAACAGCTTCCAAAATATCCTTCTGCCTGCCTTTATCTTATTTTACACTCTTCCATACTCAATAATCTTTTAAATACATAATTAACTTCTTAATACTACAATGTGACACGGGATTTTCTCTAAGGACTGATATTTGGCGTGGAACCAACCACATTGCGAATCGCGGCGCGCACTGCACGGTACTTTATATTTTTCTGACATGTTTCCGCCCTCATTTACATTGTATTCGGAAAGCCATACTGTAGGGAAGAAAAAGAATCTTGTGGTAAGATTTTACTTTGGCTTTGGATTTGAGATGAAGGGTAAATATAAATGTCAAATATCTAATGGCTACTTGCCATCCAAAGATAAGAAGGGTAACGATTCTTGAAGCAAACTCTTCTATTCCATATTAATGACTGCTGCTGTTAGATCTTGTTTATATTCATATGGCTGTATTCAGAGTTGATGCTAATAAATTATGTGTTGGTCTATAGCTTCAAATATTGGTGACTTCTAGCCCACTGGTACCTAACAAACGGGCAACATCTGACATTTCTTAAATGCTATATTGATGTAAAACAAATCGCAACATAAATGTGCAGAAAGTGTTAAAATATTGTTAAAAAAAATACAGATTGTAAGGATGTGGAAGCGATGACTTTTAAATCCTACTGCGCTGGATCCTCTTGAGGCAGCGCGACCAGACCTAACACTTTGCACTGAAAATGTGAAATGTAAAGCCTGGCGTCTTCCGCGAAGTCGTGTTTGGCACTCAAAAGAGTTTAAACCTACTAGGCCCAGTCTTGCGAGCAGAATGTATACACAGTAATTTTAAACTCACTTCACAGCTTTAAAAATTTACAGCTGTGTTCATGCCGAAAGCAGACGTGTAGGGATATAGACTGACAGAACAAACTGTCATCAAGTCTTTTCTAACAAGTGTTCTGCGCATGAGTAGTGGTAATCTCTTACCGACGTTTCGGGACAATTTTTCGGTCCCTCTTTAGGGGTCAAGAGTCCAAAACGTCTGAAGATGGAACCGATAAGTTGTCCCGAAACGTCGGTAAGAAATAGCCACTACTCAAAAAACACAGTTCTCAGTCATTTTTTCTTCCAGTCGCTATGTGTTATTCGAATCTTCCTTGCTACAACGTTTGCTGTCATAAATAACCTATGGAGGATATTTTTCGCAGATTCCTGTCTAAAGCGACCCAGGATGTTGATGAAATGGACTACCACACCGACTGTTGAGAAAAGTGATGTTCATTGGAGAAAATTTATTGTTGCGGTGGTGTGAGACTCTGTCTCTGTGGAACTGTGGCTTCTGACGGGCTTCATTGTTCACATGCCAACATGCCAGATGACAGACGAATGAATACAGAGCTGTAGTTGAATAATAGTTGCCGGGGGGAGGGGTGGAAGTACTGGGAGCAAAGCGCGTTCAGCACCACTTAGTCAACAACAAATCCCCCATTCAAGCACTTGTGAGTGAACTCGGCGACTAAGAGGCTTGTCTATGACACGGACAAGGAAAAAAATAACTAAACTTGGTGACAAAGACAGTAATAAATCACTTTCGGGTACAGCATAGAGTTAGTACAAGTTCTACAGCCAAATATGAATGAAAATAAATGGAAAAATTGTTGAAATTATTAAGCCAGTTTATAACCATCCTGCTCATTGTAAAGTAGATGCAAATTCACTGCTATATAATGTTATAACTAAAGCCAACTCGGTGCACAATTTTTTTTAGTATGTTTAGTTCTTTTCTGTACATGTTTCGGGCGACTATGTTTCCATCATCACGAGAAATAACTGTATCTATGCGACATTTGGAATTTGTCACTCTGTGTGGATGACGTATGCAGGTTGGTTGAAACCTGCATACCAGACAGTCATCCACACAGAGTAACAAATACCAAGTGTCGCACAGATACAGTTATTTCTCCTAATGGCGGACACATAGTCGCCCGAAACATGTCGAGAAAAGAACTAAACGTACTAAAATGAACTGTGCAACAAGTTAGCTTTATTTACAACCGTACAAGGATGCATGGTCAACAGAACATAAATTCACTGTTATATGCCTATCACATTCATTTGTTCTTATTTTTCCTTTAGCAACCAAACAGTTTGTTCCGGAATACAGATTTATCCAGCACCGAGATGTTATCACATATTGTCTGAGTACTGGAGGAGGATGTCAGCCGCTCAGCCGCTCACACTTTGCCTAGCGACACACCTTAAATAACACAAGGTTGTCTCCGTCCTTCCACTCTTCTTTTTCCACAAGCCTGTGGGACTCAGACCAGTTATTTTTATTTATCCTTATTCCAACTCGAAAACGCAGGACCTTCCAATGATTTAAGTAATTTCACTCTCACCCTCGTCCATAAAACATAAGTGTAAAAGGTAAAAGCGAGTGATTATGTTGTATTTTGTTTCAGTGACATACAAAATCCATAGATATATATATACACACATGTTTTAGGCCTGGGTCAGTTGCAAAATTGGGAGCCCCACCCCATACAGAAAACCACATAAATATTTGAATGTCTGACTAATGCAAACGAATATCGATCAAAGACGAAGAATAACAGCACAACAATTCAAGACGCACACTAGTTTCAATTAAAACACACTATCACCTCACAAAATGTTAACATCTTAAACAATGTAAAAAACAAGAGAAAGTTTTTTGAGCTCCACTTATGTTGTGCTAAGGGGCTCACAATCTTCACCGGAGGGTCAGTGGTGTATGTCAGTATTTTATACGTTGGAATAATTTGGAGACACTTATTGTGTTGATTCCCTGATGACAGCACCTCGGAATTGCCGAAATATGTAGGAGAGAAAATATGAGTCAATTGTGTTTAATTTTTTTGTGCATGAAAAGTCGGTTAGATTAGTTGAATATGACATCATGCACAGTGCATACGACATTAAGATCCCAAGTCTTAACCACTTTCAGTTCGGCACATGTTCTGAGGAACATTACATATTGTTTGTTTTTTTGCACCGTGTATTGTAATATAAGCATACAATATCAACCAACAAAATGAACCTTTGTTTAACTAATATTTTAATTTTTACGATGTCTGCTACAGGTTTCGAACCCGATAGTTCGTCTTCAAGAACACGAACGTAAAACCATCTTCTTGAAAATGAACCTTCGGGTTCGAAACATGTAGCAGATATCGTAAAAATTAAAATGTTAGTTTAACAAAGGTGCATTTTGTTGGTCTATATTATACGAACATTATGTATATTTGTGCAACTTGGCATTTTACTGTACAGAAAAGTGAACACCCGACACTACAGTATTTAAAAATAACATTTATTTACTGCAATTGGGTTGTCACCCGGTGGCTGTGGTTACTTTACGTGTATACAAAATATGAAATTTGTTACTACTAGACTTAAGTCGAGAGGGCTACATGAGAAGCATGTAGTGGCAACTTGGAATCTTGGGAACCATCTCAGCATTTGCTTTTAGGCACAGGGAAACCAAGAAACCCCTGTGTCGAGGTGGCCGGTCGCAGGATCTTCCGAATACTGACGTCTAGCCAGCAGTCAAGCATTTAAAGAGTACATGAAGACAAAGTGCTACAAAACTAACCGGGACCCAGACAGATGCAATATGTGCATGCGGAAGAAACTAATGTTGCATACACATAAACATTGGCTATATTTAGAGCAGGAAGTCTTACGTTAAAACGACGCTGGCTGTTTCCTTATTATTTGGTTACTTATTGTCAATATTACAATATCAAACGTAAATTTAATTCAGTCACGATAAGTACAGTGTGTCTACAATTTATGAACGATGTCAGATATTATGATAAACAGTATGACACCAGAAAATTGAATAAGACTTCATTCTTCCTATATGAAACAAGGCGAATAGAAATTGCTTGTAACGAATGTAGTAAAGCATTTTATGACAGTGGTTCATTATTTATGATTTTTCTTGTCCTCTGTTATACGTGTAATATGAACAAGAGCTAAAATTGATTAAGAATTGATTCAGACACGTTTACACTACTCTACTAGTAACAACAACCAAGTCAGAAAAACAAAAATTCAAATCAGGAATTTTTATAAACCATCAGTCATCCCTGTAGGTGTTAAAATATGGACAAAACAGGCAATTCGTACTGGCAACTTTACAAATTTAAAAGGTGTTAAATGAAGAACACATCATAAATGAATATACATTTGTACATACATACAAACATACATGCATGCATGCGTACATACACAATACATATGTACATACATACGTACATATATACGTACATACATACATACACACACACACACACACAGGCACACACACAAACACACACACAGGCAAACATGCATGCATGCATGTATATAATGTTACCGTGTCTTCTATCAAATTGATCGGGTTACAAGCAGTGAGACAGAAACCGAATTCAGACTCAACTTCTTTCGAAATTTGAACCAGACAGTTGTCAAGTAAGCGACTTGCCCCGCGGAATTCAAGATTCATATACAAACTGATCTGAACTTCACGTACGTATGCAATTAAAGGTAAGACTATTCCTGCGCACGTCATGACGTATTATGGAAAAGCGAGGATGGAGCTCCACTCATTCCTAGCCGTGGTGCTAGGTGCAGATGAGTGGTCAGTTTCAAACCCCGTCCGCTTTAACTGTATAGGAATTAAACAGAAGGCTGTGTGGCCCCCAGAACAAGTCTGGACCCTTTTGAGAAGAAATATTTGTCATCCCTTCTGTAAATAGGACTACTATTTTTCGGCTGTTCAGCCTGTCTCCCAGTCACTATACCGACTGGCTATGACAGTTCGCTCACACACATATACCACAGTCGTTGGGAAAATAAGTTTCAATTACGTATGGTTTCGTAACTAAAGACCCTTGCAGCATCCCACATGCAGCTCCGATCTGGCGCAGAAAGATTATCAGGTCACAACCCCGAAGAAAAATAATGATCGCGAGGCTTCAACACTTGTGATACCATGGCTGACAACATGGGACATGGACTTCTATCCACAGGGAAAAAGAAGCTCAACCCACAGTAGGAAAAATGCCTCAACTGTGGTGTCGACTGTAAGGAAAAGTACTGGGGTAGTAGTACAATAAAACCTACCTGTTACTACTAGATTTGAGAATCAAGAACCCAATATATATGCATTGTCGATCTCATTTTCTTACCGATCTTCGTAAAAATGCTACTAATTCGTTACCTTTGAATTCGTTTGTGTCTGGCCTGTTTGCACATAGGTTCAACGTCTTTCTCAGCATGTGTCTATGCAGGCAACTCCCGTAGTACCGCATAATCGCTTAAGGAAGCTATAACGACTTGTTACCAGTCGCTGCATCATAAAGCTGTGGTAATGAACACTTATAATTCACATTTAGGTAAATCTGTGTCAAGTGAATTTCACGAACAATTTAATGCCTAGTAACGTGTTACTAAAGGATGTTTATTCCACGTATATGGGCCTAAATACACAGGGAAAGAATAAGCTCATAGAAATTCATAGGACTGTTTTCTTACTAAACAAACAGTCTAATCAGAAAGTACGAGTAACATTAGGCTGGAAACCCCCAATTTCTTAATCAAAGAACCGCGTGAGAGGTCGCTTCATCTAGACACCATGCAACCTGTACACATTTCACTTTCGCCTCTCCTCCCGAAATCAGACAAAGGGAAGGCCCGCTTGGAAAAATCAAACATTGATACAGTAATATTAAAATGTGTTCGAAAAGAAATTTCAGTGCATGAACTGGACAATATTGCCTTTTCTTTCACATAGAGTAAAGAAAATTCGCATTCAATGAATGGCAGTATTTATTGACAAGGCGACAGGGTGTATGGGTTTAAAGAAGAAATCTGCTGCACGGAGATAAGACAGCAGACAGCAGCTCAACTCTTCCTTCAACAGTAGTGATTTTACACCATATTTCCTTTTACATCTCAATGTTTTCCGCATGTTATTGCATGAAATGAACGCACCTGTAATCCAAACATCGGAAACTACTGTTTGTATCCCTATTGAATTATGTACAGCAAAGTTTGTTGCTATAATTTAATTTTGGTTTCTACTCCTATTGCAAACGAACTTCAAAGAATCGCTTTTAAACTACGTATGGGGCTGTATGCCATCAAATGTACACTTCATTAATGTTGTCACGTTTCTGAAACTCTTCTTATTTGATGATTATAACTTGAATTAGGAAAATAGAATACGTAAATCGTGCTAGGAGTTTTGGAACAATAAAGTAACGCAAACACAAGACCGGTGGAGGATAATTTATTTGTCTCAGGTGGAGAAAACCTAAGGTACAATATGGAAGAAAGGTCTTGATTTGAAAGACATAAATTATCCGAAGGAAACAAACACCAGTTTACACCTTTATTTAAAGTTTTATGGAAGTACAATCAATAATCTCGTAAGTAAATGAAGGTCTTAATATAAATTTTTCATTATACATTTCTGTCATATTCTTATAACAAAAGCCAACGAGATGCACTATTTCTCAAATTTATTTCGGTAAAGAACTCTGACCTCGCTGGCAGACAGTCAACATAACTAGTATGACAAATACCTATTGCTGTGAATACAGTATTGAGACTCCTGATGATGGACAGTAAATCTGTCCGAAATATTTAGATTTCTTTACCAAAATATATTTGAGAAATAGCGCATCTCCTTGGCTTTTATTTGTAAGAATATATCACGATGCACGATCCTCTGAATGTCAAATACACTTCTGTTATATACACTATTATATATCAGTACACACATGCAAGGCCGCACGTTGCGGTATTGTCTCACCGTCATCCAGTAGGCAAGCTCAGGGCAGTCCTTCATTAGCTAATGCACATTTAACATGTGCACTACCAGCAGGAGCCAATAAGCAACTCGAAATAAGAAATATATGCTTCTGAAATATATCGACTAAATGCGCAATCAACGTCACAAAGTTTATCGCAATCACCACGACATGCGATCCTGGACTTTGAAAAGCACAAACTAGCAACAGGATTAACACACGAGTGTGTGTACTGACAACTGACATGTTTACAGGATTTAAAACACCACAGTCCTAACGCTTCAGTCTTCGTGACATATTCCGAAATGTAACATAGTGCTTCTGAAACCTACAGAAGTTGCAAATTTGTTTATTTTAAATTTTTAAATCTTCTAAAAATTAATGATAGTTTATTTAAACATACGGTTTCAATATTAAAAATAATTAAACGCCACGTCGAGAAGGTGCGAGGAGTAACTATGCACGCGCACCTGATGATACTAAGGCCATATCGAAACGCGTTCTTCTGTGTATATACACGTTGAGGGACAACACAGCCGAGAGACTGAAACATACGGAGCAAACGAAATTATTTGAACTACAACAAGTTGCACAGAATTTGATCCGAATGTGAGCCTGATTTATATTAATGGTAACAAGGTATAGCAACCTAAGAGTTAGTGCAGCATTTGTTGTTCAAAAACCTCAGAAGTCTGTCCGCTTTGACATCTTCTACCTATATTATACAACGCTGATATAAAAGTTTCATAAAGTAGAATCCTCTTCTGAAAAACTTGTTTATATACGTTGAAGTGTTTGTTGGTGTCAATACTTTTACTTTATGAAGGCTATCAAATCTTGTAACACGAAACATTTTTTGTATATTCAAGTGTTTGAACGAAAGAAAGAAAGAAAATTTGTTTCCAGTAACACTATAGTCCTGGACTTGACTGTTGCATGTCAATGCTCAAGTATAGAACTGACCAGTGTCTGAAGGCTGATTGATTGTGCAAATGCTCTCCAGTGTGTGTGAGACGTCAATCAGCTACAGAAAGAACGCGTTTACGTCACAAATATCTTGCAATTGCATTAGTCATTGTAAATAAAAAGATAAATACTACTCTGAAACTGATTCTTTCAGTATTATAAAGAGTAACGCTTTAATGTGCGGGCTGCAATGACTCAGAAGTCTATTCCAGTCTCCACGCATGTGGAGTTAATCCTTGGAAGCACAAGTACCTTTTTTACCGACATTATACCTTAAAATAGAGTAACGTTATTACACGTCCGTACACAACCTACAGGCAAGTGTGTCATGTCGTGGCACATATCCCATCTCATTCGATTAGTAACTGTATTCTTTAGTTACATCACTGTGTACCCTGCAGTATATTTGTACGTCTGATGTACTAGGTCTATAGAATACGCTTTAAAATGCAGCCTAATTAAAGTTCACTATTTTTTTCACTTTTAATTTAGTTCTCGAGTAACCATCACTCTACATAAAATGGTCATACTAACACCGAGAAGGAAGGAAGACAAGGAAAATATTACGGGCAAGAGGGAAGAAATGGAGGGAGGTAGGGATGAAGACAGGATGGTAGTAAAAATATATGAATCAGAATATGCCTATGTTCCTCTTTCCAAAAATTATTAAATATCAGCCTTTTTAATAGATCAAATAATCTCCATTAGCTATCACATTACAGGCCCAGACAGGTCCTCAGGGCCCAAGGAGGTTGAAGCTCCCAGTATTTCTAGACAGTCGATACATGAAAGTTGTAAGGATGTAAGCTCTTCGCACCGGCGGCCTTTAAAAAGCCAAGAGACACTTCTGGTACTCATTTGTGTTAGAGGGTGAGTCGCCCCCCAGGACCATATGGCGGCCGGAAGGATTAAGTTAATAAAAATAAATACTCTGCATTATATATATAATAATTCAGTCGTAACTCACTGAGACAAAAGTGTGCTTCTATTAGAGCGAAATATCTCTTATTGCTGTATGGGGAAATAGAGGCTGTTTATTGCAAGAATCAGTCAAAATACATGGATTGTTTGGGCAAAATTTAGAGCTTTTTTTTTTTTGCTAAACCTGGCTGTAAAATATAAGCTACTAGAATTTAAATGGTTAATTTTTCATCGTTAATAAAACTATTTTATCTGACCGATTACCAAGACAGCTGTTCTTGCAAAAAGGAACGCAAATTCTGCTGTGTGACACAGCCAAACAATTTATCTTCTACTGAGGGCAGTCACGTGTTAGCGAGACATGTGGATTATCAAGTCAAGGAACACAAAGATTGACAGATACAGGAAAGAAGGTGCTGGGAAGAATATCTTTACAAAAGAAAGAGAAAATAACGAGAGAATAGAGCATGGTCTTCATAATTTTTACTCTCGATCAAATTCCATTAGAATGCGCAAACTACTAAGAATAAGGTGGGCATGTAGCAAGCATGCGAGATACGAGAAAAGAAGACAAAGACTTTTGTAAAAATTCTTAAAAGGAAGAGACTCTCTGGAAGACCCAGACGTAGATGGGAGGACAGTTTAAAGAAACAAGATAAGAGAATGCAGACTGCAGCAGTCTGGATCAAGACAAGGGCCAAAAATCATCTTGCGTGATCACAGTACTGAACGGTCTGGATCCATAAAAAACTTGGAATTACTTGGAACATTTGATGGACTCTCATCTTCTCTAAGGGGCTTTACTGCACGGAGTTGATTTTCACTCCACAACATTTGAATTTGGTTGCTACATGGGTTTCATTTCAAGCCTGCTGGCTGTTAGTGCGCATTAATATTCTATATATAATACAACTTTTAAAATGACAAACGGCTTCGATTAATAGAATTTGACAGCCTCTTATTTAATAGGTGGGAGCCGTTATTCATATTTGGCGCGTGTCCGGGTGCAAACAGGCTACTGCCCCAACCACATACAAAATTGCTGACGTCAAAACGGAATCTAAAAATAAGCCAGTTTCAAGCTGATGGAAAGAGAGAAAAACATGAAAGTAGGAGAAGTAGAGGATAACACACACGCAGAAGATCAAAAATTGAAAAACACGATTTATAGAAATTAAATTTCAATGACGTAAAAGATGTAACAGGATGCTTCGGAATGGTTTTACCAGATGCTTTTTTTGGTGCTTTTTAGCAAATCGATTTTAATAAAATCTATAAAATCTGGTATTAAAACGAGTGCGTATGTGTGGGTACGTTACAACTGGACATGTATTTGAGGTCTGAAGTCGTAAAGGTCAGAAGAAACGTAAAAGGGGCGTTAAAAATTTGATTTCAGCTCTGCAACTCGATGTCCCTTGGTAGGTTCAGAAGGCATACCGTCTGTGATATACAGAAATAATGCTTCGCGTGGGGAATAATATGAGAGGCATGATTTGAGTTCGGCAGGAATATCCTCAGACTTATCTACGTGAAGATGTGTTTAGAAACTGCGAAAACGGGTAAAGCTCAAAACATAATCTTTAATCAATTACGTTGCATATCACTTACTACAATGTTCTGCACGAAATTACTAAAGTGTTTGTAAACTGTATAATCATACCTGTAGCTATGATGTACAGGACAGATTATATGTGAAAGATGTCAAAGTCTATCACTTCTTTTTATTCCAACTTAATGCATATATGTTAAATATATATATTTGGTCACCAATTATTTCATACACGTTTCGATATTCGTTTCACCATCTTCAGGGATACCATACTTGTTCATAAACTATATGCTTTTTGGTGTAACAAACACCGAAACATGTAGGAGGTAATTGGTGATAAATAAATGTATTCAACATATATGTGCATTTAGATGGAATACTAAGAAATGATTGACTACAAACAAGAATGTATGATGTGGAAAGCTTCAAAATAATCGATGCTCAACAAGCAAATTTAATTAACAAATATAAGAACACAAAGTGTAAACTGCTCAAAAGTAATGCAGCAATAAGCAACATTACAAAAAGCATATAGTTTTTGAGCAAGGAATGCAATGGTCTTCCTGTAGATGGTGTAACAAATATAGAAACACGTAGGAGATAACTGATGATAAGAAAATGTGTTTAACATATTATGTGCTTTTAGTTGGAATAAAAAGAAGTGATTGGCTGCACTAAGGCACGGTATGGAAAGTTGACCATTCCACAATTTTCTGAATTCTTATGCTGTTCTTCCAACAAGATCACTAGCCAAGTGACTCATACGGAACATCCAGCTTATTGAATTCGAAATTAGCTTGTATGGACGTAAGGCCAAGGATTTTGACGGGCTAAGCACTATGTATCAAATTGAGTGCGTGAGACGTGTAAGAATTACTAACAATTGTATCAAAATCGAAATGTATAAATTTACTGCACAAGTAATTTCCGAATTACCAGAGGTGTAGCCCGGGGATGGGCGTGTGGTGCGGTCGCTGCGGACGCCGGAGTGCAAAGGGGCGGCCAAATAGATATTTTAAATGAAAACATGTGACTTTTGTGCTTAAAATTTGGAATTATTGGGATAAAGTAAAAAAAATAACCATTTTTAATGTCATAATTTCTCTTAGGGGTGCTTATTGTAATAACTCGCGCCGGGCGCAAAAAAACGATTTCGAATGACATAATTTTGCGGTTATAAATGTTTCAATTTGGATAAACGAGAAGGAAATCTAAGACAGATATTTTAGAATTATATACACATGCGCACCTTCATTTAAAAACAAAGTCACGTGTTCAGAATGAATGGAACAAATTCTTTGATCAGAGGCGAAATGGCTTTCTTAAGCGTCTAGCCACTATGTTTTATAATATTGAATTGAACTTCAATGCCAATTCAGATCAAGTGTGATGTTAAGAGGGAAAAGAATGCTAAACGAAAGGGTCTTTCTTTTATCGCCGCACCGAGCACGGCAGAAGTATTTCATAGAACAACTGCATCCTCTGCTACTCGTACATTCTGTGGCAGTTACTGTGCTCAGGACGGAGATAAAGGAACCGCAGTTTGTAAAAGGATTGGGAAGAAACGTACAGGTGGTAGTTGTGTTGGTGGTAGTGATAGTGATGGTAGGCTTCCACGTAAAATAAATATGTATCTAATGCAAGAACATTATATGTGCGGATACGTGTCTAAATTAACTAATGTCTACCGACAGGAACTATATAGTTTAGCTCCACATAATACTTGCTCTAAGAAAGGCATTTAGTTTCGCACCACAGGCTGCACATGCTATCGATTTGGACGCAGCCACGAAGTAGCTTTCCCTTCCTGTTGGTTTAGCCCTGATGTGTCATCGTCTTCCACGTGCTAGAGAGTGGGTAGCTATAAACACAGATGTTCCATGTTTCCAGATTTACAGGAGATTTCTCCAACCTTGTTCGGCTACGGATGATAATTATGCATTATTCTCCCAGCAGCTGTGCGTAGGAAGGAAACTTCGTTCACTAAACTCTTTCTTTACAGCATGACAGTAGACATTCAGACGATCAAGAAATTCCCTCAAAGGCTCGTTCCCCTGCTCACAAGAATCAGCAAATAGATCCTACGCTGTGAGCCGGTCAGGTTCAGTCCACACACTGGACATCTTCATTTTGATATGCGAGGGATCGTTCAGAAAATTCTTACTTTTCAGATGTAATGAAAACAGTTTATATTTAATTGTACTGCCTGCTATCTCACTTTGTTTCCGCAAAGTCCCCTCCACAACTGTGTGAGACAAGTTTTTCTGTTTCCTGTTGACAAAAGCCCCTGTCCTCTTTTATCAGCCATCCTGCCATAAAGCTTACTACTTTGCGATCGCCTTTGAATTTATTATCGCCAAGACTTTGTTTCACTCCATGAAACAATGATCAACTTCGGGCGACGAACTCCGCTAATGTAATGACAGCCAGTGCAGGTTATTCATTTAAGAAAATATATGCCATATACACTAATTTTCTTACAGACCGACCGGGCTCTTTATATTATAATGTGCTGTAGTATATATGTAAGTCTCTCGAGTGACACAGATTACATTCCTGTGAAACAAACTAAAATCCGAAATGGAGACACCACTGTCACACATAGGCGTAGATTGGAGGCTGATGTAAAAATAAATGTTAATGAAATATATAGGCCTATGTGGAAAAATTCGATACGTGTTTAAAGACAAGTAAAGAGGTACTTACATAATGGCCGTACCAACGCACGTATGCAGGTAGAAGAACTGGATTTTACTAAAATAGCATAAGAAATAACTCAGATTGAAGAGGTAAATTTTTCGAGGTCAGCTACAGAATCTAGTTCATATGAAAATAAAACCCATGGAGAAGCAAGATAAAAGTTAGGTACAATATTTAAGATTCCAATGAAATGATTGTGGATTCTAGATGTGAAAAAAATGGACAAAACGTGTATAGAGAATAACTGATACACGCATGTTCAAGTTTGTAAGGTAAAGGTAAAGCAATCCCTGCACAGGCCCTGAGGGATCCAAAAAGCTGAGGCTCCCAGATTTCAACACAATCGGTATATGAAAGTGATAAGGTTGTCAGCCCTACGCTCCGGCCGCGTTAACAATGCAGGAAATATTGCTGGTACTCATTTCTGGTAGAGGCTGAGTCGACGACAGGGTCATAGTGGGGACGGAAGTAGTATGTCAATGAAAAATTCCAATGACACCATCGGGAATCGAACTCGTGTCCTTTCGGTTTGTAATTCTCAAGCTTGTCCATGGATATATTCCGACTGGCAGAAGAAACGTAGGTCGACCAAGGAAAAGACGAACAGACCAACGCCCAACGAAAAGGAACAAGTCTGAGAATGGCTTATAACATACTGCAGATGAAGAATAAATATGTTGAGCGAAGTGGATTGGAGTCATCTGGATCAATGAAGGTCGATGGCTGGTTATCCGGAACTCAAAAATGTAATATTTTTAAAACTAAATGGGCGACAATTAGTTTCTTTTCCAGCAGCATAACACTGCTTAATAAAATGAGTTAAATATTTCCGCAAGGGGCTACATTCCCTGCCTTGTACACTTCTCTCCGGCTGTTCACCACAACAGTACGAGGGGTGTTCAATAATTTATCTACCTGAGTAAGAAGGAAACAACTTATCACAAAAAAATATTTTTTATTTTTCAATTTAGTCCCCTAATAACTCAATACACTTCGCCCACTTTTGTTGCAACGACTTTATCCCCCTGGAAAAAAATCTTTTTACTGCTCTTCAAACCAGGTCGTGACTGCCTCCTTGACTTCTTCATCGCTTGAAAATCGTTTACCCCGAAGAAATTTTTTCGTAACTCGGAATAGAAAATAATCCGAGGGAGCTAGGTCTGGACTGTAAGGTGGATGATTTAGCTGTTGGAATCCACATTGCCGAATGGCAGCTTGAGATTTTGCAGACATGTGCACTGGCGCGTTGTCATTAAGGAGCAGCATGCCTGCTAAGAGCTTTCCTCGCCTTTTCTCTTTGATGGCTTCTCGCAAAGCGGTAATTGTGTTAGCATAGGTCTGTCCAGTTATGGTACTCTTCTGTGGCATGAATTATAAAAGCAGAAGTCCCTTCTCATCCCAGAAAACAGTTGCCATGACTTTGCCAGCAGATTTTTCAACCCTAAACATTTTAGGGGTGGGGGAAGTCTTGTGCTTCCACTGCATGGACTCCATTTTGGACTCACGATCTCTGTGATATACCCAAGTCTCGTCTCCTGTCACCAACGTTAAAAAAAGTTCCGGACCCTCAGTGAGCAGCTCCAAGTTCTCTTGACAGCACTGGCGACGAGTGTCCTAAAAAGGATTCAGCATTCTTGGGACCCATCTTGCACTGACCCTGGACATGTCCAGGTTTCATGAATAATGGTCCAAACTGCTCCTGCTAAGATGCCTGTCTCTTCCGCTAATCTCGACACCTTCATTCGCCTATCTGCCAAAATCAAACTTTCCAGTTTCTGGCACATTTCTTCAGAAGTCGCTTCCACAGGACGCCCAGTGTGAGGGTCAT
>Ga0123354_10001147_pt1 | contig 30959 bp, 18 predicted proteins | sample TergutLab28metaG_2_FD_97872 | JGI IMG/M metagenome (GOLD analysis project Ga0123354, IMG submission 97872) | Labiotermes labralis P4 segment gut microbial communities from Petit-Saut dam, French Guiana - Lab288 P4 | ecosystem: Host-associated > Arthropoda: Insects > Digestive system > Gut ... | reverse complement strand
GCAGAACACGTAGGAGAACGGGAGGGATACAGCAAAGATTATACACTATACCAGAGGCTGACTGTACAGGAAAAATGATCTCCTGATGATGAGCTTCCCGAAAGCTCGAAACATGTAGAGAATGAATGCCGACTACCCATGAAAATAAAGGATAGTCCACAAGTGACATCGTGTTGGTTATTTTTTAAACAATTGGTATTAGTATTAGAACATTTCTATGTATTTTGAATGATGCCTACACAATTATTCTATTAAAATGAAATGGGGAGAAACTGCACTGCAAAATTCTGTAGCATATGGTTGTTACTGAATACTGTAAAAGAAGTTGTTTAAAAAAAGTTAAGGTTTCTGAAATAAAATAAGCTGTAGTTTATATAAATCCAAATGTGCATCGCATACATTTCTGTAGATCTTTTATTACCCATGTTGTTACTGAACTGTGTTTCACAACATTTACCTTTATATGGCAAATACAAAAACAAGAGTATGTTCACAGACCAAACTTCAACTTTGAACCCATACATTCAGTATTCATTTGTCCTTAACTGTGTGAGTTGCCACAAACATGACCTGCAGCTGGCCAATATTTGATCACTATCTTGAACTCCAGATGGGCCATTTGACTTGCATGTGGGTTTTGGTCTTTTCTGTAGGGCAGATTGTAGGTGGCATTCCCTTGCACTCATATCCAACAAACTTTCATCCAAAATGATTCAGCTTTTAGGCGTGTTTGCATATATGTGAGAAGCCCCTTCTAGTTTCTTTGCGTCTGTCTGTCCATATGTACACGTGTATCAGTGCAGTTCCTGCTGGGCAGATTTCCCTGAAATTTGATATTAGGGACATCATTGTATCTGTCAGAAAATCCAAATTTGGTTAAAACAGGAAAAATTATTGGACACTATGTGAAGACCTAAGTATGTTTTATTGTTGCCAATGACATTAAATGGCCATGAAAGATATCTCTTTGAATAAAATAATGTTAGGACATTAGGATAGCTGAGAAGGCATAAAAATGTGAACATGCCTCAGTGTTGTTTGTTTACCTGCATTCCACATATTCCAACCAGGTTACAAAAATCATGTTATATGTACACTGCCTGTCATGCTGGATGTCACTTCAGCAGCTACAGGGTGCTCTGTTGTGGCCATTGATTTATTTATTAGCAGCTCAGGCCATGTAGGTCAAATGTTATGTTTCGTGAATGGCGAATTGTGTAGGATATGAAAGGAAGTAGTCATGGTGTAGACTGAGGTAATACCCCAGTGTATGCCCTGGAAGGACTGAGGAAAACACCCAAAAATCTCAGGATAATTTGTCACTGTTCCAAATTTGAACCTAGATTATCTTTGATGTAAGTGTCCAATAGAGTTAGATCCAGCATTTTAAAAAATGGTTCGTCTACTTCCCAATTCTGTAGCTGAATAGCAAATAGCTCTCCTCTTTCCTTTAACATAATTTAGGTACTAACTGTAGTCTTCAACAACTAGATGTTTTTGAGCTTTTGTATGTTAATTACAGAAGCTGTCTTGTGATTTTGGTTTATGTGCTTTAGTCAATAGGTGCACATATTTTTGTCAAGTTATCTATTATCTAGCATACACGTATGCTGCAGTTCAAATCCCGTTTTAAATGTCTTGCTGATAGCCCATTATGTTTATTGGCAGGAAAGAAACTTGTCCAAGCAATGTTTGTGGCCTAGCCATAGGCCCTCATTGTTTCTATATCTCCTGTTTGGAACTACAAACACAAGAAAAAACTTGTATATATTTTGGTCAGTTTTCCACTAGCATAATATTTGAATGCAAGTGTTTGATTCCAGAGTTTCTGATGGTAATCTACACCCCTTATTCTCAAAACAAACCCCTCCCCTCCTTCCTGACACACTTCAATACATTTATATAATTCATTATTCCAATAGTGTTGCTGTTTTATTGTTCTTAGAGTTGGTATGACATTTTCTTGTTTGTCCTTTTCATTCCTCATATCTAAGAAATTCAAACCTTAGTAAACGAGGTTAAGTACCAAAACTTGATTTTAGTTTCGAATTTATTTTAACTATAGATCCTCTATATTTGTCATTTATGTTCACCATCAACTAGTTGTTTAGGACAAAAATGATCCCATTTTGTGGGTGGCGCCACTTCAGGGGCAGAGGTTAACAGAAGACAGAATATTCTGAAGACCATAAATAGAGGCAGCAGAATAGTGCAGTGTTTGACACACTGCTTTATGAGGATATGTTTACCAGAGCTGACATGAAAATTAATGACAAATGGCAAAGAGGGCATGAATATCATTATATGCTTGCCTAAATTGGTTTGCATGGTTTTTTTTTGTTTTCTTATATCTTATTTTCTTTCATGTTGGTAAGTACTGTAGGTGACCATGTCATGTATCAGCCAGTTAGTCATTGGCCATCTGCTACAGAGGCCCGTGTTAAATTGCAGCTCAGTCCATATGAGATTTATGGTGGACAAAGTGGCACTGGGACGGCTTCTTCTCTGATTATGTTGATTCTACCCAGTCAGTATCATTCCACCAATGATCCATACTCACTCATTCATCTGCCCCTGACAGTTCTTAATCTTAAAAGTTGACTTCATTTCCAAATATCATACTTGAAATATATTTGCCTGTTCCCTTGTCATTATTCACTGACATAAAGAGGTTTCTCTCTTGTTACTTCAATAGGTTCTGGCATGGCAGACATCTTGGTGGACGGATAAAGACCATGATATCGTGCCAAAGGGAAATATTACAAACCAACTTCATCTTATGCTAGAAGAGCTGGAAGTCATCTTGGGCAAGGAAAGGGTATGTCATATTCAAAATTACATGTATTTTTATGGGAACTATGTTAAATGCCACTATAAAAGTCATATTATTTGATATCACAGGTGGAACATGCCCTGGCATTGGTTACAGCATCCAAAACTGGGTTGACTGATTCAGAAATGTTGGATCTGCTTGCTCATGATGCAGCCTTCCACAGTGAAGCTACTTATGGTGAGGTGCAAATATTTATAAAATGTTTAATTAATGACATTTTAATTCAAGAAATGGTATAGTAAAATGAAGAGAGATTGAATTTGAATGTTACAGGTAAGTGAAATATCTAAAAATGCAAGAATAAAATATAGCTCTGCTTTATTATCCAGATTTTGACAGTTTTGTAATGTGTGATTGATTCATTTTCTTTACTAAATTGTAAAGATGAAGGCAGGTATTTTAAAAGGGTTGACTTTTTTCTTTTTTTTTCTTTTTTAGTTTTATGGGCACCAGGATGCCTATTTTGGGCCAGACTTAACAAGTACCTAGCCCCATTTTTGCTATGGTCAAGTGTAGATGGACCAAGTACACTGCATTGGCGGGATGAAATGCTGTACAATGCAGTGAAGCAGAAGTACCTTGGGGACCAACAGAGGAAACAGTGGGCTCATCAGATACTTGTTCATTATTATCAGGTAGGTACATGAAGTTCTCCAGAGCAGTGCAAGAAAGTGTCCTACATTTTTGTCATAAGTGTAGTTATTTCTGCCAGGCGCTCATGTGTGTCAATTACATTTTGTTGATTCTGTACTTCATGTGTTTATGCCATGAACAGAGAATGCTTCAGTTCCTTATGTGAGAAGTAATAAGGGATGATATGACTTGACAAATTAGAATATTCAATTGTTGGTTTCTTTAGTTGTACCAAAAAACTTTAATTCGTAACAGATGTGGACTACAGAAACACATTTCTACTGACTAATTTGAAATTTATCTTTCAAATGAATTCTTTAAAAAAACTCCTTACCAAATAAATGATACGTACGTAAAGATGAAGGGGAATGAAATAGGTTTTGTAAATATAAATCTTGGTTGATTTGACTTTTGCTTCCTTGATATTGACTGTAATTTTCTCATAACTTCGTGGTATGTAATGTAACACACTTGATGTAGGGGAAGTGGGCAGATGAGCTTTCCCCTGGGATGGTCGGTCGACATCTGCCACAGCCTGACAAAACCAACAAGTGGTAAGATAAGCAAAATGTTATCACTTGTGTTTTTATTATTCTGAATTAGTTTAAGGTTCCAAGGCATGAGTATCCTTATGTTTATGAAGTTATGTTCCATGTTATTATTTGCATTATTTCACCATTACTCTTAATTTACAGCATGTGTTAGCATTTTACAACATATAATTTTGGTGGTCTGGTCTGCCATATTCCAATCCTTATGATCAGTAAGAATCTCGATGAGGCCGTATAGTGATGATGCAGTAGATATGAAGCATTTTGGTTTGACAGAAGTCTAGATTTCTTCCTGTTTCTTAGCACCTACTTTATGAAACATAAGACAGCAGTATTTGTTACCAGCTGTGAAGGTTTCACACTTTTATTCCAACTCACTGTACGGTATGCTGAAAGGAATTCAGTTTGTGTAAGAGTATACGCAGAATTTCAAAACATCAGATTCATGAAAGTAGAATATAACATTGAGCATAGACATTCCTTGTAACAGTCACCGCACAGTATCACACATTCTGGGAATGTAGGGAAATTTGCAGTAGTACTTGGAGTGGTGTTGAGAATGTGCTAGGAACCTGTAATTGCTCTGTTATTCAGTGGAGAAGTCTGAAATGTTTGACCACTTTTGGTATGAACTAACAATAATATGACTCCAAACGAAGCAGCAGAATTGTCTTCTGGTGGCATGATACTCATACTGTATTTAATGAATACTACTTAACTGTTCCAGAAAGTCTTACATTTATTTGGATGTAGTGATATTGCTATTTACCATCTCTTATAAATCAAAAAAGTTAAAGTTATTCTTGTGTTTATGCACTGTGTAACATGACTACATAATGGTGCAGTTAGAAATTCACACATTTTTCAACCTGCCACCAGTTAAAGCCAAGTGGTCAGATTCACTTTCATTAAATACTGTCACAGTAACCATTAATGAGACCCTGGAAATTCAGGTAGATAAAAATATGATTTAGACATACAAATTCGGATTTTGATACTCTGACTTACATTACTGTATAGTCTTGTAGGTACTTTGCGAAACCTGGGGAAAAACCTGTTTATTTATTAACTTATTTCTTCCATCTTCAGTGTAGAAGTCTGTTTTTGTTGCAGTGTTGTAGATTATGGCCCAGTTTATTCTCATACTTGATATCCAGTAGTTCTGGGGGACCTGCTGCCTGTACCTTTGTTTCAATTGCAGTCATATGTTTCATTACACTGTGTAGTTTTGTGGGTGGTTACCAACATTTAGGACTGCTCTGAATAGAGAGGTAGTGGATTCCTCTGGAACATTAATTGCCTGCAAGTCTACACACTGCCATAACAGAGCAGAGACCAAGGGTAAAATATTTATGAAGTTAACATTTTATTTAAATAATCTTTTGAGCTGACACATATCAATACATGTCACATTTTCCTGGCCTGTATATTTGCATGTGTGAATGTGTGATTCTTTGTTTGTATATATTTGTGCTTTTGTGTTACATACAGTGGTATCTATTTGATATACTTGAACACTGACAATTTTAAACTGGTTTATGTTTGTTTCAGCTATAACAGAAGAAAGCTGGATGAACTACCCTTCCAGGTCTTTCATCTTAGTGGTTCAATAAGGAAGGAATTCCTTTACAACCATTCCTGGTTGTTTGTCAAGCTTTGTGGGTCTGATGTGTACCATGTAAGTTCTTACTAACCTTTAATGAAGTGTCAGTTAATTTAAATGATGCATGCACATGTACACACACACACACACACACACACACACACACATTCTGCAACATAATTAACAGGAAATTCCAAAAATAACTTACAGCCCTTACTCTATGTTGTCGTCATTTTTATGTAAGAAAGGCTAATATAAATTACAAATTTAAAATTGTACAACTTGCCATTAGTGACATATCTTTGTAACTCATTTGTGTCCATATAGATTTTCAGCACCTGGAAGTTGTTAGATATGACTCATAATTTTGAGTGACTACCACGGTTATGATTTCCGGTTGAAAACTGATAATATCATACGAAATCCTTGTAAGCTATTTCTGTACCAGCAAACAAGCTTCTTCTGTAGTCACCCTCAAATGAAAGAAATAATTTTGATTTATGAAGCAGGTTTGTTGTTACATCACGTATGAATTTAATCTTAACGACTGTCTCATACTCTTCAAATCCAAGTTCACTGTGTGTATTACCAATCAATATGTTAAGAACAAGTATATTACCTCATACTCCACATGGAGGATTCAGTGTTGGTGTAAGACTGTCTTATCATTCGCAGTCAGAAAGTTTATAAATTGGTAGTGTTCATTCATACTTTTGTTAGATACTGAAAATGAAATACAAAGCACTGTGTCCATACTGTTTCATTCTACAGTTACTACTGTGAATCTATATCACATCTTGAGTTAAATTCTTCCTTGTAGCTAATACCGTGAGTTTTTATTCCAGGTAAAATTATTATCTGAAGTAATGTTTGGCGTTTATTACACAGTGTAAAAATTTATATACTCAGCAGTGTTGAACAAATATACATCATATGTAGCGAGGCTTATGACTTACATTTTTCTTCGTGGATCTTTTGTAGGTACTGGAGGACATCGCTCTAGAACAGAGATCGTTAGCTGCTAATAAACAACAAGAAAAGGATCTCCTATTCCTTAAAAAGTGTCTTGAAGAAAGCGCTTGTGCATTGGCATATGATGGCAGACAGTTTTACTCTCAGATGTATGGCCATTTATCTGCTATATTTGGTTCTCATGAAGAGAAGACAAGTGTTTTTAAACAAAAACCTTCCTCATCAGGACCAAACTGGGAGTCTCCTGAAGGCTACAAGTTTGTGAAGGAACTGTATGAAGTTTGTTGTCATCCTCCTGTTCTTTCCCTCTTGCCTCTTCAGCCGCTGGTCGGTGGAAGTTCAGAAGCTGAGGGAGCTAAAAATGTGATGGACAAGCTATCAGTTTCTGCTGCAAGCGGTGCAGTTGAGGTAGAAGACTTGGACCAGTTATGTCGGTTTGATATGGTCATGCGGCTAGCTGAGAATCCCGATTACGTTGTGACGGTATCAACAGAACGGGAAGAAATTTCTGTGTGGGACGTCCAAGAAGCAGTCCCTGTAAGAACACTAGTTGGAGTTACACATCCTATCAACCTCAAGGCAATTGATGAGACAAGGTATGCATATGGTACAGTCCATTCCATTGATACACCAGAAACACAGGAAGGGACCCTTCTTCTGTGGTAAAACAAAGTTGCAGTTTTATCAAGCATTACATATTAATGAGAACTAGATCCATCATATGATGCATAAAACATACAAGTAATATTGATGTGCTAGTCCATGGCAAGTTTCATTAAGGGTTTCTCAATTCAGGATGAGTGACAAAATCATTACAGTACAGATTTTAATTACTGTTTTCTTGAAACATAACCAAAGTCTGTAATGTTTTCATTGCTTAGCATGTTTTATCTCTTCATATACATCTTCCTTGTAAATAGAGCCAACTTGGTGAACAATTTTTCTTAGTACGCTTATTTCTTAGTATAATTATCAATCTCTGCATGTTTCAGGCGCCTCATCAACAGGAAAAACAAATGTATTTATGCGACACTTGGTATTTGTTATTCTGTATGGATGGCTCTAATCCATACGGAATAACAAGTACCAAGTGTTGCATAAATACAGTTGTTTCTCCTAATGATTGGCACATAGTCGCCCGAAACATGTAGAGACTGATAAATATACTAAGAAATAAATGTACTAAGAAAATTGTGCAGGAAGTTAGCTTTATTTACAAGATTTTACAGGGATGCACGGTCAACAAAACATAAAATGCATCTTCCTCTTCACTTGCCCAAATTTTGTTTTGGCACCATCTGTTAAGACCTTTTGTAACTGACTTTATTGTATAATTTATGTTTACCTACTGTAATTTTACACCATGAAAATGTTAGTCCTTTCTGTATGCATGCACATTTAAACAATAACAGTGCTGGATAATCATGAATCAAGAACATGTTTAAGCATTACACTTCGGTTTAATTTGACTGTGAAAATATTATTGTTCTGTTTATATGTATTTACTGAAACAGTTACATAACACATCTGTACATCTGTACTGGTAATGGGCTCTGATATTATGTTTCAGTTTCTCATTAATGTTTTCAAGCACTCTGATCACAGTGGGAAACATGTGCATTTGGAGGCCATTTCATGAGTAATTCCCAACTAGAAGACACTATAAAAATAACCCACTTTTTTGACTCATTCACAAAACAAGTGCATTATATATATTAGATGATTCCAGCTTTAGCGTTTGTACTAGTGTTGCTTTATGAAGGACATTTCCTTTCTGTTCACTTTGAAAGCAATGAGAAATCTGCCTAATTTCTTGATGGTCAATGAGCAGGAGGCCCAGTACATAACTTTGTCATAACCATTTGAGCCCCCAAGTTATGCATTTGTACATAAGAGACTTCAGTTAAGTATTCTACAAATATTCTACAAATATTATAAAGTAAAGAACTTATATATCATTCACAAAATTTTTTATGAAATACTCTTTGGGTTAATATATTTGTGTTCAGACAAACTAATTGTTAATCCAGAATCATTGAGAAACAGTGGCTTTTGGACTTGGGGTAGCAGACTAAGAAATATATATCTCAGAAAAGAAGAGTGTGCATGCACATACTGACATGCATGTGCATGTGCTCACACACACACACACACACACACATGCGTACATACACATACACAAAGCAAAGAACATCTGGAAGACAAAAAAACTTAATATTGGTACTGTTATTATAGATCGGAATGTAACACAGAGAAACCCTATGGAGAAAGGCTCAATGAAATAAGATGACCATGGAACTGTGATGTTACAAGCTGATAGGGTGAAGAGCAAGGTAGAGACTAAGAGGATTTTATGCCTGGTATTCAGATTAATGTGGGGCCTTGATAGTGTAGTTGGTACAGGGACTTGCTACGGCCTGGAAAGTCCGGGGATTGAATCCCAACGGGGGTCGAGATTTTCCGCATCCCTCCAGACCGGCCCTGGGGCCCAACCAGCCTCCTATACAATGGGTACTAGGACTTTTTACCTGGGGTAAAGCAGCTGGGGCGTGGCATTGACCACCCACCCCCAAATAGCATCGAAGTTAAAGAAAGAGTTGTATCTCTACTCCTCCTGTGGGTCTTCGTGACCTGTTCTAGGGTGTGAACTTTACCTTTACCTTTACATTTACTGGCATTAACGTGCTTAATTTGAAAGGACAAAAAGAAGGCTATAAGTACAGTAGAACACCACTTATCCCGATTAATTGGGACTACGAACCATCTGGGTATGCAGAAAATCCGAATAACTGGGAAAATATTTCTACAAATGGCTATTTTAGGCTACATATTTCTTTATGTACAAATAAAACATTAATGCATAATTCCTTTTGTGTGTTTGACAAACGGGGGAAAAATTTAAGCCATAAAAAGATGTAGTACAATGACCGTAAGAAAATGTTTATCCAAGGGCCAATCTGATCTGTATAATTGGTGGCTGGGATAATGAACGTCTGGATAAGTGGTGTTCTACTGTATTGCATCATTACTAGCAGTATTATTAAGAATATTACCCTTTGAACTCAGCCTCTATTGTCACTGGGTTTTGTCTAGAGGCATACCAATTGTGTCAGATATGTTATGAGTAATTTTTAATATTTTAAATATTTTTATTTGTGTTGCTGGCTTTTTTTGGGAGCTGGGGTAGTGGAGCCAGCATAGTGACCAGGCTACAGCCTGGGGTCAAATTTCTGGTAAGGGCAAGAGATTTTTGTCTCCTCAAAAACGTCCAGACCAGCTCTGCAGCCCACCTAGACTCCTGTTCATTCAGTATAGAGGTTCTCTGCAAGGCATAAAGCAGCTTGGACATGAAGCTAACCATTCACCTCCATCTAGTGCCGATGTAAAGAATGAGTAGAGCTATACCTACACTCCCCTGTTTGCTTTTGTGGCATGGACAGGGGAAGCTTTACCTTTTTTTACCTTACTGCTGACTTCTTACCAGTGTATGATGTCTGAACTGTCCAGAGTTAAATGTAATTGAGGTGAGAAGTCCTGTTATGTATGGTTACATTACATCCCCTGTGTGAGCATGGAACTCTAAACCAGTGCCAGTTATTTCTGTCCAGGTGAAATCCTTATAATGTCTCAGTAAACTACAGCAATAATTCTCCATAAATACATTTTTGTTACCTCCTGGTTTATTTGAAAATTATGTATCAACTATTACCAGTGAAGGAATGGATAATTATTATTGAGTGACTGGGAAGGACATGTCATGTAGCAGTTGTGGCACATATTAAGCTACTTTCCCAGCTTCTTCATGAAAGAACTGAAAGATACCACTAAAAATCCAGTGGGAAAGATATTATGCAGCTTGATATTTGAACCTGGAAACTTTGAATACAAAGCAGGAATGATAACTGCTTCATCATGGTGTATGGTACATATAATTTTTTCAGTACTGTTACTGATCTTTGCTGGTTGGTTCAGTGAAGCATGTGAAAATTATGAAAACTGATTCTTGTTGTCAGTTTTGAATTAGTCCTTCAAACAGGTTTTGTGGAATATCGCAGTGAATCCTCCTAGAACAGGCTGGCACAGTGTTAAGAACAGTAGAACATAAATTTTAAATGTCGTCAAAGGTATGCAATTATGTTACGATAAATTGCAAGGGCACTTTGTAAAAGTTAATGCAGGGAAAACAATTGTAACATGCCTAATCAGATTCAATATGATGCAGTGCCAGCACTGCCTATTCTGACTGAGGTTTTCATGGTTCTCATTTCAGGCAAATTCTGGAATGAAACTGTCAAATGAGCTATGATTGTTTCCTTTGCATCCTATCTGATTAATAACTCGCAGTCATCCTTTCAGGTTTCATTCGATGCTGTGCAACTTTAGCAGTTGATAAAACACTGTGTATAATAAACATTTATAGCATACTGGTATTTTTTTCAGGTGTGTGGTCCTATGTCAAAGAGAACTTAGAATTTATGATTTGGATTCAGGAGAGTTTGTAACAAGACTGAAGGGTGTCATGAATCAGAAGATGTCATATTATGGACTCCATGATCGAGAGCATTTGGTAGCACTTTCACGTAATCGGATGTATGTGAACTTGATGAACCTGGAGAGTGGAGACTGTGTAACAACATTCAAAGCAGGGGAGGACCGGTTCCTAAATTCCTTGCTTGTTTCTGGTGATGGAAGGTAGAATTTTCATTTTACATAGCAATGTTTTGAAGTAGATGAGAGTTGTGTGTTGACATTGTGATTACATAAACATATGGAATGATATTTTATATTGTAGAACTTTTTGTATAAATACAGAGTAAAGAAATATTATTCTTGTGTTAGATATATTTCTTGATCATTTTGTAAATATTTGGTATTTTCAGGTTTTATAATTTGTAGTCAGGGAACGTGATTCATCAAGGAGAACAAGTAATACGCGTTAATAATGACAACATGGCTGTGCACATGAATTAAGCATTGATTGCATGGTAGCTAGCTAGCTAGAAATATGGATAGATAAATTGATTTTTTGACTGAATGAATGAATGAATGTTGTTTTCGGTATATCAGAATATGTAGCATCAAATGGTATAATTTTTAATGAATGTTGAATTGAAATGGATTTGGAAGGAAGCAGTCATGGCCTAAATTGATGCAATATCCTGCCATTTTACTGGAAGGACTGAGGGAAATAATGCAGCCTGAAACCAGAGTAGCTTGTTTGCCAACTGAGATTTGAACTGGTCACCTCCTGGATATGAGTTAGAAGCATTACTGCTTGCTGAAGCTTGCTTGGTGGATCACTGTGTTTTTAACCTGTTCCATGCCACAGGTCAGGTATTACTTTTACCAGCCTTTATCTCAATAGATTTCATCTCTATTAAAATGTTAGGGTTTACTCTATTTAATTTTGAGCATCAAGACTGGAATAGTTGGGTAAATGCACACTTTACAAGATTTTAATGACTGAATGTTGAGGTCAAGTGGGTAGAGTGCTGCTTCTTATTTCGGAGGTCTGGGATTTATATTTCGGCCCAGAGATCAGCTATCATGACTGGGCTTTTAATTGTTGCCCTCAGCCTTTGCAGAGAAATGCTGAAGTGTTACTTCAAATTAGACCATAACTCTTTTTGTTAGCTTTTTCCATTTAATTAGAAACTGAGCTCTTTGAAGTAATGTTTGTTATGTGAGCTGTTGACAGCACCAATAATTAAACAAAATAAAAAGTCAGATTTTATTTACGTGAATGGTCATTTGATTAAACAATACTATATTTTATACTTTCGCTGTTCTTAATCAGTAAGTTTATACATGGATATTTCAAATTCATATTTATAAAAAGATGTAAACCAGAAGAACATTATTATATTTCATGAAAGTCTTGTGGGTTAGTTGTTGATGTTGCATATTAATTGAATTTATTGCAGAGTGCTGGTCTGTGGCGATGAAACTCAGAAGCCATTTCCTCTGCTAGTATGGAATTTGGCATCCAGAAAATTGCTTTATGATTTGCGAATCCCACATCATGACTTTGTCACAAGTCTGTCTGCCATTACACATGAAGGACATTATGTCTGTTGTGTTGCAAAGGTGAATAATCAGTAATTATGAATAGTGTTCTTATGATTTTATCTAAATATTAAAAACCTGTGAAGAATGAGTCTTTTGTCAGTCTGTATCCAGGTAAAGCGATCCCATTACAGGCCTGGACAGGCCCAGAGGATTCCAGGAGTTTTAGGCTCCCAGATTTCAAGACAATCGGCAAATGAAGGTGGTAAGGTTGTCAGCCCTACGCACCTGCCATCTTCACCCACCAGGAAATATTCCTGATACTCATATCTTTTAAAGGCTGAGTCAACCCCAGGTTCATAGTGCTACCAGAAGGATTATGTCAATGTAACATTGCAATTGAACCTGCGACCTTCTGACCTGTACTGCAGTGCCTCAACCAACTGTGCCGCTGTATACCACAGTCTGTATCAAGGGCTAAAGTTAATAAGACTGATTTTCTGTTTGGGTTGCAACAGATGTAACAGACCTCTAATTATGTGCTGATGTCTATTCAGCAAAACTGAACATAAAATAATTACAGTTTGTTCATATCATATTATAATTTAATCTTTTGTCTTATTTTATTAGAGACTTTGGAGTGCATTTAATACAAAGCATTTCATTAAGACAAGAGATGTCATTTTGATTTATTGCTTTTGCAAATGTTTATGTTACTAACAGCATAGCAAAGAGTGATGTCTACAAAGAGCTTAATCTGATACAGCTGGCATATGAATGTTTTTAGTATCCATATTATTTGGGAATACAGTCAAAACTGAAAATTGTCCGTGAAATGTAATGACATTTTACTGTATTAAGGAAGTCCAAACTTATTGACAGTGTATAAATAATTGTAATTCTTGACACACTTATTTAGGGTTCATCCTAATTCTTTATTTAAATTGTCCACTTGGGACCAAAATGTGTTACCTTAATCTGTAGAGAAAATTGCCAGTAAAATTCATGTAACAGTTAGTGGTAGTGGCATTGTGTCCTACCTATTGATAGGCAGTGAAAATACCTCATAACCTCAACAGACCCTTATAACACGTATTAAAGTTACAAACTGTTCACTTAGAACTTATTTACACCAATAGGACAATCTGCATTACACTGGTTGCATAAATATTTTTATATCCTTTTGTTTGAATTCAGGAAGTGGATGAACCAAGTCCAAACTTCATTGTTGTGTATGACCTGCAGAGTGGGACGTTGTTTAAAAAGTGGAAGCCAGGTGTAAATACAGTTTCTCTTGACATTTCTTCTCGAGATAGCTGTGTAATCAGTGGACTAGAGGATTCAAGGATTCTAGTTTGGGACCTTATCACAGGTATGTACATGAAGGCACCATACAAGGTCTCCAGATTGATTGATTCAGATATAATTAAGGACTTTCATATATCCCAGGCTTAGAGTATTCTGTTTAAAAGCAACTGCAACAGCAATTGTTACCTGTTCTGAAATAAACAAAAACACAGATATTTTAGAACTTCAAGAATCTAGGATCTGAAACCTTACCTCTTTGTCTTATTTCGAACTTTGTCTCATATATGAGATTTGAATTCTGGACTGAGACAGTTAATTGTTGACTTGCAAAGCATTAAAATGTCACTACATTTTATAGAAAATGTTGCACCATACACATTACCTGATTGAAGAAATAAGCATGCATGCTAAATGTAATTTAGAGTACATCTTCATTCGTCTCCAATAATGATATTTTACAACACTGTTTATCATTTATGGTATAATTCTATGTGCTTGTGGTGAAGTAACATTAATTCCTGAAGTCTGCAATTGAAACAACCTTATCACAGATCCAGCTGTATGATATTTGAAGTTCTTACATTAGTGAATATTACTGTTTACTGTGGATATTCAGTTACTTGTACACTAGGACACTCCTGATGAGAGGGAGTACCTTTGAGATCAAGTTTTCTAGCTTTTTTCTGCCAAAGTTCACTGAATTTACACCAGATGTTATAAGCATGTGTCCCAATACTAGCATTAAGCTGTAGATACACTAGCTAGAGTGTGGGGAGAATTTAACAGATGATAGTGTTTGACTTCATAAACACAGACTGTCTACAAAGGCTCCAGACTGCAGTGTTATGGACTGTGATGTGATACTGTACAGTCTATTGGGTGGTTAGCAACATTTCAGAAGAATGTACTGTTTGCAATTTCAGAGCAGAATTGAGAGGGTGAAAGCACTGCTGACCATCTACCAGGTGTTGAATCCTAATGCACAGAGCAGGTCTAGTGGAGGGTATGCAATGGGACATTGTACCGTTCTGCAAGACCTGGCTCCAGATCACTGTTCACCTCTGCCATCTACCAGACTACATGTTATCACTTCCCAGAATAACCCATTCATAATAATCCAACTTCCCTGTCTGATATATCATGATTTAGCACTTAGTGAGGAGAATTCCAGTTCCAACAAAGCATAAGGCTCATTATATCTTGGACTTGCAAGAGTTTGAAATTGCTGCCAGTCTGGTTTATGTATTGTTTTTCCTGACATGTAAAGTTATCACTGTGCACGGCTTTGAGGCATATAGGGAAGTGGAGGTTTATTTCCATTCATTCTTAAACTTGGCACTAGATGGAGGTGATTGGTCACCTTTGTATCCCAGCTGCTTTACTCCTCATGGAATGATCCTCAAATATTTGTTGGATAAGCAGCTGGGTGGCTCTTAGACCTGGTCTCGATACTTTGGAGAAGAGAAATCTTTATTGTCTGCTGGGATTCAAACCACAGTTCCTCATACCTCCAGATCATGTCCTAGTCACTTTACTGACTAGGCTCTCATTGCTTATGTGTTTAGTATTAAATACAAGCTCAATGGATGTTAAGTATATGCTGTATTCAAGAAATACACCTTGATACCAGTTGAATGTCTTAAAACACATTTCATGCATATTTATTAAAGCCTAATGGAGGTTCTTCTAATTAGGTATGCTGCAGAGTTTATTACATATCCTGCTTTGCGCATAAAATGCAAATTGGTTCCTTCTTCTTAATACTGTAATACTCTTCAATTGATATGTTTGTTGAACTATAGGGAATTGCCGGTGGTGTCTGTGCGGGCACACAGCCCCGGTCAACTTTCTGCGTCTTGATTCCCTTGGGGGTTCATTCCTCTCAGCAGACTCAGTCTGTAGAGATCGATCACTTCGACTTTGGGACCTTAATAAAGGTAACTAATTTTGACATAATACTGAACTCAGTTATGCTGCAGTATAAATGTACAAGTATGGTGCAGTTCAATATGTCATTTCTATCAAACGATAATATATAAAGAAAATAAGTGGACTTGTTGAGACCACTTGGTATAAAATACTGGAAGTCATGTGTTATTTATGTGATCTATAAAAGCTGGTAATAAAATCAATCACAGTAATTTGTGGAATGTCTTTAAGAACAGTGGTGCATACTATTCCATTATTTGGATCAGAAGTCAACAAAATTTGTTTCACTTGAGATTATAAAGGCTGGATCCTCTCCTTCATTTCGTACATTGAATATGTCGATCTCACATAATTAGATAAATCAAGTGACGTAACATTTGTACAAAGTTATGTGGGTAATAATAAAAAACGGTGAAGCAGTGACATGGGAGACAAGATGACAAGAATATTATAATGAATTTAAATGATGTAATATTAAGATATTTATTGTATTATATATATATATATATGTGTGTGTGTGTGTTAAATATTTTAATTGTGAACATATTTTTGCAAACCCTGAAGTTAATTTTGAACATAATGATATCCTCTAAGGTGACAACAAGCCAAAGCATAGGGGTGTTTCTTTCTTCTGATATGTTCTGCTGCATCACTGGGTAATTGATTCCTGTAGTGGTCTCACCCTCAAGGGTCAAAATATCTGAGAAGAGTGGTAGAGCTTCACTTCTCAAGAGAACAGAGATCTCAACTACATCACAGTAAAAGCCTAAAAACCCGGATACCAAAACACGTTGGACATATAGGCACATGTAATTGCTTTTAGTTGTATCTGGTGGTAAAATAAAATGAAATGAAATAAAATAAGATAAAGCATTTTGTGTATGTTCTTCAGTTCCACTGTGGTTTCAAAAGAATATGGCAGAACAACTAAAGCATGTTGTACAGTTGTTACTTGCGTGTCTGTCTGGTGAATAAGGTGTATGTAACTGGAGTTTATCCTCTCCTAAGTGTACTCTATGGGCAAGAGGTGAAGTAATGAACATGAATCACCTTCTGACATAAGAAACCCTACTCGATGGATTTTATAAAATTTTACATGGATGCTGTACTGCTGGTGGTGTAGTTGCCAGTGGTCAGAAACTGTAAAACAGTCGCATGGTTTGGGAAGTCAGTGCATGCACTATAAGGTAGTTGGTTATATTGCTGTTTGAAGTGCATGATTTAATGTCAGTTCGCATATTTCAGGTGAACTGCTGGCAGTATACACACCTGAACGTCCTGTGACATCGTGTGAGGTGACAAGTGGGGGACATTTGGTGGTACTAGCCTTGCGTGGTCGTTCACACATTACTACACTAAAGTTACGTGGTCCACAAGTTGACGACTCTGTAGGCAGTGAAAAGCGCTGCTATGGGCGACCTGAAAATGTAGGTAAAACCTTTGACTTGCGTGAGGAAGCACAGGCAGCAGAAAGGTGACAGAAGAGAAGAGGGTTGTATGTTTGTAATGGTTGAACACAGCAAGTAGCAACAACCTCATTACAGCATTTGAGTCTCTGGCAAAGTTACAGCTCAGAAATGTTAGAAAGGTTGGTTACATTTACCCTGTTACCTTGTAACATGTATTGCTGTTGTAATGCATAACTACACATTTCCAGTTACTAGCCCAAATTAAAATTAAGTCTGTGCTGCCTCCATTGAAGATCAAAATCATTATGTTTATTTTAATTGTTGATGAAATATTTTCACGTACAGATGTTCAAAGACATTCTTCATATTTGCACAAACTTATTCATATTTGTTCCTTATTTCTCATTCTTGAGTAATGAAAATATGTCAAATAAATTGGGAACTGTCAACCACCAGTATGAATTAGCGTAGTGTATTTGATGTATATCGTAGAGTCCCTGACTCCTCCTTGGAATTATGAGAATCCCCTCATAAGCCACAGTGTGCTGTAAGATACCTAGTACAAAAGTTCAGTATGGACTCTGGTAAATTCTATTGTTTTACTGTGTGCCAAATCTGTTCTCCTATCTAGTTACAGGTTTAGACTTAATCCTATATCCACAAACATTGTTTATTGGTGAGTCAGAAACTGTTTGGGCTAAGTGAAAGTCAGTATGTAGAAAATTATTAGTACATTTAAGGAGCAACAATTCCGTTAGTAAATATCTTTTTCCTGCTTCATTCATAAAGCGGTTTTGATTATGTAAGTATGCTAGCAGTGGTGTCTTTTTCCATAACCTTGCATGTCATTGGGTTTGTATGCTCATCTTTGATAGGTTCTTTCCTTGTGTAATTACTATTGCAGCACATGTCAAAATTTTTATTCTCATACAATAGTGAGTCTGAAATGTTCTTTCTGTAAGCTGTTTTTATGATGTTCTCTTTGTCCTCCACATTTGCTGTTTTACTTGAATGAGATTTGTACTTAACCAACCACAACCAGAGAAGATTAACACCATCTTGTGTATTGGACTTAAGGATGTTAGATGTGATACTGTTTGCCTGAAGTGGTTATGTATTCCAAGACCTGAAGGATCAAGGCACAGGTAATAGAAGTGCATTCTCACTGTACATTTTGTTTCTAAAGGGGCACCCTACCTCACATTGTTATTTAATAATTTGTGTGAAATGTGATTCCGTGATGTAAATGTTTTAGGAAACGTAGCCTTAATATTACTATTGTGTCATGTTTACTCCTTTATAATTAGAATTTGTATGATTTTAATTATGAAGAAAAATTGTATAATAAGACGAAATACCTTACAATTTATTCAGTAATATGAATTGTAGATCATTATATACAGAAGCCACATTTCATCTGTTTTTATGGGTAAGTTGAGTGTCATCTCTTGCTTTTGTCTACACCATTATCGCATTATTTCTCAATAGCCTGTGTGGCAAATAGTGGAAATCTCTTGCTTGTGAGAGATTTGTTTTCCTCTTATCTAAAGAGCAGTGTGTGATAGGAAATGCACACATGTGCAAAGTATGGATGTAAGTGTGCACATGCACAGGCCATGGATGAAAACATACATGTGCACAGAGCAGGAGTGTGAATTTTCACAGCGGCACATGTAGGTTTATGCATAATATCATTGTCTGAGTTGTCAAATGTAAACCGAGAATTGAAATGCCTGTAAAATTTAACATGTCACTTAAGTTTAAGGTTTCCTAAATTGAATGTTCAAGTGGGATGGTCCTGAACTTATAAGCCTGGTGATAAACTCTGTGTAATGCATCAATCCATTTTAAAAATCTGATTTCCTATCAAATTACACAATATTATGATTAAAACCCTTGTTTAAAATTTAGGAGTTCAGGTGTTTAAGCCTTGAAATAAAGGCCAAGGGCTCTATCTGAGAATTTCTCTGATTTTCCTGTCCCTGCAGGCATAAAAGTTCACAGCACTTTAAAGCACATAAACCACACAAGTGTTCAAGGGTCATTAAATATATAAAAAAAAAAAAGCCTTAAGCTTTCCTTCTGGGAACCATGAGTGTGGTGTTTCAACTCACCCCATTTGAATCATTAAAACTCCTCAGTTTCATATATCTCTGTACAGAATTTCTTTCAACAGTGAAAACTTTTTGCCCTTCTAACAAAGATCGCTTTCTAAATATTGTGTTCGGTTGTGCATCTCATTCCTGTGACATAATTCTGCCACTGTTGATATTCCATCATATACATGTGCTCATATTTCCTGTACCTGCTGTATGTCTCCCTCATAATAATTCTAAAACCTCTCATTCCATGTGAAGCACATCTGACGATGGTGTATGGCACTTGACGTTATTTGCAGCTTGGACTTTTTCTGTCTTCTGGTGTTTTAAAATGAATACAAATACTACAAGTAAATGACAAATAAGACATTGTGTTTCAGGAACATGATCAATGTCTGTAGGCTAAAATAACAAGTTTTACTCAATTGGGCCCACTTGGCACAGACAGTCCTGGTTCAGAGTAGCATTTTATTTACTCTTTTTATTATATATGTATTTATATATATATTTATTTATATATATATTTATTTATCTTTATTAATTCTAAAACAGCTGGTGATTGACAAATTCCAAGAAGGAGGTAATATTACCATGTGAAACAATTTTATCTGCCATGATCATCCACTTGCCCAGTGAACATGTGCGTAAATGCGTATTACATATGCATCTAAATGAGTTCCTTGTAATTTGACATGTTAAGTTGGCATGGCTTTGATGTTAAGTGAATACTGATTTGAAACTTACAGCAGAACAATTAAAATGTATAGATCTGAATATCATGAAAAGTAGAATGTCACTGATTTTGATCATCCTAGAGTATCTAAAAAATAGGTGGATCTTTATTCCAGTAAGTTGATCTATTTCCTCCAAGAATCTTCTGTTTTATACTTTTGTTATACATGTTCTGTAATATTTAAAACTTGAACAAATGTTATATCCATTATTTTTCAATGAATGAAGTTTATTTCCAATACTTTTTCAAAGAAACTCACATCATCTAAATAAGTTACTGTTTAAAAATGTAACTGTTTATTTTCTTTAACAACAGAAATAAGAATGAATGCCTACAATCAGCAGGCCAAAGACATTGTTAGGTAGTGTGTCAAGCTTGAGCACTCAGCTTTTTTTAATTGCAGAGATCGCACAGTGCAAATGCTTACTTTCAAATTCTTATATTATTTTAATGCAAATATTTGGTCAAATAACTTCAGAAATACAAATTTTATGAATGAGTTTTGTTTAGATCACCAACAAGGCAGTACATAACAATTCTATGAAAATCTGACCTAGTAAGTTCTTCACTCTTCTTATAATAAAACCAACTAGATGCACTAATTTCTCAATTTATTTTTGGAATAAAACTTTACATGTTTTGGACAGTTCCTCTGTCCATCACAAGGAGTTTTTCACTGTACACACAGGACAGAACTGGTTCCATCCTGATCCTGCTTGCAAGCTGTCAGCAAACCTGTATTACATACACCATTGCTGTTTGTACAGTGAAAAACTCCTGGTGATGGACAGAGGGAACTGTCTGAAACATGTTGAGTTTTATTCCAAAAATAAATTTGAGAAATTAGTGCGTCTAGTTGGTTTTATTATAAGAATTTATCATGCCACACGGTCACCTGAATGTCAAATAAGTTCTTCACATTAAAAATTACAGAAGATTCCCAGATGATGAGAACAGAGAAGGTTCTGTGTACTTTGGTTTAATCAACATTAAACAACCTGATGCAGCTGCTAGCATGAAAATGTTTTATTGAATTCAGTGCTGTATTTCCTTTTTCAATTGTTAACATCTCATTATAATTGAGTTAATTTATTGTACTACTCTATAATGTTAATCCCTAACTTGCAACTAGTGTCACTTAACTAGACACTGAAGCCAGAAACAGCTGAGTGAAGTTCATGTTTGGATTAGCAGTGTACTGTCGTATTGCACTCCCCAACTGTATTTTGTCCCCGTGTGAGGTAGGGGCTCCTACTATGGCTGGTAATGAAGAATGCTGTCTTCATAAATAGGAGTTCATGATTATTAATGTAGTGCATAAATATATTACACAAGGGTCAGTCACAAGGATCTTCTAAATCCTCTGTCAAAATTTTTAGATTTATTACTACTTTGGCATGTGTCTTCCCACATATACATATATATGTGTGTGTGTGTACAGATGATAAGAAGGTTGTTGCTATTTTGATGGGTCTGTGTCATCCTATGAAGGAGATGAAGTAAATGGTTGTATAGAATACCTAACTAGTAGTTGTGAATCTGAACTGTTGTTAATCCAGTCTGGTGTTATTTAGATGTTGGTGTCCCGTGTCATTGCCAGTTTACATGAATATTTGTTATATTTTAACTTCCATGAAGTGTGGAATATGTTCATGTTACTGAAAAACAAATGGAGTTGCTGGTTGAAATTTTTACGTGAATGTGACATAAAATAATGATTTTGTCATGCAATCCAAGAAAGTAGTAGCGAATTTTGCGCATTTAAAATTCAGAAATTATAAAAAGAATATGGTATTTTGAGGTCTGAAGGTATCATACCCTAGAAGACTCTAATCTTGATAAAGTAATGGGATATCTCACAGAGAAATGTCACTTGTATGTAGTTTTTAAATGTAATACTGCAGTCTCAGGTGGTTATAGATTTGTCTGAAATGCTGCCCAATACACATTTCTCATCATGTGCACTTGTAATAAATACCATATTGGTAATCACGCCATCATACTACCCATTTTAAAACATTAAATATCCCTTCCAACTATTTACACTACTTTGAATTGTTTTGCATGATAAAATATCAATTTTCAAATTTTGGAAGTGACTCTCTACTATTTAAAATTGTCCATACCTTTGTTTCACGCTAATTTGTAGTGCTTTAAATTGTTCATTCATCAGTAGCAATCCATCTAACTACTTAAGATTACATTTACAAATTCTAAATTTTTTGTAAAATAACAAGGGAAGTAACAAACAGCTGTGGTATTTGTAGCCAATTTTGTCGTTAGACATATTTAGTTACCTGAGGCTGAGTTGTCACAGTGCTATAGAATTAACTGGTAGGCTCATATTGTTGACCTGACAGACCATCAGTGGGTTAACTTAATGACTTCTTAGTTGAAACTGGAATGTAGCACCTTTCTTAGGAGATTTTTATATTTTTAACGTGGGAAATGTTTGTATTTCATGCTAGAACCTTATTTATTTAACATAACATTTTGTGGTAAACTACAGCAGCAACAAACAGCAAACAACAGCAACAAGAACAACAACAACTTTACAATATTATTTTGTTTTTGCATATTTTTTCTGCCAGTTCACGTTCCATAATTATAGAGGAAAAATGGGAAGTGCAATACTGATGCAGGTAGGCAAGCATGTGGGAAGCATCCCACTATGTGCATCAAACTCAATAAGAACCATAACTATGTACTATGTGCATGTCAGGAAAATTCATCAGAGTTGGATAAGTGCGACAGGAGGAATTTTATATTACTCTGTGTTGCAAACACATTGGTGCACTTGCCTGCACTACAGGTGATCAAAATCAGATAAAAATATTTCACATCTTCAGTATCTCTACCACTTCCATTGTTATGATCAGTGATGTCTGCATCGTTGTTGTCACGGTTGCCTATGTTAACCCTTTAAATGCCAAGTTAAATCGCATCTGCCATCTGCTGGCATTTTTCAGAGCTCACCATATTCTCCACTTTAGCAGGGTAAGGGTTAATTGAGAAGTTTTCTGTAAAAGTCTTCATAACTGCATCTTTTTCCCAGTACAAATTTTGAGTATTTATTACACACTGACAGTAAGCTTCTTGTAGGTCAGTACTGTGTTTCCTCATGAAAAAATCTTTAAAAATGTCCTTTGTTATGCATCAGTCAAAGTCATCCACTTCCACATTTCAAACAGTTGGCCATTTTTATGCTTTCCTGTGTGCTGTTAACCCACTACCTACTGCACAATTATTACTTCTGTTTCTTATGCAGTGTCTTGTTGTTCCTAATTCATTGCAGTGCTCTGCAGTAAATGCAGTTGCCTTTGTAACAGGAACACTAAGACACTTCTGTCCAACTTCTTCATCACAACATTTTTATTACATCTGAAGTGGAATTTCTCTCCTTGCTGTATATTATTATTCCACATGTCCCTGGTGCTGACATCCCATTTACTTAGGTGGAAAGGAGTGCAATAAAGGGGATACCAATATTAACACAGAACTTTAGTCACTAACTTGTACAGACACATAAGAATGATGAGGTCAGCAAACATCTGTGAGACAGGAATAGTGTTCAGTAATGGCATTCTGCACATGTGCATAGTTATCCCTTTGTCCCACCTATATACCCTCCATGCCAACTTGTGGTATGCACGCAATTCATGTATAAGTTTATGTAGTGATTGGGGTTTCATATGACATCAGGATGTCTGTGTTGAGAGATTGCAACATCCTTGAATATGTAGTAAGTGTGTACGTACATCATCAGTAGCTTCAGTAACCCTGAACTAGGTGTCTTCATTACATTTATTTTTCAGAATAACAGGCTTCAGACATTCTGCTTGTATTGTGTGAACAAAACATTTAGTGTCCTTAACTTTTATTAAACATTCAATTGGAAGAGTTTGGACCCTTCTTATAAATTAGGTATCATTCTGATGTTACTATGAACATATCTTCAAGAAGTGGAGGATTTATATTTATGTTGTAGGTCTGTAAGAGAGATGCAGTGTTTACTGTCCTACTGTTCAGAATAAAAGGCACTTTTTTTTTCTTTCTTTCTTTTGACAACTGGTACTATAATTGTGTTTCAGTTTGGTGGTTGTGACATAAATATAACTGAATGTTTTCCACTGTCTTATATTTGCTGCACAAATAAAACATGATCCATGCAAGTAAGAATGCATGCAATGTCCATGTGGACCAGAGTATAGCCTTTGTTAATATTAGCTGACAAGATTGTTTCCGTTTTACACAAGCGAGATGCAAGCAACAATCTCTGTACGTAGAATGTTGATTTTTGTCTGCACAAACCTAAAAAGCAGTTCATTCATTTTTATATACTGATATGCAACGCCCTGGGAAATTTAGATATTAAGTGTGACAACCTGGGTTTCAAAATTACATTTTCATAGAGCATCTGTTTGTGTTTTGAGTGCAAGATGCTCTGGCAGTATGACAGTGGTTCCAGTTTGCCTCTGAATACTACCAGTTTTTCCTACCACATATCATTTTGCTGATAATCTTACCTCATATGATGTCATATCATCACATCATATATCATTTATTTTCATTCCGTGGATCCGTACAGGATTACAAAATCCATATGGATATGGAAATAGGCTTACCTGTCACTTAGTTGCATTGTCTGGTTAAGTCAGTTCACATACTTTTAATGTTTAAATTAAAGATGAAGTAAGGTTGTCTGCAACAAAAGGATTTCAGCATTTTTTGTTGACATGGTATCAATAAACTCTTTGATCTAGTAGGTGTGGGAGGGAAGCAGAAGGAAAAAGGAAAACAACATGCAAATAGGACACAAAACAGTGGAGAACCAAAATTGGCCAACTAACAGGGCTGAAAGTGGGGGGTGGATGTTGGTAGAGGACATGTACCAAGTTCCAAATCTTTTTTGAATAAGTTTTCACAATATATAAAGCTGTTTTCAACAAGACATGCAGCAACAACCCCCCCCCCCCCCCCCAAATAGCCAATGACAATAAACAGATGTCTGTGCAAGCTACAACACCTATGATATATGACACTTCTTGGCGATACTGACCTAGTACCCAGTGTTCACCTGTACTGCGTGAACTGTGTAACTTGCTGCCAATCATTAATATAATTTTATGTGACTGCCTGTATTGATTTAATTACTGGGATTTGGGGATATCTTTGTAGAATTACATAAATAAAAGGAGCTGTTATTTTAACTTGGTAGGGGGTATAATAATGACAAAAGAGCAATGCCTTTAACTGTATTATTTGTGTTATCTTTTGTTACAGTTTTAGTGAGATTCATGTAGCTTGTGTTTGGAGCATCCCTGAAGTGTGTATGGGTGTTGAAAGAAGTATTAGGCCAAAACAGTTGCTAACAGTCAAGACAAAACATTTACAAACACAAGAATTGTAAAACTTACAAAAAATGCTAACAGACAAAATGTAAATGTAAGGAAAACATGTTAGAAGATGCGGTTTATGAGTCATTTTAAAAACATGAAGCAGAAACAATTTCAGTATTATTAAGGAAGATAGGCTTCACAAGGACAAGGTGTTTGACATTGGACTACAAGATGGAAACAGTCTTAGTACTTGTGCAATTCACAGAAATTGTGTTCAGATGTTGCACATCACATATTGAAATTGATTGTTGGCCACAGGGAATAGACCTTGTTTATGGAGATACTGCAGCACAGGAAGTAGCAAAACAGTTAGGTTTAAGTGGTAGGAAGTGTGTGAGGGGATAAACAGAATTTAAAGAAGAAATAAGGAAATAAGTTACTGCAGGTCTTGTTACACTCTTAGCTGTTCTGAAAAAAATTCTGGTGTGAACAGCCAATGTGAATGAAGCTCCTGTGGCGGGGGTGTAACTACTATATAGCAAGAGTATGCAAAGCTTGTGGTCCCATCACAACAAAGCATTATTTTTACAAGGACTGAACTCCAGCCACCATTAGAGCAAATTCTTACCTATTTACAAGAACTTGAATGAGAAACAAAATTTAAATACACAGCTTTATTTGACAAATGTATAAAAATTGACCGTGTAAAACATACAAAACATCTTCTTCTTCCTTGCTATTGTATTGGCCTATCCAACCATTCTGAGGCTATTTGAAACTACTTTTTCCGTATAATTCTACGTATTCCCAAAGGACAATGGCCCGTAGGCATGTAGTTCAACTTTTTTAATATTCAGTATTCAATTTATTCAGTTCCATCAAACCCATTACAAGTCTAAGAGACCTACTGGATATAGAATTTGTCATAATACACTATACAAGGCACTATACATAAAAATTCAATCCACAAAGTAACAGTTATAATTTGAGCTGGTAATAGAATGTCATTAATATATAGGTTATTTGATTGACTGATTTAATTGATATGACTGATAGATCCATTTTCACAATTGCCATTGGAATATGGACCTCGTCACAAAAATATACACATCATTCTATATTGTGTATTGTACATGGTAAAAAGATTGATTGATGACGATTGGGTTTGGGACCTCATGGTCCTGCTGCACCTAGGCCTTAATTGACAGGCCCTTTGTGCCCCATATCAATTCATGGGAGGCCTGTTGCTTTACTAAAGTTCCAGATGGCCCCCAGACTTATACTCTTGATGTCCTGTGGCTCCAAAAATAAGGAACCCAGATATGCATGTCTGAGTGAAGCCAGAGCTTCGCATTCACAAAGAATGTGGGCCGAGATTTCTGCCTCTGCTCCACACCTACACAGTTGACTGTCCAGCAGCCCTAGAAGGTGAAGATGTCTCCTCAGGGTATATGTCCCTAGAAGGTGAAGATGTTTCCTCAGGGTATTATGTCCAGTAAGAAGGCCAATAACAGCCCTGGATTGAGTCCTATTAAAGGACAGAAACCTAGCCTTGGCACCCAGACAAGGTCCCAAAATTAGTTCTTGAGCCTGCCTTTGGGTGTCGCCAAGATCTCACCATTGTACCCAATGCTGGTTGACCAACCAAAGTCTAATCCTTCTTCATATATCCAGTCTAGAGACTCCCAGGGCCAGCTCGGGTTCGAGAAACTCCAGAACAGAGCCGCCCTTGCGAGCTCGTCAGCGATCTCATTACCTTATACTCCAGCATGTCCAGGGACCCAATACAGCTCCACCACATGCTGGGTTGAGACTGGTAAAGGAATAGAACATAACTTTTTACGGAGACAACTCTCGATTGCTCCACGTCAAAAATACTGGACAGTATTATCTACCCAATTACAAGACAATGCAGTGTTTGAATATTACAGCATGCATACAATCATCTAAATGCACTACAGCATAGTGTGAAGTACAAATTTATGATGAACATAAAACTAACAGAAGTATGACAAACAATTTTACAGAATTGCATAGTAGACTGCATTTGAAATGTGATGGCACGCGCAGAAACCAGATTTCATCTTTCGGTGAAACGGACGAGTCCATTTAAATCGGCAGGGGCGTCAGTTCAGTCGACTACTGGCAGCCGAGGTGTGCGCATCAGCGGTAGTAATGCTGGACACACCACGTTCCGAGGTAGTGTGAAGGGTACTGGCAACCCACTCTATTTGCCAGTTTCCCCTTCACTTCCCCTCCCGTGCGTCACCGTGTGCCATCACATTTCAACTGGACTCTACATGCCAAACAATCTGAAATTACCCATACTCAAATGTCTCTAAAACAATTTTGTTTGGTATATTCTGTTATTTTCACATTTATCACAATTTTTATCTGAACCACGTCATTGCCAGTCGTAGCCATTGCTTTACTTTTCCTTCTGCAATTTTCATCGTACAATAAAGTATCTTTAGAATTTTTGGCAGACTTTTGTGAATCTATATTTCCTGCCAGAATCGCATGGTGAATTGTAATGATAGTGGTGGTTATTTTAAAGTCCCTCTGGAACTTCTGGGTAGGTCTTCACATTTAAAAATACGTAAATTATGAGAAGATAACATATTCCCGACATAGTCCTCCATTTATTTTACTTTTTCATTCCATTTTCCATTGGATGTTTTAATTTCAATATTGGTTTTGTAATACAAACTCTGGTGAGCATTTATCAACTTGCGTACTACTACTCAAAATTTCAGCATTACCCTTTCCGCCCCCGGACATTTGCCAATGATAGCACTGCATCCGTCACTAATTCAGTATTCTCCCATGCCATACAATGGAGTTGAGTACAGCACGGAATATAGTGCGAACGTCCAGCGGTGTAATCCAGAGGACGCATTCCGCGTCGTCTTACTAAGTTACCTGTGGTGCATGACGTCATACACAAGCTCCCGGAAATTACCATAGAGCGCTTCAAGCGGTAGAGTGTGGAATACTTCCTTCGTTACAGGAGGCGCCATTTTATCTACTCTTGCTTCATGGTTCAACATGAGTGATTATTCAGCGGTTGCTCCGCCTACGAATTTTAGTCAAAGTTCAGCTTTTGCAGCTGCCCTTCAGCGTGCTAGACAGGTATTTAATGATACTAAGCATAAGGTTTAAGGGAAAGGCTTTTGGGAGAATGGGAACAGAGTGTGTAGCGTGCATTGTGGTGCCTTTGCGGCGTATGTACGTCAGTTGGCGGCATACATTGTTATGTAGTTTGTAGTATATTTCTGTAGTTATTTTGCTTATAATATTAAGGATTTATTGGAAGCTTGGTTTGGTTATTGTGTAATGTAGGATAGTTTAACTCATTACCCGCGATTGTGCATTTCATAACCGGGCTTGCATTGGTAGCGTGCGCACGCCATGGCAGTCGAAGCCTTTGTTTGGATGTTAAATGGTATCGCACTTTTGTGATTTCATAAATCTAACCAGAGCTGAGTGAGCCCTAGCAGAGAAGTGACTAGTGAAAGCTTGTGTGATCGTTTTCACTACCGAAATGTTAAAAATAAGGAGTACGAACTTATATTTTCAAATTGTGCACATGTATTTTGTGACCAACTTCGAACCGATTTGACAGTGTTTTTGCCCGAAATCGCTCCGAGAGGATGTATTATGAATGTTTAACCCTACCTTTTATCACGTTCCCGCGTTTCATTTGCAATTGAAGACAGCGGCAACATGAGCGAGCACTAGGTATGTAGCATTATGGGGTTGAAGTTATGTCCGTAAGAAACACGTGAGAGGGCAGTTTCAAGAATCGGCAGTGTATGTATGGAAAACTTGTGTTCACCCAAAGTGTGCTGAACAAAATATTTGCCCGCGCTAATGCTCGTAATTGACCAATATGTCATTTTTTGCATGCTTTAGTAACACTATGGAGCTGTTCTCAGTTACTGACATAATGCTTTTGCACTGTCTCAGTCTTTGTTAGTAAACAGAACTTGTTACACTAACTCTAGCAACATGTGTTTTGACTAAATCAGTTTTCAAGGTCAAAACATGTGGCTAAAGTTAGTGTAACAAGTTCTGTTTACTAATAAAGGTTGTGTTTGATAGTGTACAGGTACTATTGAGTCAGTATAGGTAACTGAATCAGTAGCGTAATGTTAGACATAATACTTCTTTACTCATGAACACCTTGAAGGACAGTTATGCGTGTAACAGATAAAGTATTAAATGAACTCTACAAGATATTGATGTGTCTGTGCATTTGTGCCCAGACATTGGTTCATTGTGTAAGGAAGTTGTCTTCAAAGTGTGTTCTGCATGTATAGTGTTGCATACACATTGTATGTGGTTTGTCAGCAAATGAAGCAGGATCGTTTTTCTAAGGCTTATATGCATGCATGCACAATTCTAAGCCCAACCTTCCAACCTAACTTTGGCATGTCTATCAGTAACATTCACCAATCATCAAATTTGGTAGGTCTGTTTTGTATGTATTGCAGTAATACTATAAAGTAATTACTCTGGTATATTCATAGTAGTTCATACAATTTGCATTTCACATGGCTCTCAGTGAGATAAGGCTTTACATATACAATCCTGAATCTTAATCTCAGTTGTACAATATGCTACAAACCTGAAACCTAGCCTTTAGCTATATCATCAGTTATGCACACAAACACAAACCATAATCTGTTATGTTACACAGCCCAGACACTTCAGTGGATTCCTTTGTATATTCTGTTGATGTGTGTTGGTGACACTGACTTCGGCTTATGCAGTTAATTTATGATGGTGAGTATATTATAAGCTGCCAGGGTCAAAGTAATGCAGACACAGAGGTACTTATTATTACGTGTACAGATTGCTTATTAATATTGCCTTCATCAAAGACAGTACATTATCTGGAATGGATGGTGCATAAAGAACTGCAAGTAGTTAAGTGTAGCAAAAGAATAACTGCTGCATTGTTATAAATTGGGGCATTTGTTGATGTGGGCCTTTCATTGTTCTAGCATGTCCATTTTCCTTAATTTGAAGCTGTAGGGATACTCTCTCTTTCAGTTTTCATTTCTTGATAACTAATGCATAGGAGGTTATGAAAAATTGTGTGTAACTGCAGTTATGTAGTAGGTAGAAAAATGTGCTTCCTGGAATTGTAAATTAAGAAAAATTGTTGCATTTGTGTGGTAACCTTTAGTATTCTTCTCTTGTTTTACTGTAGAAGTTATTCAAGCAAAATAATAATAATAATAATTGAGTCCATCATTCCTTCTAGGAACATAGGTTGCCTATGAGTCCTTTCCACTTCTGCCTATCGGCTGCTAAGAACCTAAGTTCATTCCAGCTTCTACCCGCTTCCTTAATTATCGATCTTCTCCAGCTGTTTTTCGGTCTTCCTCTCTTCCTATTTCCCTGAGGGTTCCAGAGTAGGGCCGCCTTTGGTGTCTCTCCATCCTCTTTTCTTAATGTGTGACCAATCCATCTAAATTTTCTTTTTCTTATTTCTAAATTTATATCTTCTTGTCCTGTTACTTTCCATAGGTCCTT
>Ga0123354_10001146_pt1 | contig 30971 bp, 30 predicted proteins | sample TergutLab28metaG_2_FD_97872 | JGI IMG/M metagenome (GOLD analysis project Ga0123354, IMG submission 97872) | Labiotermes labralis P4 segment gut microbial communities from Petit-Saut dam, French Guiana - Lab288 P4 | ecosystem: Host-associated > Arthropoda: Insects > Digestive system > Gut ... | reverse complement strand
TGCGTTGGCGGAGGCGGGCAGGACATCGGGTTCCGAGGCGGAGGTCAGGTCGGACAGGTCGGGCACGGCGACCGCGACCTGGACCTCGATCTGCTTGGTCGACGGTGGGGCGACGACGGTGACTGCCCGCCCCCCATCGTGCGGTTCGCGCCCCCCAGCCAGGAAACGGGCGACCGTCGTCACCGGCCGGACCGTTGCCGACAACCCGATGCGCTGGACCGGCCCGTCGTCCGCCAGCTCGTCGAGCCGTTCCAGCGACAACGCCAGGTGCGCCCCACGTTTGGTGCCCGCCAGTGCGTGGATCTCGTCGACGATGACGGTCTGCACCCCCGCCAGCCCCGCCCGTGCCGCCGACGTGAGCACCAAGAACAACGACTCAGGCGTCGTGATGAGCACGTCCGACGGTCGCGTCGCGAACGCCCGGCGCTGCGCAGGCGGTGTGTCCCCCGTGCGGATCGACACGCTCACGTCGTGCAGCGCGACCCCCGACCGTGCCGCCGCCTGACCGATCCCCACCAGCGGAGACCGCAAGTTCCGTTCCACATCCGTGGCCAGCGCTTTCAACGGCGAGACGTACACCACCCGGCACCGTCGCTCCGGCTCGTCCGGTGGCGCGGTGCTCACCAGGTGGTCCACCGCCCACAAGAACGCCGCCAACGTCTTGCCCGACCCCGTCGGAGCCACCACCAGCGCATGGTGCCCGTCGCCCACCGCCTGCCACGCCCCCACCTGCGCCGCCGTCGGCCCCTCGAACGCCCCAGCGAACCACTCGCGCGTCGCCGACGAGAACCCCCTCAGGGGGTCGCGCACAGCCTCGTCGGTCACGAGCCCCATTGTGCCCGTGACCACCCACACCGTGCTGCTTGCTGTCGTGACCATCGTGCTGTGCCGTTGTCCTGACAACTGGGTGTAGTACAGTCTCGTGTTCTGGTACACGGGGTCGAGTGTCATCGTGTCTCCCAACTGAGACAGTGGGCGAGACAGTGGGGACGGTTCCTGCTGTCTTGCCAAGCTGCGCCCCGGGCGCAGCGGGCAAGACTGAGGAACCGTCCCCACCGTCTCGCTGGTGAGACGACGGGAGACACCACCACAACAACCCTGGCCCCGGCCAAGGACGGCCCACAACACAAGGCCGCGTCGTCGCGAAGCGCTGCGGGTCAAGGTCGCTGGGCACCCCAACGACGTGCTCGCCGGTAGACAGCTATGCCGTGATCAGTCCCTGAGAACCTCGACGACTGACGCGTGAGAGCCCTTGTTGTTCGTGACGCTGCCGTCGTCGTACAACAGGGTCACCAGAAACAGCCTTCCCCAGCCGGCCATCATCTCGGTGTAGATGCTGTCCAGGTCGAGCGTCCACAAGGCTGAGCTCTTGCTGCCGGTGGCTGAATAGCCCTTCAGGTGGCCGTCCCGTGTGATGTAGAACACCTTTTTTCCTGAGGGTGCGTCAAATCCGAAAGGTGCGTGCACGTCGTTGAGCGTCGTGAGCTTCTTGCCGTCTTTCGGGTCGATGATCGTGACGGAGGCGTCCGCGGAGACAACCGCGACCGTGCCCGACATCAGTGGCGCTACCATGCTGGTGTCCGCGACTGTCGTCGACCACGCCTTCGTGCCGTCGGTCTTTCTGAACCCCTGCACCGTCGTGTCGTCGGTGTCGACGACCACGACCATGTCCTGCGTCACAGCGTAGTTCCGGAAGGTGTCGACAGCGTTGTCCCACATGTCCGTGCCGTCGTCGGGGTTGACGCGGGTCAGGTGGTCCCAGGTTTTGTTGCCGTCGCGACGGAACACCGTGCCGTCAGGCTCCGCGAAGTACTGCACCCGGCCGTTGTCGCTGGGAGCACCGTAGCCCAGCTGCTTTCCGGTGCGGCCGTCGACCATTCCGTCGGCTGTCGGCACGTAGAGGTGGCCAGCGTCGTCGCTGGCCGCTGGGTACAGACCGACTGCTTCGGTGATGACGTCGGCTCTCCACAGGTCGTTGCCAATGTCCGAGGCCTTCGCGACGCCGATGGTGGAGGGAGCGCCCGGCTGGACGAGCACCACGTAGCCGTGCGTCCCGCCCGCCATGCCACTCACGTCTCGGGTACCGGTCACCTTCCCTGTCGATGAGATGACGACGACTTTGTGCGCGTCGCTGTGGCGGTCTTGCACCCTGACGACGAAAGACCCGTCTCCCATGGGCAGCGGATAGGGAAATCCCACAGCCTTGAACCCGGTCGCGCGGCACAGGTCGACCTGCCAGTCGACCGTCTGGGAGTCCAGGTTCAGCAGCCCCAGCACCAAAGAACCGTTGCGCGGACTGGGTATCGCGAGTGGGTCGTAGGTGGCTCCGTACACCAGCATGTGCGAGCTGTCGACCAAGTCCAGCACCCGCACCCAGGTGAAGTCGCCGTCCAGCACGTCCGCCACGTCGACTGGCTCTCCCAGCCTTGGCTTCTTGACAAAGTCCGGGGCCATGCCGGCAGCAGACGAGCCAGCGTTGGTGCCCGTGCCGCGCGGGAACCAGCCCGCAACACCCACCAGCGCCACCACCACGACTCCTGCGACGACACCCAGCAGCAACAGCTTGCGAGACTTCTTCGCAGTGCCAGCGTGCGCTGCTTGTTCACCGAAGGCCGGGTCGACCACGATCTATGGCTCCCTTACGTCGTCCGAACCTGTGTCTGGTGCTCAGCCCCGCGCCAAAGGAGCGCTCCAGCGACGAGGCGCCAGCTCTGTGCAGATTGGGTGTGATACAACTCTGGGTCGATTTATACCTTACGCGCGACCGGTCCGGAAATGGGGCGCCTCACCGGGCACGCGGGTGACGTAGGGAGCCTGGGCCTGTCGCCGGGGGCGTCATTACGGGTTCAGCTGACGCGGTCGAGGGTTGTCCGGGCGGAGTCCGGCGGGGGTGTGTGGGACGCTGGTGGGGTGCGGTACCGGGAGTTCGACGAGCTGGTGTGCGAGGTGCTGGGGGAGGTCCAGGGCCCTGTGCAGGTCAGGACGTTGCACCTGGGGGCTCTGGGGGACCGGACTGCTGAACAGGCGCTGGCGCAGGGGGAGGAGCCGGCGACGGTGTGGCACGCGCTGGCTGACGAGCTGGATATCGACGACGCGCACCGGTGGGGTGGACCGCACCACAACGCTCCGCGGCGGCCCCGGACGTGACTGGGCCGGACGGGACTGGTCCGGACGGGACTGGGCCGGACATGACTGGCCAGGGTCAGGCGACCTGGGCCAGGCCGACGAGACAGCGGGCGTGGGGGGCTGATCTTAGAGACACCGCGGTGGCGACGGTCACCACGGCGTTGGGGCTGGGGGTGGCAGTCGCACTGGTCGACGGGTGGACGGGCAGCTGGTCGGTGCTGGGGATCGTCGTCGCGGCGGTGGCGGTGGGGGTGGGGGACTTTGTTCTGCAGCCTGTGCTGCGGCCTCTGGCGCGTGCGGGCGGGGTCGCTGCTGCGCTGGTCGTCGGGTTGGTGGCGCAGGTCGCGGTGGTCGTCGTGGCGCTGTGGCTGGCGGGGGTCCATCGTGGCTGGGGGTGGGACACGCTGGTGGTGCTGGTCGTGGCGGCGGTCGTCATGGCAGCAGGACGCTGGCTGGCAGGGTCGCGCGACCGTGACTACGTCGTCGGGGACCTGGTGCGCCGGGCTCGTCGCCACGCGGCCCGCACAGGGACCACGGCGAAGAGCACCGACGGGACGGACGAGCCGGCCGGACTGCTCGTCGTCATGCTCGACGGGGTCGCCCGGCCGGTGCTGGACCAGGCGATCGAGGCGGGTTTGGCTCCGCGGGTGCAACGGTGGCTGTCAGACGGGTCGCACGAGCTGGCGTCGTGGTGGGCCCAGCCGCCGTCGTCCACCCCGGCCACCCAGGCAGGGTTGCTGCACGGTGCTGCCGACCGTATCCCCGGGTTCCGGTGGTGGGACCGGGCCCAGGGACGGCTCGTGGTGACCAACCACCCAGGGGACGCTGCCGCTGTGGAGCAGACGTTCGCCGACGGCCGCGGGCTGCTCAGCCCTGGCGGCACAGCGGTGTCGTTGATGTTCTCGGGGGATTCTGAACGCAGCTTCATGGTGATGAGCCGGGGCGGGGCGCGCGGGCAAGGCGGCGGTTTTGGGCCGGGTATCCCGTACCTGCGGTTCTTCGCCAGCCCGTTCCTGTTCGCGCGGGTGCTGACGCTCGCGGTCGGGGAGGTCGTCAAAGAGGTCTACCAGGGGTGGCGCCAGCGGGTCAACGACGTGCGTCCGCGGATCGGGCGCGGTGGGTGGCACCCGGTGCTGCGCGCGGTGACCAACGTGGCGTTGCGGGACCTGAACACGTCGTTGGTCGCCGACGCGATGGTCCGCGGCGACCCGGTCATCATGGTCGACTACGTCGACTACGACGTCGTCGCGCATTTTTCTGGCCCGACACGGCCTGAGGCGCTGCGGTGCGTGGAAGGGCTCGACGGGGTGCTGGCCACGTTGACGACTGTCGCCGAGGTCGCTGGGCGCCGGTACGAGACGGTGGTGTGCTCCGACCACGGGCAGGGGCTGGGCCCGACGTTCGAGCAGGTCGAAGGACGCAGCCTGCTCGACGTGGTGCGCGAGCTCATGGCCGAGCCACAGGCCCCCGCGGTCGCGTCGGTGCCGAACGAGGACTGGGGGCCGGTCAACGCCCTGCTCGCCGGGTTCCGCAGCCCGAAACGTCCGCCGCCGTTCCACGGGCGGTGGGCCGCCCCCGACCAGCTCGGCGACGACGACCTGCCTGAGGTCGTCGTCGGGGCGTCGGGCAACCTCGCGGGGGTCTGGTTCCCCCGGCACCCGCAACGGCTGACCCTCGACGGGCTCGAAGAGCACTGGCCGGGGCTCGTCGCGGGGTTGGCGGCACGGCCCGGTGTTGGCGTGGTGGTCGTCGACAGCGCCCGGGGGTTGATCGCTGTGGGTGCCAGCGGTGTCGTCGTGCTGGAGCACGGTGGACGTGTCGAGGGCGACGACCCGCTGAGCCTGCTGGGTCCGCGTGCCGCTGCGGACCTGGCCCGCGCCGGACGCCTGCCGTGCGCTGGCGACCTCGTCGTCGTGTCAGCGGTGTCGCAGCGTGGGTACGTCCACGCTTTCGAAGGCCAGGTCGGCTCGCACGGCGGGCTGGGCGGTGACCAGAACGAAGCGTTCGTCTTGTACCCGACCCGCTGGTCCGTGGACGACGACCTGTGCGGCGACGTCGGGACCCAACGCTGGCTCGTCGGAGCCGACGCCCTGGGTTCCCAGCTGCGCCGCTGGGCTGGCAACATCGGCCTGCGCCAGGACTCATCCACGAGATCGTTCACTGATCACCAGATCGTTCATCCGGATGAACGATCTGGTGATCAGTGAACGATCTCGTCAACGAGGGCTGTGAGTCACACCGGGGATGTGGGAGGAGTGGCGGGGGTGGTCGTCGTGGTTGCGCGGCGACGGCGCATGCGGCGACGCAGGGGCAGGATCACGGCGGTGGCGAGGAGCGCCAGGACGGCCAGCCACGGCAGGGCTTCGGTGAGACCCAGGCCGACGGCTTTTGCGGCGCCGGTCAGCGAGCTCCAGCCCCGCGACAGGGCACCGCCGAACGAGTCGTCCTTCTCGGCAGGGACACCGTCGGGGGTGGTGATGTAGATGGTGAAGGTGGACAACGCCACCTGGTCGGCGATCCGGTTGCGCTGGGCGACCATAGACTCCAGGTCGGACTGCCGCTGGCTGAGCGCTTCCTCGGCCGCGATGACGTCCGCGGTGGTCTGGGCCCCGGCGAGCACCGCGGTCATACGTTCGACCGAGATCTCTTGGGCGGCGATCCGGGCGTCCAGGTCAGAGGCGGTGTCGGTGACGTCCTCGACGTTGATCTCCAGCGAGACCACCTTCCCCAGCTTCTTCAGCTCGTCGATCGTCGCGTTGAGCCGGTTGGAGGGGATCCGCACGGTGAGCGTCGCAGAACCACCCCTGTGCTCGTTGCCCGAGGTCTCCTCGCGAGAGTCCACACGGGCCTCGGGGCCCTGCGCGCCGACGAGAGAGACGACCTTGGGTACGACCGCCACCGGGTCTTTCGCCGTGAGGGTCACCCTGCCGGTCTGGATGACCTGTCGCTGGGCAGGCTGGGACACGTCACCGGTTGGTCTCTCCTGGTAGTCCTGGTCCGCCTGCGGGGCAGGTGCGGCACGTGCGGCGCCGTTCGCCTCGTCGGCCGGACTGCAACCAGCAAGCAGGGTGCCAGCGACGGCGACGACGGCAAGTGCACCAGCCAGACGGTGCCGGACGTGAGTTCTCATAGCTGCCTCCCAGGCGAGCGAGTGTCGTGATAGTTGTGTCGTGGCGCAGTGGTGGCTTGCAGCACTCCCCAGATGGCCCGGTGGCTTTGTCCCAGCAGGGCCCGGGGTGAGACTGGTCATTCGGGCGAACCGGTGAGAGCGGCGTGAACCCAGCAGGGAGGCGACTTCGGTGACGAAAGGTAGGGACATGAGGCCGAACACCACGACCGAGCACCTGCTAGCCGCGACCGACCAACGGGTCGGGACCTCGGTCACGTGGCTCGGGCACGCGAGCGTCGTGCTGGACCTCGACGGTGTGCGGGTGCTCACCGACCCGCTGCTGCGCCGCCACGCCGGGTTGCTGCGCCGGCGCGGCCAGGTGCCTGCGCCCGGTCAGTGGGCGGGGGCTGACGCTGTGCTGGTCTCTCACCTGCACCACGACCACGCCGAGGTGGGGTCGTTGAGGCTCCTGCCGGGGGTGCCTGTTGTCGCCCCTGAGGCGAACACGCGCTGGTTGCTGCGTCACGGTGTGCCGACCGCTGTCGGTCTGGGCGACGACCAGTGGTGGACCGTCCCAGGTACCAGCGTGCAGGTGCGACCGGTGCCAGCGGTGCACTGCCACCGACCTATGCCGCACCGTCCCAACGCGGCGACCGGGTTCATCGTGCGTTCGGCTGAGACAACGGTCTGGTTCGCCGGGGACACCTCCTGGTACCCGCAGATGGCGCAGCTGGACGAGATGGCCGGGGCACCGGTCGACCTGGCCTTGGTGCCGGTGGGCGGATGGGGCCCGCGGTTGTCTGGGGGGCATATGGGCCCGGTGCAGGCTGCGCAGGCCATGGCCTCGTGCGGGGCGCGCCAGGCGATCCCTGTGCACTGGGGGACGTTGCACGCCCCGGCGTCGCGCAGCGTGCCACGTGGGTGGATGGACCGTGCCGGTCCGGCGTTCGTCGCCGCGTGCGCGCAGATCGCCCCGCAGTGCCAACCCGTCTTGCTGGCCCCCGGCGAGCGGGTGAACTTCTGAAGGCTGCGGGCTCTAGAGCTGTTCGCGCAGGGCCTGCATGGCCTTCTTGCGCACCGAACGCTCCAGACGGTCCAGGTACAGGTGCCCGTCGAGGTGGTCCATCTCGTGCTGCAACGCCCGGGCCATGAGCTCGGTGCCCTGCACGACGACCTCGTTACCGTCCAGGTCGGTGCCCACGACGCGTGCGTACCAGGCGCGTTTGGTCGGGTACCACAGGCCCGGCACTGACAGGCAGCCCTCGTCGCCTTCCTGGTACTCGTCGGCGGAGACCTCGGCGAGCACCGGGTTCAGCACGTATCCGACCTCGTCTTCGATGTTCCACGAGAACGCGCGCAGGCCCACGCCTATCTGGTTGGCGGCCAGCCCGGCGCGCCCTTCGGCGTCCACGGTGTCCAGGAGGTCTTGGACGAGACCGCGCACACGGTCGTCGACCGTCGTGATCGGTTCGCACGGTGTACGCAGGACGGGATCGCCGACGACGCGGATCTCTCGCATGGCCATGGTCCGATCCTGCCATGTCCGGGCCGTGTCCGGTCAACGACTGACGTCCGATCCACCCACCAGATGGATGGCGACACGACCGCGCCCGGAGCGGTCAGACCGCTCCGGGCGTCGGTATGAGGGGTGTTGGTAGTGGTCAGTCGCCCTCGGTGCGCTGCGTCGGGACGCCGAGCAGCAGGTTGCGGACCTCGTCCTCGCGGAAGCGGCGGTGGCCGCCGAGGGTCCGCACTGCAGAGAGCTTGCCGGCCTGGGCCCAGCGGGTGACCGTCTTGGGGTCGACCCGGAACAGGACAGCAACCTCACCTGGGGTGAGGAGGTTTCCCTGAGAAAGGTCGTTGGCAACTGTGGCGCGCATGGTTGTGTCCTCCGTCGTTCGGTAGCTCGGCCGACCCCGTGGGTCCCGGAGCTTTGCGTCCCCACCTCGCGGTGGGTTTGCTCTTCTCGCTGACACGAGAACTATGACCGATTCGCCGACAAGGGGCAAGTCGTCCCGGTCCGCCCGGCGGGTGAATCTAGCGGTCTCACCTGTGGTTTCGTCCGGTCCTGGTATACCTCAAACGGAGCAACACCAGCACTGGTCGGACGGGTTTTCTACAAGCCACCAGAACGCTTTGTGGGTGCATGCGGTCATCGTCGCGACGTGTTCTGGACAACTCCAGATGATCCCAATGGCGAAGGTGTGTGCACCTGGCGCGGTCCTCCGAAGCGGTCATGACCACCAGGCGGGCGACGGTGGCAGTCGGTCCGAGTCGGCGCGGGCCGAAAAATCACCTGGGTGGATAGTGTCCACTGGCCGTCTGCGCGCCTGGTAGCGGAGACGTCCTATGAATCGTCCATCTGGGGCCGGTGTGGCCCCCAACCTCTGACCGACGGGAGAGGAAAGGTATCTGTGCAGGTGAGAGGCTCATGACGATCTGTGCTGGGTGGGGCAGGCGGGACTTGAACCCGCGACCGGCGGATTATGAGTCCGCTGCTCTGACCGGCTGAGCTACTGCCCCAGCGCGCGCAGCCTACCTGCCTTCACGCGATGGTGAGCACCCCCAGGTGGCCGACGGTGAGCGTCCGCCGCTGGCCTGTACGGCGTCCAGAGCGTCCGTACAGTGTCCGGTGGGCCCTGTCAGGTCGGTTTGTCGGTACGGTCGTGCTGTGGGTTTGTTCCGACGCGCTCCCCAGCTGCCCCCCGAGCACCGGCACCGCCTGGTCCTCACCGACGACGACGTCCTCGCCGCGGTCGAGATGGCCGACCACCGCTGGGCGGTGGCCACCCGACGCGCCCTGCACGTCGTCGACGACACCGAGGTGAGCCGCTGGCCCTGGTCCCAGGTCGACCAGGGCCGTCTCGACCCTGTCGAGCACACCCTGACGGTCCATATCGTCGACGGCGGCGAAGTGGTGCTCGCGCTGTTGGACAAGACGACCTCGCGCCCCTTCGCCGCGACGTTCCGCGAACGCGTCCAGCAGTCCATCGTGTGCTCCTGCGACGTCTCCGTGCCCCATGGCGTCGTCTACGTCACCATCCGCCGCGCCGAAGACGACACCCTGTTCTCCCAGGTCGTCAACCCCGGCGCCGTCGACCTGCACGACCCCGAGGTCGCCGCCCTCGTCCAGTCCGCCGAAGCCCGCGTCCGCGAAGCCGCAGGTATGTCCTGACCTATTTCTCAACGGCTTCCTCGCCACGCACCTCCTGGCCGAGGTCGAGAGGCCGGCGCTCAGCCTCGGAGACGGTCGAGGCCGTCGAGCAGCAGGTCGAGAGTGAACTCGAACTCGACTTGGCTGTCGCACCAGCCCATCGTGGGGTCGTCGGTGTCGTGGGCCTCGGATTCCATCATGGCGGTCAGGTGGGGGAGCGATTGCGCGAGGGCGGCCATGTGTTCCTCGAAAGCGTCATCGTCTTCGCTGGTCATCGCCGGGCCGAAGGGTTCTTGGACGAAACCGAGCGGCATGGAGCCGAACGCGTGCAGTGCTCGGTGGGCGATGTGGTAGGAGAACCCGGCTTCGACCATCGTGCGCAAGATCGCGTCGTAATAGAAGAACAGGTTGGGCGGAACGCTGGTGCGTGAGGCCAGCAACGGTGGCATCCACGGGTGGCGCAGCATCACACGGCGGGCGGCGAGGAACTGTTCGCGGATCCGTGCACGCCACCCGTCGGCTGGTTCCACGTCGGTGACCGCTGCGTCGATCTCGGCGAACACCGTTTCCACGACGCCGTCGAGCAGCGCCTCCTTCGCCGGCAGGTAGTGGTACAGCGACATCGCCTCGACGCCGAGGGCGGCGCCCAGACGACGCATTGTCAGCGCCGCGACGCCCTCGGCGTCGCACAGCGCCACGGCCGCAGCCAGAACCTTGTCGTGGCTCAGCGGTTCCCGAGGTGTTTTCGCCAACTCCCCACCCTTCGGTTCTTGCCCAAGTCTCGTCCGGACGACATGGCTCGTACTCACTGGTCTGGACCAGTCGTGGTGACCCGCGCAGACTGAGCGTAGCCGGTCAGGTTGTGACCGCTGCCCACACCCCTGGACCGCGTCCCGCGCAGATCAGTGCCAGAGCTCCACCCCGTCCAGTCGGCCGACTACGTCCCCTGGGCGTCGGTGCCGGGCCAGTCATAGGCCCGCCACCAGGCGGAATCAGTGTGCGCAAGCCCCCTGGTCGCTGCTAGTGTGGGCCACCGCGATCCCCCATAGCTCAACGGCAGAGCATCCGACTGTTAATCGGAGGGTTCCTGGTTCGAATCCAGGTGGGGGAGCCTACGAAGGGCCAGGTCAGCCTCCACAAGCCGGAGAAGCGACCTCCCTTTCCTTGCGCCACCCGCATCTACTTCCACTGATTGATTGACCCGGGACAAGGGTTCGGTGGCCAGGGCAAGGGTTCGAACCCTTGTGCTGGCAGTCGAACTCTTGTGCCGGGGTCCTGGGCTGTGGTGACGATTCGGCTCGGGGCTACTCGGTGACCAGGGAGTAGGGGGTGATCCTGCGGATCCTGGCGGTGGCGGCGAGCGCGGCGGCCAGGCCGAGAGCGACCAGGGCGACGACGAGGACTGCGGTGGTGCCGGCCGAGGTGCGCATCGCGGTCGTGTAGATGTCCATGGTCCGGAACAGGGCATCCATGAACGGTGGGAAGGCGTAGCAGCCGACGGTGCTGCCGACCGCAGCGCCGACCGCGACCGTGGGCAGGTAGGTGGCGGTCGTCTGGGCGACCAGCTGGCGGTTGGTGAACCCGACGGCCTTCTGGACACCGAACCTGCGGCGGCTGCGCCGCACCGCCATGGACATCACCAAGGACACCACGAGGACGATGATGGTGACAGAGACTGCCAGGACCACAGCCGTGACCGTGGACACCACCGGGCCGAAGGGCGCCATCCGCGCGGTCATCGTCTTGGCGTCGGTGGAAGCGTGCACCCCGCGGTCGGCCCAGCCGCGTCTGATATCGGCAGCGACGGCGTCTGCGTCGGCGGGGTCGTCCAGGTAGACGTAGAGCATGTCGTGCTGGTGGTCGGGCAGCAGCCGGCGCACCCCGTCGGTGGTCAGCGCGACCGTCTGCGTGCTCTCGACGGTCTGGATCAGGCCGGTGACGAGATACTCCTGGACGGTGCCGTCGATGATGAACCCCCAGGTGTCGCCGATGCCCCTGCCGTTGGTCCTGGCGAGCTGCCAGTTGACGGCGACCTCGTTGGCGTGCTGCGGCCAGCGTCCCTGGCACAGCATGTGCCCTTCGGTGACCGAAAAGTCGTCGGTCGAGACAACCGGCCAAGAGGAGTCGGGTAGAGGGATACCGTCGGTGTACGCGAACAGCGCGCGGACCCCGTCGCGTGAAGCCAGGTCGACCTGGAGTTCGGCGATGGCCTCGGGGTCGCCGTCGGCGTGCACGTCGGGCAGTTCGACACCGATGACGTCGACGAGGTTCGCCGGGTCCGCACCGATGTTCTCGTAGGTTGCGGCCGTGACGGTCCCCATGACCGTCACCCCCGCGACCACCAGGCCGATGGTGACGGTCTGGGCCTTGGCGGCGACGGCCGACTTGGCAGCCAGCAGCCAGGTCAGGGGTCCTGCAGTGCGGTCCAGCGGGAAACGGTTGTGCTTGAAGCTGTGGACCGTGAGGCCCGTCCGCAGCGAGGTCAGCGCGCCGAGCCGACGGATGCGCACGACGACGACCCCCGTGACGGCCAGTGCCGTACCGGCGACCACGGCCACCGCGGCAAGGGCGGGCAGCGGTGCGAAGCCGGGGGTCCAGACGACGGCAGACTGGGCCTCCAGCCTTCCGGCGACCAGTGGCAGCACGGCGTAGCTACCCGCGACACCGGCCGCAGACCCGACCAGGGTGACAAGCCCGAACTGTCCCAGCAGCGACCCGGCGATCTGCCCCGAGGTGTAGCCGAGGGCCTTGAGGGTGCCGATGTTCGACATCGACTCCTCGATCGAGGCCACAACGCGGAAGCGGACCACCAGCAGTGACACCGCTACGACGACGATCGAGAACGCCAGGATCACCGTGGCCAGGACCCTGGCCATGAACAGGCGGTCTTCTTTTGTGGGGGTGTATGAGAAGACGTTGACGCCGTCGAACTGGTCCAAGACCTCGTACATCAGGGTGTCGGCCCGCTCCGGGGTGTCGGTGTAGACCTTGAGGTGCGCCCAGCGGGGCAGTTCGTCAGCGAGTTGGCCATAAGTGCTGCTGGCGACATAGAACCGGTGCCAAACGTTACCGTACGACCCGAACGGTATCTCGTCGGTGAACCCGCACACCTGCAGCCGTACCACGGAGCTGCCGAAGTCGAAGGTGAACTCGTCGCCCACCTGCCAGCCGTACACGACCTCGTACAGGTAGGGCAGCCACACACCGTCGTCGGTCAGGGGCTTGCCGCCGTCGTGCAGGCGCACGGCCTCGCGTCCCGACGCTGCGTCGGCGTCGGCGACGAACGCCTGGACCTTGTCCTCGGGCCCGTCGTGGAACCTCACCGTCGTCTTGTCGGGCACCAGCACGTCCGCGTGCTCGACGGCGTCGACCCCGGGCTGGTCGAGCAGCCACGAGACCTGTGCGTCGGAGTAAGAGCCGTCGGGCTCGAACACCGAGAGCCAGGGTGTCCCAGCGGCGCGGGCCTGGTCGTCGAGGGCGTGCGGGTAGACCATGGTGAACATCAGGCCCAGGTTCGCCATGAGGGCGGCCAGGGTGACGAACCCGGCCAGCCCGGCTGTCTGCCAGGGGCCCTTGCGGAGGTTGGCCAGGACCAGGCGCCAGGTGGCGAGCACGGTCGTTCACCATCCCATCTCGACGAGGAACCCGCGCAGGGTGTCGTTGCGGTCGGTGTCGTCGTCGCTGGTGAAAGGGCCGAGGTCCAGGTCGCCGACGATCGCCCCGTCGCGCAGGTACAGCACCCGCTCGCCGCGCCGGGCGGATTTCAGGTCGTGGGTGACCATGACGACGGTCTGCCCGCTGGTGTGCACGTCAGTCAGCACGTCGAGGACCGCGGTGCCCGACGTCTGGTCCAGCGACCCGGTGGGCTCGTCGGCGAACAGCACGGTGGGGGAGTTGATCAGCGCGCGGACCACCCCGGCGCGCTGTGCCTCGCCGCCGGAGACCTGGGCGGGAAACTTGGTGCGGGTGTCGTCGGCGACCTTGACCTGGTCGAACAGCTCGGCGGCCCGGGCGGCCAGGGCCTTCCTGTCGTTGCTGACCAGCAGCCCGGCGGCCAGCACGTTGTCCATGATGGACATGGTGTCCAGCAGGTAGACCTGCTGGAAGACGAACCCGCAGTGGTTGCGGCGGAACCGGGCCAGGGCCGACTCGGACATGCTGGCGAGGTGCTGCCCCGCGAACGTCACGTCGCCGAGCGTGGGCCGGTCCATCCCGGACAACGCATACAGCAGCGTGGACTTGCCCGACCCGGACGCTCCCATGACGACGGTGTAGTCGCCCGCACGGATCTCCATGTCGAGGTTGCGCAGCACGTGCTTTTGCACCCCAGCGGTGGAAAACGTCTTCGACAGCTGGTGGGTCGTGAGGATCGGGTTGGTCATGGTCCTATGCTGCCTGCCGTTCCTGAACCTGTCTGCCAAGAGTCCTTGCCGGTCCCTTAACGTTTCGCGAGCTCCGCGGGTCCGTGGGCCGGCTACGCCAGGGAGAGCGTCAGTGTGACGCACAGGCCGGGATTGGCGTTCGTGCAGGTCAGCGTGCCGCCCATCTGCGTCATGAACGACCGCGACAGGTACAGCCCCAGCCCAGCCCCGGGCTGGCCGTCGGCCAGGCGGCCGCGGTAGTACTTGCCGGTGAGCAGAGGCAGCTCGGTCGGATCGGCGCCTGGACCGCAGTCGGCGACCGCGACGGTGAGCACGTCGGTGTCGTCACGGTGCACCAGCCCGTAGCGCACGGTCATCGGCGTGCCGGCGTACTTGTCGGAGTTCGCGACGACGTTGTCGACCACCTGTGCCAGGCGCATCAGGTCCGCGCGGACCAGGCACGTGGGGACCTGTGCGTCTGGGTGCGACCAGTCGATGCGGTGGTGCACGTCGGCGGTCCGCAGCAGGTCTGCGACCAGGCTGGACGGCACCGGCACGGGGTTGACCTCGAGATGCTCGGCCTCGGCCAGGGTGGCGGCGAACAGGTTGGCGACCAGGGCGCCGATCTGGTCGGTCTTCGCCGTGATCTGGGCCAGGCCGTCGCGGGTCGTCGGGTCCGGGGGCGCGCAGGACGGGCCGGCCTGTGCGAGGTGCTCAGTGAGGAACTCGGCCATCGCCCTGATCGACGCGACCGGTGTCTTCAGGTCGTGCGACAGGGACGCGACGAGCTCTTTCTTCGACAGGTTGGCGGCGCGCTCGCGGTCCCGGGCGGCCGCCAGCTCGGACCGCATGAGGTCGAAGCTCTCGGTGAACGCCCCGAAGGTGTTGGCCCGGTCCATCTGCAGCGGGGCGTCCAGGTCCCCGGCGGCGACCCGGGATGCGAAGTCCTGCATCTGCGCGAACGGCCGCAGCACCCGGCTGTGCAGGTACCACAGGACCCCGGCGATCAGGACGCCGACGCCGAGCAGCGGGCCGACCACCGCCCAGCGCAGCCAGGTGAGGTCGTCAGTACTGTCGTCGGACGAGCCGAACGCGACCATGGCGGCGAGCCGGCCGTCGCGGACCACGGGCATGACGGTGTCGCGGTGCCGGTAGGCGTCGAACAGGCACGTCGGCAGGCCGTCGTCGCCGGTGGCGCCCAGGACCGTGTCGTCGGGGGCGAACAGCACGTAGCCTGCACCGTCGGCGTCGGGCAAGGTGGTCGGTGGCCAGCCCGGTTCTTCTTTGAGCGACTCGACGACGTCGTTGTAGGTCACGATGTCGACGGGGGCCTGCGACTGGTGACGGAGCGTCGTCAGCCCGGCGGCGGCCCCGGCCGCCAGGGCCAGGGCTACCACGAGACCGACCCAACGCAGCCGCACGTCAGGCCTCGTTCTCGAACCGGTAGCCGGTGCCCCACACCGTCTTGATCCATCGTTGCTCGTCGTCGCCCAGCTTCTCGCGCAGTCTGCGGATGTGCACGTTCAACGTGCCGTCCCCGGCGCGGCCGCCCCAGACCTCGGCGAACAGCTCACGTTTTGCCACGACGCGACCTCGGTGGCGCAGCAGGTAGGCGAGCAGCCGGAACTCCATCGTGGTGAGCTGTACCTCGCCGTCGGGGCGGAACACCCGTTGACCAGCCACGTCCACGCGGTGGTCGCCGAACCGGAGCTCGTCGAGGTTCTGGGTGGTGACAGGCGCCTCGCCGTCCGGCGCGCGACGCTTGAGCACAGCCTTCACCTTGGCCAGGAGCACCGACAGCGAGCAGGGCTTGGCGATGTAGTCGTCCCCGCCGATGTGCAGCGCGAGCAGCACGTCGTCGTCCGACGACCTGGCGGAGACGAACAGGATCGGCACGTCCGTCGTGGCGCGCAGCTGTTTGCAGACCTCGAACCCGCAGTCGTCGCCCAGGTTCACGTCCAGCAGCACCAGCGACACCTCGTGGGTGTCGAGGAAGTCGAAGCACTCCTGGGCGGTGGCCACCCAGGCGGTGCGCACGTCGAACAGGTTGAAGTACCCGGCAGTCGACTCCGACAGGGTCTGCTCGTCGTCGACGATGAGACAGTCGAAACGCTCGGTCGTGGCGGGCGGTCCGGCGGTCATGGGCTCCATAGTGGCAAGCTGTGGCCGTCAAAGTGGGGCGCTTGGGGCGCGAAGCGTCCTTGGTGGCCGTGCCGGACGGCCCTGAGCGGCAGTCTTCAGGCGAGGACAGTGGGGACGGTTCCTCTTGTCTTGGGCGGCGCAGACGGCCACGACAGTGAGAACAGGAGGACAGTGGGAACCGTCCCCACTGTCCTCAGGCACACGGGGGAGTGTTCTCATCGAGCGTTGGTGCTGGCGGTCTGCTGGTCAGCTGTGAGGTAGTGCTGGATGGTGGGGGCGACGGCGGCGACGAGGGTGTCGTGGTCGCAGGCGGTGATGGCGGGGAGCTTGATGATGTGCCGGGTGAAGGCGATGCCGAACAGGTGGGAGGCGGCCAGGGCGGTGCCTTGGGCCTTGTCGGGTGCGAGGGCTGGGGCACGACCGGCGAGGAGGTCACGGAGCATGTCGGCGGCATGGGGGGAGGTGGTGGCCGAGCGGACCAGCGCCAGGAGCGTGGGACGGGTCTGGGGGTCCTCCCACAGCCGCAGGTAGGCGTCGGCGACGCGTGCTCCCAGGGTGCTTGGGTCTCCGTCGAGGGCGGCGCCCAGGCGTGCTGGGATCGAGGTGCGGTCGGCGACGACGGTGGCGAACAGGGTGTTCTTGTCGCCGAAGAAGTGACGGATCAGCGCCGGGTCGACACCAGCGGACTCGGCGATGGCGCGTACCGAGGCGGCGTCGTAGCCGCGTTCGGCGAACAGGGTGAGGGCGGCGTCGAGGATGGCGTCGCGGGTGCCGCTGTCTCCGGTGCGTCGGCCGGTCGGACGGCCGCGTTGCTGCTGGCTCATGCACACATCCTAACTCCCCCCTTGTGGAATTCCCCAGTTGTGGAGTTATGATGGGGCCTGTCAGCCCAGGTGCGAGAGGACGGTCCGATGAGCGTTGCGGTGGTCGACGTTGAGGCGCTGGTCAAGTCCTTCGGCAAGGCCAGGGCGCTCGACGGCCTGGACCTGCGTGTCGAACAGGGGCAGGTGCACGGGTTCCTCGGCCCCAACGGGGCAGGTAAGTCGACCACGATCCGGGTGCTGCTGGGCCTGCTGAAGCCCGACAGCGGACGGGTGCGGCTGTTGGGTGGCGACCCGTGGCGCGACGTGGTCGACCTGCACCGACGGCTGGCCTACGTGCCCGGTGACGTGTCGTTGTGGCCGGGGATGACCGGCGGGGAGGCGATCGACCTGCTCGGGTCGTTGCGCGGCGGGCTGGACGAGCAGCGTCGCGCCGAGCTGGTGGAACGGTTCGAGCTGGACCCGACCAAACGGGGCCGGCAGTACTCCAAGGGCAACCGGCAGAAGGTGGCGATCGTGGCCGCGCTGGCCTCGCAGGTCGAGCTGCTGGTCCTGGACGAGCCGACCTCGGGGTTGGACCCGTTGATGGAGAACGTGTTCCAGGAGGTCGTCGGCGAGGCCAAGCAGCGGGGGACCACGGTGCTGCTGTCCAGCCATATCCTGGCCGAGGTCGAGACCCTCGCTGACCGGGTGTCCATCATCCGCGACGGCAAGACCGTGCGGACCGGCACCTTGGCCGACCTGCGTGGCAGCACCCGCACGGCGATCCACGCCGTCACCGAACGCACCCCGGGCACCGAGGTGCTCGCGGCCCTCGGCGAGGTACGCCTGGACGGGGAGCACCTGACCGCGACGGTGGCCTGCGACCGTGTGGGCGCTGCGATGACGGCGCTGGTTGGTTGCGGTATCACGTCGCTGACCGTCGAACCCCCGTCGCTGGAGTCGCTGTTCTTGAGCCTGTACGGCGACGAGGAAGACACGCTCCGGTGAGCGCCGTCACCGGCACCGCACCGCTGCTGCGGACCTCGCTCAAGCACGAGGGGCGGCTCATCGCTCCCTGGGTCGTCCTCGCCACCGCTCTGTCGGCGTCGTCGGTGCTGGTCTACCCGTGGGTGTTCCCCACCGTGCACGACCGGCAAGGCCTGGCCGCGACGATCGGCGCGAACCCTGCCCTGGGCCTGATCTTCGGACCTGCGAACGACCTGACCACCGCCGACGGGTTCAACGCCTGGCGGTGCCTGGCCCTGGGAGGGTTCCTCGCTGCGCTCGGGGCGGTCTTCACCGTCGTGCGGGCCACCCGTGGAGCCGAAGACTCCGGTCAGGCCGAGCTGCTGGCCTCTGGGGTCCTAGGACGGGGGGCCCGTCTGCTGACCGGTGTGGCCATGGGTCTGGTCGGTTCCCTGGCGCTTGGTGTGGTCAGCGCCCTGGTCACTGTTGCGTGCGGCGGGGGCTGGCAGGCGTCGTTCCTGCTGGCTGCGACCTTCACCGCGACCGGGTGGATGTTCACCGCCGTGGCCGCGGTCGCTGCCCAGCTGGGCTCGGACGCCCGCACCGCCACGTCCATGGCGGTAGGCACCCTCGGGGTGCTGTTCGTGCTGCGCGGTTTCGCCGACTCCATCGACGCGCCCGCCTGGACGGTGTGGGCCAACCCGCTGGGCTGGACCACGAAGACCCAGCCCGCCACCGTCGACAACTGGTGGCCCCTGGCACTGACCGTGGTCTTCACGGCCCTCGTCCTGGTCGCGGCTTTCGCTCTCGGGGCCCGTCGGGACTTCGGCCAGGGCGCGATACCGCCGAAACCAGGTCCCGCGCGCGGCACGACCCGCTCGGTGTGGGCCCTGGCCCTGCGCCTGAACCGTGGCCCGGTCATCACCTGGACCGGCGCGTTCGTGCTCCTGGGTGTCGTGTTCGGCTACTTCGCGACATCGGTGACCGACCTGTTCTCCTCCGACTCGGCTATCCAGGACGTCCTCGCCGCGGGGGCTGCCACCCCCGAAGCTCTCGTCTCGGCGTTCCTGGTCACCGTCTTGAGCCTGGTCGGGATCATCGCCGCTGTCCCCGGTGTGCAGACCATGCTCAAGGTCCGCACCGAAGAGACCGAAGACCGCGTCGAACCGCTTATCGCCACCGCCACCACCCGTCCGCGCTACTACGCGGCGAACGTCGCCCTCGCGTTCGCTGGCCCCACCGTGTACGTCCTGGTCGCGGGGACCGTCGTCGCAGCCCTCGCATCGAGGGCCGACCTCGGGGTCACGTTCGGTGATGTCCTCGTCCAGGCCGCGGCCACCGTCCCAGCAGTGTGGACAGTCGTCGCAGTGGCCGTCGCCGTCGTCGGAGCCCGGCCCAAGGTCGCGCTCGCGGCGTGGCTCGGTGTCCTGGCTTCCTTCGTCCTGACCCTCCTGGGCCCCACCTTCGGCCTGGCCGACTGGGTCTTGGCCATCAGCCCCTTCTGGCACGTCCCCAACACCGCAGCCGCCAATCCTGGTCTGACCGGCCTGGCAGGGATCACCTTGGTCACAGCCGTGTTCCTGGCCATCGGGTTCGCCGGGTTCCGTCGCCGCGACCTCGCGCGATAGCGCAGAGCCAGCGTGAGAGGTCGACGGTCGACAACGACGAGCGGACCGTGTGGGGATCTACCTGTGCGGGGGCGGCCGGCGGCTGTGGACAGCCAGACCGGTTGGGGCGGGTGCCCCATCTGGGTGTCAGTCGCGGGCCACGGGCACATAGGTCAGGCCGGAGGCGTCGGTCATGGCGAGCCCGACGTCGCTGAGCGCCACGCTGAGGGTGCTGAGCCCCGATTCTGGTTCGTCGACGAAGGTCAGCACGTAAGTGTCACCATCGCGTCGCCAGGTGCCGCTGCCCGCGTCGTCTCCCCACTCCGTGTCATCGGTTGCCCCGGCGACCCAGGTAAAAGTGCCGTCGGGAGAGACGTCCAGGAGGTGGGGATAGTCGGTCCAGGCAGTAGGCGAGTCGTAGCCGTTCATACTCCACGCGACGCCGCAGATGTCGCAGTCGCCCGGCAAGGCCGGGTCGGCGGCTGTCGGCGAGCCAGGGGGCGTCGTGGTGTCTGTGCCTTGGCTGCTGCACGCTACGAGCGCCGCACCCAGAAGCAGGGCGGAGACAGCCGCAGCGACGGGACGGGCGTGTGTGTGTGTGATCACTGGTGGTCGTCTCTCTTGGGTCGGGCCGTACGGGGTCTACCAGGACGCGGCTCGAACGGTCGACGCACAGACCGGACAGGATGTGACGCCTGGCGGCAGCCGTGGCTGTGCAGGTGGCGGAGACCTGGACCAGCTGGATGCGCAGGAAGACCTACGTTACAGCGCCGGCGACCACTGATGCTTCCGCGCAACCTTCGGGGGCGGGAAGCACCCGGAGGTCGCGGTGTGGCGCGGCCAAGGCCTGTGCGCCGTCTCCCGTGCGGCACGACGACTGACTCAGGTCATCGCCGTGTGATCAAGCAGAAGGCATCCGGTCGGGTCTCAGTGGGAGACGGGGTGACCTGGAGTGGGAGAGCCGCGTGTCACAGATCTGTAACGTGTTGTTTCTGGATTGTGACGCCCGTTGGCCCCAGGGGGAGCTGAGGCACTTGTTACTGTGTGGGACACCGTCCAAAGCGAGGGAACAGACACATGAAGATACGGGTAGGTCTGGTGGCACTGGCTGTCGCGGTCATGGCCGCAGGATGTTCGGTGGAGACAGGTGACGGGCCGCAAGGCTCCGGAACGCAGGAACCTGCTGTGAGTGACCTCGGGCCGCAGGACGGCGAAACGCAGAACCTCGACCCAGCAGACCCCCAGACGCAAGACTCCCAACCCCCGGGGTCGGACACCTCTGGCCACTCCGAGGCCACCATCAAGTCTTTGATGACGCCGCCGAGGGCGACAGTGATGGCATACCAACCAGGCGAGCTGGCGCTGATGTCGTCCGACTCCCTCGACGTTCTGGTCGCGCACTACGAGAAGGCTCTGGGCCAGCTGGGAGCGCAGGCAGAGTCGTCCGGCCGCGTCGCGGGAAACTGGGCCTATCAAGGAACTTTCGACGGCGGGAAGAGTATTGAGATTGCGATCGCGAACGTCGGAGGAACAAACCAGATCGCCGTGGCGTTCGACCTGTGAATAGCCACAGGGCCGGTTTCCCAGAATTACCCGGCCCAGGATGATGTGCCTGCCGACTTGCCGTGTGTTCGACATCGACTCTGACGAAGGGGCTCACCGATGAATGAACGTGCAGGTCTGGTGGTACCTGCTAGACGGGTTCGCCAAGATGTTGGAGCCTCATGCCGCCCACGTACCTCCGAGAGTCGCCACGGACCGCGGAGCCACCGACGGCGACCAGCAGGACGACATGATGCGGTTGGCGGTGTGCGCGGAGACAGTGTGGTTGCGATGGTGTTGCGTTGGTCACGATCAGGAGTGGACAGATGATGGTGGGAATTCGCCGGACAAGTGTGGTGTTGCTGGTGGCCGGGACGCTCGCCCTGGCTGGATGCGGGGGTTCCGATCAGGCTGGTGATGGTGGCGGGGGTGGCGGGGCTGGTCGTGGAGGGTCCGAGCCTGGACCGCAGCTCGACTGCGGCAAGGACCCCGGCGACCCCAGCGGTGGGGACATGACCCGGCTGGTCGGTGCCACCGCAGCCGACAACGCGCCCGGCAAGTACTGGTGGGTCGGCGACAACCTGTGCGTCGCCGAGGGCACGACCATCTTGTTCGTCGGAGACTCGGACATCCCCGCGTATGTCTACCCGTTGGGCAAGACGTTGGACCTGCGGTTCGCCACGGTCGTCGACCGTTCGGCCACCATCAGCTTCTCGGGTATCAACGCTGGTGATATCGACATCGCGCTGCCGTCGACGTTCAACTGGCAGCTGAGCCACCACGGGTTCGAGGCGACCGGGGCCTACGACGGGTGCTGGGGCGGCAACTGCGTGGGCGGGGTGGTCACCACGATCTCCGGCGACGGCACGGACCAGCTCGTCGACACCGGCAACCCGAACTTGGTGACGTTCAACTTCACCGATGGCACGGCCGGGACGATCACCATCTACAACGACGACGTCGCCGTGACCGAGCAGGAAGGCCCCAACACCGTGGTCACCCTCGTCGCCGACGTGTTGTTCGAGTTCGGCAAGTCCGACCTGGTGCCTGGCGCCCGCGAGGAGATCGAGACCGTGGCTGCGACGATCCCCCAGGGTGCGACGGTCACCGTCGACGGCCACACCGACTCGATCAGCGGCGACGACATCAACCAGCCCCTGTCTGAGGCCCGGGCCAAGGCTGTCGCCGACGTGCTCACCGGCGCCCGCCCCGACCTGAACCTCAAGACCGCCGGGCACTCGTCGTCCCAGCCGGTCGCCCCCAACCAGGTCGACGGCAAGGACAACCCCACCGGTCGCGCCCTGAACCGGCGCGTCGAGATCACCTACCCCTCGGCGTGAGCTGAGCTGCGCACGAGACAGGGCGCTCGCTCATCCGTAGGGACCGAGGAACCGTTCACCGTTGTAGTGGATCATGTGCGTGGGGTGGTCGGCGCACCAGACCTCTGACTCCCACGCGATCTTGTCGACGTACTTGCGGAACTCGGCGCGATCTGGGAAGCACGACACATACACCAACCGTGCGGTCGACCCTGCGAACAAAGTGGCGAGATCGCCCTGACGTGTCGCGTCGACCGGACCGTGCGAGCTGGCGGCTTCCATGAGGACGAGCCACTCACGGTCGGGCAGGTAGACGACGAGGTCGGGCATCTTGCCGTGCTCGTGCACCGTGACTCCGAGGGCAGCGAAAGCCGCCTGGTCGAAGACAGCCCACTTGTCGCCGGCGTCGCCGATGTACAGCACGCGTCCACCTGGGGTGAAGCGGGGGCAGAACTCTTCGACCATCGCCTTGAGCAGAACGTTCTGCCCGCCAGGGGACAGGGCGATCCCCGCACCGTCTGGCAGGGTGAGCGGGATGCGGTCGAGTTTCCTGGCCGCAGCGTGTTGCGCTTTCAGGCCCGGAACGACGGCGAGGTACTCTTCCAGCGACTTTTCCCAACCGCCGGTCCCGTACGTCCAGATCACTGGAAGGGCTTGCGCGACGACTTGATAATTCCACCTGGGAGAGTTCACTGGCCGTGACGGGTCGTCGGGGTTCTGCACGAGCAGATGAGCATCAGCAAACTGGTGGAGCGTGAAACGGCGGACTGTCTCGCGGGTGTTCGGCGCGTAGTCCCTGCCGTACTCGTCCCGGATGAAGTCCATGATCGCCCGTGTCCCGAGCATCGGGTTGGATGCCTGGTCCCACCTGTCAGCCACACGGAGGTTGAGCAGTGCGAGCAGGACGAGAGCGGACCGTTCGTTGGAGCGCTCAGCGTCCATCCCCAGGGCTCCCAGGACGCAACGCGCGTCTTCGACACGTGCGTACGCGTCTTCGCCGATGTCCCTCACGCTGCGATCCGTTCCAGGACGAGGGCGTCGACGTGCTGTTGTTCGGTGGTGGTGTGACGACCCAGGTCCCGCAGGGTGCTGGGAGCGGGGAACCGCAGCGTGCGCAGGTCGGTGGCGTTGACCTGGGTGTGGCCGGAAAAGGTGCGGAAGAAACGGTCCACGAGCGACGAGTTCAACCACAGGGTGAGGCCACGGGCGAGCGGTTCGTCCAGCCCGGCCCCGCCAGCGTGGAACACGTTGAGATGGTTCTCGAACGCGACCTTGGCGGGATTCTCCAGCGGCGACCAGGTCGAGGCGACAATACGGCGGCGCTCTTCTTTCGTGCTGAAGCGTTTGACGACGGTGTACCAGCCCGATGGCAGCAGCAGCGCCTCGTCGTGCGGGCTGGCGGGCACGAACCACTGCGGTTTTCGGATGTCCCGCGGCCACTGCACACCACCGTCGTGCAGGTTGCCGGGGTAGACCAGCGGCGCGCCGTCGGGCGACTGTGTGTGGCGCAACGCGTGACGGGCCCGGAAATCGACCACGCGTCCGGTCGACACTTCGATACCCAGGTCCGCCAGCGAGCACGGCAAGGCGAGCATCGTCTCGGCACAGACGGTGTCTTTCGCGTCGGTGGACAACCGGATGAACTGGTGTGGGTCGCCAGGGTGGACGACCTCGTCGTACGGGACTTCACGTGTGACCACCTGGTCGGTGTGGTCACGGCTGACCGACAGCACGACGGTGTTCCGTGCACCACTACGGGTCCCGGAGAAGATCACGTTCTCTTGCAGCACCCCGGTGTCGCAGAACACCGACGACCGGGACTCAAACACGTGCACACGGTCCAAGGAGATGCGCTCGAGCAGGTGACGGCGGAACGGACCGAAGTACGGCCCGTTGAAGAACGAGCGAGGGGTGATCGCGACGAGCTGCCCACCGTCTGCCAGGGCCGCCGCCGACAGTGCCAAGAACGCCGCATACAGGTTCGGCGCGTCCATTCCCGCACCGCGCATCGCCCGGCGGTGCCGGCTGGAGACCGCCAGCTTTCCGTAAGGAGGGTTCTCGATCACCAGGTCGAACTGCTGGCCGTCCATCGTCGCATCCAGCCCGGTCGAGGCGAAGATGAAATCTGCCTCGACCACCTCCACTCTGACGCGTCCCTGCCCGGCTTTCACGCAGGCGTCGAGGGTTGCCCGCAGGTGCGCAAGTACTGCACGGTCACACTCGACAGCGACGAGGTGGAGCCGCAGGTCCGGACGTTCTGCCAGCACACGCTCAACCAGCGCCGCCGACAGCACCCCCGATCCCGCTCCCGGATCGAGCACCCGGACCACACCGCGCTCGGGCAGCCTGGGAATGGACGCGATCAGCGCCGCCGCCGCCGCCGGGGTGAAGAACTGCCCCAACTCGCTCTGCGTCTCAGCTTCGACCCCCGCCAGCGCCTGCACCCGTTGCCGCTCGGCGAGGTCGAGAAGACCAACGACCGTCATGGCCGCATCGTATCGGTCGTCGCCGCCTGTCGTGGCGAGGCACGACGGCGCCCCGGCCTGCCCTGATCGGGGACCGCATGCGGTCCGCGGTCGGGCTGGTGGCGGCAGCGCTTGTGCCCAGCGTCCTGCCCGGCTCGCGCTACATCGCCTCGGCGGCGGCGCAGAGCCGGCGTCCGCCCCGCTTTCTGGCTGAATTTTGGGTCCGGAAAGACGAAACCGTCTTTCCGGGCTGGATGAATGGCCTCCCGGGCGCGATGGGGTCGTCGACAATTGCGTAACAATATTTCTTCGGTCCGCCACCACCATGGCGACCAGGCGACGCGGATAAGTGGGTGGCTGCCGGCGTTGCGAGTCGGCCTGTCCGGCGCTGGGAAGGGTTCCCAGGAAAGGTCGGACAGTCGCCACGCCGTCCATCTGGACGACTCATCGCTTCAACAGATACCGCGGGTGCGGACGCCGCTGACGACTACCTTAGGACCCGTAGGTAACCGACTGCCTTCGACCCGCGTCTGCCAGGTCTGGGGGCGACTCTATGCGGGCGTCGCGGGCTGCCCAAGAGTTTTTTTGCACCTGGACCATCCAGCCTGCGTACGGGCCGGTGTACCGTCGGGGGCATGGGCATCGTGGACCGGGCACAGGACGAACCTGAACCGCCGGTCTCCGCGGACGCGGTGCCCGTGCCCGACTGCCTGCGCCTGGAGGCGCGGGTGGCAGCCCTCGAAGCCGCGGTGGCACGTCTGGAAGGTGGCGCAGTGGCCGGCGCGCCTGGGGCGCCGCCGTGGGGAACACCACCGGTTGCGCCTCCGAAGCCGGAACACCCTGACCCGGAGCGGCTGGGGCGCACGGGGATCGTGAACTACCAGACCCGTCCGCCATCGACCGTTGCAGAGGTTACCAAGGTGTGCCGGAAGGTTGCCGCGACGTGGTCGGCTGGCTCGCGCCCGGTCCGGTTGAGCGGGATCGACTGGAGAGTCCTGGAGGTCGTGGACACGCACAGGGCGCTGCTGTTTGCTGACCGGGTGATCGGCACAGGCCCGTACCACATGGCGCAGGAAGACGTCACGTGGGAGCAGTGTGACCTGCGCCGGTGGTTGAACACGGAGTTCTTCTGGTCGTTGGGTGAGACGTTGACGTCCAGGGTCTTGCCGACGACGGTTGAGAACGCGCCCAACCCGGTCTACGGCACTCGCGGGTGCGGCGACACCACAGACGGGTTCTTCCTGCTGAGCATGACAGAGGCAGCAGTCCAGTTCACCGGGCGGGAGCCGAGCAATTGGAAGACGTACCAGTTGAGTCTGGGCAAGAACGCGAGGGCGAAGGACGAGAAGGGTGAGAGCGCTTGGTGGTGGTTACGTTCTCCCGGTGGCCACCCCGGCGGCGCGGCCTCCGTCTACGGTCAGGGCGACCTCTACGAATACGGCCGCGTCGTGTCTGTTGCCAGCGGTGGTGTGCGTCCGGCTTTTTGGTTGAATCTTCAATCCTGAACGTTCGCGACGACCTGGACGCTCCAGCGCGAGGCTGGGAGGAGGTGACTGGGAATCGTGTGGCGTTATGCCGCCGGCAAGGGCAACCTCACTGGTCGCGCTCTCTCCCGCGTCGCATGACTGGCGTCGGCACCTGGGTGCGCTGTTCATCAGGGACGTTGACGTCGTTCGTGTCACTGATGCCGAGGCGTTGAGGAATCCTGATGGCGAGGTCTTGATCTCCGAATCGAGACCAAGGCCAACGCGCTGGGCGCAGGCGTTGGTTCACTGGGACCATGAGGTCCGCGCCGCAGCGGTCGTCACGTGCTCTTCCAGTCGTACGGCTGCGTCGTCGGCTGCCCGTCGACCACCGATTGGATCGACGCAGTCACCGCGGCGTTGCGCAGCACAGCCAGCTCGGCCTCGGTGACGACCTGGGCGGGCTCGAGAAGGATCGACCCGTCGTCGTTGCGGGTGGCCCGGTAGGTGCCAGCCTTGGCGATCTTGCCCAGCGCAACACGGCCCCTGCTGTCGATCTCGACTGTGGTCACCATCTCACGTCCTCCCGTCTCCCGATAGCGCACGGATCGGTGCGCGACACATGAACTGATGATATGCCCTCACGCCCACAGATGGCAACCGCCTATTAGTGGCTGCTACCTATCTATGGTAGCGTGAGCGGCATGACCGAGCTGCGGTTCGACACGATCGCCAGGCACAACGTCGACACCTACAAGGCGACCGACCCCCTGCTGTGGTCACAGCTTGAGAAGGTGCTCACCGCCATCGCCGAAGACCAGTCTCTCGCCCGGTCCACAGCGCTTCGCGTGCTTGGCACCACCGTCTGGTCGATCGAGGTACACGTGAGCGGCCGCGACGACACCTACCAGATCGTCTGGGCGCCGGATCCGACAGACTCGGCCCTCGCTCACGTCCACCACCTCGGGCCGGAACTCACCTGACCCGTGAGGCTGGGAGGAGGTGACTGGGAATGTCGCGCTGAGCCGGCGTGTCAAGATCCTCCGTGTAGGCGGCGGCTGTCTTGCGCGGCTCGCGCTACATCGCCTCGGCGGCGGCGCAGAGCCGGAGCAGGTGGTCGTCGAGGTGGTCGCGCCCGTAGGCGTCGAGGAAACGGGGACGGTACTCGTCGGTGCCCAGGTTGAAGCGCAGCGTCCACAGGGCCCAGTAGACATCGACGTGCCGGTCGCCGACGCCACCGTTGCCCAGGTCGCAGAAACCGGTGACGGACCAGCCGTCCATGATGATGTTGGGCAGGCAGTAGTCGCCGTGGAGCAAGGTGTCGGTGCGCAGCAGGTGGCCGTCGCGGACGAGGTCGTCGTGGGCCTGCGCGATGGTGGAGTATCCGCAGTACTGGGCGTAGCTCGTGTCGTGCTCGCCGTGGGCGGAGTTGGTCTCGGCGGTTGCTAGGTATGTGGCCGTGCGGTCGGGCACAGGGCAGCCGGAGTGGTCGGTGCTGTGAAGCGTGAGCAGGGTCTCGGCGAGGGTGTCGCACAACCGCCGCGGCTGGTCGAGGTACTGCGCGCTGGCAGCGTCGGCGCCGGGGACACGGGCGGTCACCAGCCAGTCGTCTTCGGCGGTGGTGTATGCCAGCACCTGTCCGGCCATGCTTTTGGCGTGGAAATACCTGGTCATGGCGGCCTCGGTGGCCAGCGTCCCGGATGCCGCGCGTTTGACGAAGCACCCCCCGTCACGGTCGGCGAACCAGACCTGGGCTTCAGGCGAACAGCTGGAGTCGAACACCGGCACCCCCGCCAGGAACGGCACCACCAGCGCCGGGCAGCCGTCCAAGTCGGGCTCCACAGGTCGTAGTTGCACGCCTCTACATTCCCACTGACTGTCTCCCAGGACGTTCCAGCACAACACCTGGCGGGGGACAGTCCTTGGGGAGCGTGAGTTGAGCCGCGACGGGGTTGTCCATATGGTACCATTATTGATACTGTCTCACTGTGGGTAGGGTGGAACGAATCGTTGGGCTGATGCGTCGTGCGCCACACAACGTCCGGTACGACAACCTTGCGAAAGTCTGCGAGGAGCACTTCGGTGCCCCACGTCAGGAGGGCACGTCACATGCGGTCTACACGATGCCGTGGGTCGGTGACCCTCGCGTGAACATCCAACGGGGTTCCGACGGCAAGGCCAAGGCGTACCAGGTGCGCCAGGTCCTCGCTGCCGCCGCGGCCCAGGATGAACCGCACACCGAACAGGAGGGTGACGATGGCTAGCGTGAACACCGCGCACTACACCTACCGGGTGGCCTGGTCTGCACCTGACAACGAGCACGTCGCGACGGTCGCCGAGCTGCCGTCGTTGTCGTGGCTCGCCGCGTCACCTGTGGACGCGTTCAGCGGCTTGGCCGAACTGGTCAGGCAGGTCGTGGCAGACCTCGAGACAGCCGGAGAACCAGTGCCTGTGCCGCTGGTCGACCGGGCCTACTCGGGCCGGTTCGTTGTCCGTGTCCCGCCTGACCTGCACCAGCGTCTGGTGACCGAAGCCGCCGAGCAGAAGGTCAGCCTGAACCGGCTGGTGTCCGACCGCCTCGCCCGCGTCGCCTGACTGCACACCGGGCCGCGCGCGTTTTTGTTTGACAGAATATACGTTCTGTCGTACGCTGCCTCCATGGCGGTGGAGTGGGCGGACAGCGCGGACAAGCACGGGGTCGACCGGGAGGACGCGCTGCACGCGATGCAGAACCACCACCTGCGGGTCCTGGAGTTCGACGAGCCGCGCCAGGAAGGTGCAGGCCGGCCTGACCTGTACCTCGGCCCTCCAAGGCCGCCTGGCGGGCCGATCCTGGAGATCATGGTCGAGCGTGTCCCACCCCGGACGCTGGTGGTGTTCCACGTCATGCAAGCCCGCCAGAAGTACCTTGAGCTGCTAGAAGAAGGTGATCCGCGGTGACGATCGACCAGAAGCGCTACGCCGACCTGGCTGCCTGGGCCGAGTCCGACGAGCCCACCATCCGCCCTGACGCGACGGTCGAACGCGGGACGCCCGCCAGCTGTGCAGAGGTGACCGCCATGCTGCTGGAGGCTGCCGACACCGACGACGACCGCGCGATGATCCGTCGCACCGCTGGGCGCCCAACACTCGACCCGGACGCTCCGGCCGGGCCCTCCCCGCTGTGGCAGGTCCGGGCTCCCAAGAGCCTGGACCACGCGATGCGCAACCTCGCCCGTGCCCAGGGTCGTTCGTTTTCCGCGGTGCTGCGCGACGCCGCCTCGCAATACCTCGCCACGCACCAGGCCAGCTGAGGACCCACGTGCACCACACCTGCCAAGCGGGCTGGTCGTCACCCGATGGCGGGGACGACGTCAGTGTGGGCGAAGCCGACGAACAGAGACCAGGGCGCCACCTGGCCTCCGCGTGGCATGTACTAATATTGGGACACTCGATGTACCAATATTAGATCATCGGGTGTACTCTTCTGAGTATGGCGAGCCCCATCCGGCGGCCGGTGGGCGACGCGCTCCTGGCCCGGCAAGACTGCCCGGTGCTGGTCCTGGAAGGGCCGCGGGCGGTCGGCAAGACGACGCTGGCGCACGGCCAGCTCGAACCGGCGGGGTACTCGTACACCACGTTGGCTGACCGGGCCACCTTCCGGTTCGCCTCGCACGACCTCGAAGGCTGGCTGCGGCGCTTGCCGCGCCCTGCTGTCGTCGACGAGGCCCAGCTGCTGGCCGACCTCCCCCTGGCGGTCAAGGAGCACGTCGACACGCTCGGGCCGGGCAACCACTACGTGCTGACCGGGTCAGCGTCGATCGGGCGCACTGGGTTGGGCGGGGCCGACCCTCTGGCGCGGCGTGCTACGCGGCTGACGATGCTGCCGTTGACGTCGTGGGAGGTCGCTGGCCTGCCTGGGTCGGTTGTCGACCTGCTGTTCGACGCGCAGATCCAGCCCGGGTCTCTGCCTGAGACCACCGACGAGGACCTGCTGGCCGACCTGGCCTATGGCGGCTTCCCGCCGTACGTGCTGCAGCGTGGGCGTCTGAGCCGGTCACGTCTGCGAGAACGTGTCGCGTCGGACACCCTCGCGGTGCTGTCCACCAGCGCGCTGCCCGACATGGCGGTCAACCCCACGATCGCGCTGGACACCCTCGACGCGCTGACCCGCACCCCCGGCGCGACGTTCAACGCCGCGCGCCTGGCCCAGCTGCTGGACTTCGACAAGCGGACCATCGACCGGTACATGGGGATCTTCGGGCGCCTGTTCCTCGTGCACTGGCTGCCGAACCTGGCCACCGCGCCGGCCAACCAGACCCACACCCGGGCCAAGGTCCACCCTGTGGACACCAGCCTGGCTGTCGAAGCCCTCGAACGCGCAGGTGTCGACATCCTGGGCACCCGCGAGGCGCTCGGCCAGCTCTTGGAGAGCCACGTCACCAACCAGGTCATCGCCGCCCGCGCCTGGGCGACGCGCACCACGAGTGTCCACCACTGGCGCCGGGCTGGTGCTCCGGTCTACGAGGTGGACGTCGTGCTGGAGGCGTTCGGGGGCCGCCGGGTTGGCATCGAGGTCAAAGCCTCGTCCCGCGTCAACCCCGCCGACCTCAAAGGCCTGCGCGCCCTGCGTGACCACAGAGGCCTGGACCGGGGTTTCGTCGTCTACACCGGTACGCAGGTCCGCGAGCTGGACGACGCCATGTGGGCCCTGCCCGTCACCGCGTTTCGTACCACCACATGGGCTGAGCGCCAGTAGGACGTGGCGGGACTTCGTCACCGCAGGGCCGGGATGATGTCGGTGTGGGTGAAGTCGTCGCCGACGAACAGCAGCGGCTCGTGCAGACGGGCGGCCAGGGCGTAGGCGAACACGTCCCCGAGGTTGAGGTGGGCGCGGTGGCCTGAGCCGCGGCCGTAGTCGCGGTACGCCTCGCG
>Ga0123354_10001145_pt1 | contig 30973 bp, 18 predicted proteins | sample TergutLab28metaG_2_FD_97872 | JGI IMG/M metagenome (GOLD analysis project Ga0123354, IMG submission 97872) | Labiotermes labralis P4 segment gut microbial communities from Petit-Saut dam, French Guiana - Lab288 P4 | ecosystem: Host-associated > Arthropoda: Insects > Digestive system > Gut ... | reverse complement strand
CACTTGCGATCTACATTGCTCTCAGCAAACGCTAAACGGTATAGTTTATGTTCATCAGTGAGAAGCTCCTTCACCGCAGCATGCCGTGCCCTGAGACCTGCTGCCCTAAGTCTCGAAATAATCGTGTCTTTTTGCCCAGGAAAGTCATTAGCAGCTTTAAGATCCCATGCACTGAAGAAAGGGTTTCTCTCAGCTTTGGCTGCTAATGCAGCATCCTGAGCTGGGCTGGAAACGCGCCATAACCCAATTCCCTTACGCCTTCCAGCTTGCTGATCCCTCCGGTATTTCCATAGCCATTCCCTTGCAGTAGACATGGGAACTCCATAGAGTTCCCCGGCAGTGCTGGGAGGCAACCCTCCCTTCTCAGCAAGAGATGACACGTTCGCGAATACACCTGTCATGGTGAGCCATCGTGATGAGAATGAAGAACATGTAGCTTTAACCACTGCTGACATACAGGGAATAACGGCACCTTCACTTTTATGACAGTATTTGTTTTGTGGAGGGTTGTTGGCCTCCACTCAACTCAGGGTTGGTGATTTAGTCTCACAGCCAGGTCAGTTTTCAGCTGAATACAGACGGAACTGGGTTCTTCCCTTGCAAAGAATGCCACAAAAGTGAATCCCTTTGAAATCATACCACTAGAGACCACAAGGAAGGAGTACAATTGGAAGACCGAAGAAGCGTTGGCGTGAGCAGCTGTAACTCCATAGACAGAACAGGTCAAAAGGTCCATTCCCTGATGTTTATGATAATGATAATGACCGTGGTAATTCCCTACCCACCTTTTTCAACCATGACCAGCAGTAGATATCCTGTTCCGTCCACGGTTATAAAATTGTGAATTACCATAATGCAGTTGCGGAAGACATTCCCTTCATTTGGCAGAAAATTGAAAGAGACCTGACTTAATTTAATGAGTGCAGGTCTTCATTGCCTTCGATTTTATTATTAGTAAAACATACACATTTTGTTTTCCATATCCACCATCATCTGTAGCCAGTTAGATTTCAAATACGCACATAAAGAAATATGTCAATAGTGGGACTTGAACCAACATAGTTTGTTTCCGAAGGCTACTGCTAGCACGCGTTCAGCTGCCTGGGCTACATAAAGAAATATGCCGATAGTGGGACTCGAACCAACATAGTTTGTTTTCAAAGACTGGTGCTAACACGCATTCAACTGCCTGGGCTACATAAAGAAATATGCCGAGAGTGGGACTGGAACCAACATAGTTTGTTTTTGAAGGCTACTGCTAGCACGCGTTCAACTGCCTGGGCTACATAAAGAAATATGCCGATAGTGGGACTCGAACCAACATACTTTGTTTTTGAAGGCTACTGCTAGCACGCGTTCAACTGCCTGGGCTATATAAAGAAATATGTCGATAGTGGGTCTCGAACCAACATAGTTTGTTTCCGAAGGCTACTGCTAGCACGTGTTCAACTGCCTGGGCTACATAAAGAAATATGCCGATAGTGGGTCTCGAACCAACATACTTTGTTTCCGAAGGCTACTGCTAGCACGCGTTCAACTGCCTGGGCTACGCCCACTGACAGTAAAAACGGAACGGTCCGGTCGACTCATCCATCCTTAGCAGCAAAGCTAGCTAGCTAGCCTCGTGCCTGGGAAAGTTAATGTAGTTTAATTAATGTTTTAATTTGAAATTAAGCAAATGTATTGTTGTTTTCAGTTAATATATACGCGGTGTAATTGATTGTAATGAATGGAAGACAGAGAAACGCCACAAATGCACAAATATGTGGAAAAAAAAAAGACTCAAATTATGATGGCAACTGTACATCACATGACTTGCAGTTTGGGGCTTAGAAAATTGCAGGCCGATGGATTTTTGTTCGACTGAGTGTACCATACTTGCCCAACTTAGTCTTATATGCCTTTTAATGTTTCTAAAACCAAAAACCTTTTTGATGGTGTCTTATTTCAGATGACTTGAAAATATTTTGTGATAGTGATGGAAGTACAAAACTGGCGATCATTGATATTTTGAGCCAGTTCAGAGACATTTGAATGAGTGTAGAAAGAACATGAGCACTTTGAAGGTAACAACAATTATTTAAAGCTAGTGTGCATTCATGAGTAAGCATACGTGCGTGCACAGGCATGTATGCTGTCTTTATGTACATAGTTTGTTCAAAAAGGTTCCGGGACTTGTAGTTCTTAAAGCAGTAAACTTCCATGTGATAACCCTGTGGCTTCATGCACTTATTCCAGTAGTTTTACCATCATTCAGTACACTTGTGGAAGTCCATTTTTATGTCGACATAATTTTCTGCATCATATTTAATTTTATGATTTCCAAATCGTCAGATCTCGCTTTCAGATGCAGTTTGATCTTGGAAAATTAATAAAAAAAAGTTACACTGTGCATGGTGAGGAGGATATGGAAGTTGCTGCACTTTTGCAATTTCATCTTTGACTGGGAAATGTAGCACAAACTGAGACAAGTGCGCTGGTGCGTTGTGGTGGATTTGCCAATCCACTGATAACCACATTTCTGGTCACTTGCGGCATACTGCATCACAGGGACACCACAGATAGTATAAATAATAATCCTTATTTACTGCTTGACCCACTAGAATGAACTTATGACACACAGCACCATCTTGTTGGAAGAAAACTCTGAGCAATACTTCTGCCTTGCTTTGCCCTTAGCGAGCTTTCTTTTGCCATTGGGACAAAAGAGTTTTAAAACCGATGACTGGACCTTTGTTTCAGAATTGTAGCCATAGGTTCATGTTTTCTGGCCAGTGATAATGTTTCCTAAATAGTCTGCATCTGACTATGCAAATTGAAGCAATTCGGTGGCTGTGAACAAGCAATTCTCCTTCTTTTCAGCAGTCAGCACTTGGGGATGAACTTCGCTGCCACTCATCTCATACCCAGATCTTGGGTTACAATTGAATGACACAAACTGATTGAAATACCTACTTCTTCTGAGATTTCTCTGATTATCTCCCATAACCTTTGAACAGAGGAAACACTTTATCAATCAGTTCACTGTTCCTGCTCATTGACAGTCGTCTGGAACTTTCATTGCTTTCCACAGATGTTTGCCCTTTATTTTTATTGAGTTTTCGATTAATCCACTTCTGGAAATGCAACCTAAGGATATAGAATTTGTAATGATACATCTCATTCCAAGTACAATAAATAGAAATTGTCATAGTCATGATTTAGCAATACAATAAAACATCACAAACTTCGAAGATAATTCATGAACCTCTACAATAAGATTCTGATATAAATTTCAAACATTAGTAGAATATAATACATACGTGTTTAGTCCTTATTATGATTTAAATATTCAGCTAAAGTATAAGATTAATGTAACTGTAAGAAATCCTTAAGAGCTCTTTTGAACTGATTAAAATTACTGGACAACAGCTTGATTTGAATAGGAAGGTTATTTGTCTTGATGCCAGCATAAAGAGGACCCCTTTGATAGATGTATGAATTTGATTGCGGCTGAAATAATTCTTTTTATTTCTAGTATTAATGTCATAATTTAGAATTTTCTTTGAAGTAATCTCTATTATTGACAACGAGCATAGTTATAGAATATATGTATTGAGCCATTAAAGGTAATATTCCTAAAATTTTAAAAAAATTCTCTGCAGGAATCTCTGCTTCTGACCCCCATCAAAATTCTAATTACTTCTTTTGTAATCTTTAAACTTCTGTGCTATGTGAGGAGTTCCCCCAGAATAACAGTCCATAAGTCATTACTGAATGACAGTAAGCATAATAAATCATGGTAAGTACATCTTGCAATAAAAACGGTTTGACTACTCCAGTTGGCTCAATCTAGGTACAGTTTTATCTATGTGACCCTTCTAGGATAATGTATTATATTCATAATTCCTAGGAACTCTAAATTAGAGGTGTTAGTTATTAATTTATTGTTTTGTTCAATATGCAGTTCATTAAAAGAATTGTTTTTGTAAAAAAAATTGTATAAAATGGTTTCTTTAATTTAACGAGCACAAGTTAGTATTAATCCATTTGTGAATTTTTTTTTGTAATAATCGTTCTCAAATATAGTGTGATCGGTGTTATTGACACGGAGACTTGTATCATCAGCAAATAATGTTAGGCAAATCATTATTATAAATTAGAAACAGCAAGGGACCTAGGATCGATCCAAGAGGTACACCATAATTTACTTTCCCCCAATTGTAGAGATTGTTTTCATTCGAATAATCATTACTTACATTCACTCTTTGATATCTGTTTTCAAGATATGTATTGATTAAGTTATATGCTCTGTCTGTAATTCAATGAAATTGTAATTTAGCTAATAAAATGCCATGATTAATACTATCAAATGCCTTTTTGAAATCAAAGAATTTACTCCCCACAAATCTTTTTTTATTTAAAGCTTCTAATGTTTCATACATTAAGACAAAAGCAGCTTTTTCTGTCGATGAATTTGACCAAAATCCATATTATTCAGTTACCATAATTTTATTATTGTTGAAGTGAGCTACAAGACTGTTGAATAGATCCTCCTCCAATACCTTTGAGATATAGAGGTTTTACAACTGAGTATTTTAAACATGAAGGGAAAATTCCTGTTGATAATGCCTTATTACAAATATAATGAAGGTAAAGTGTTCCCGTTACAGGCCTGATGTGGCCCAGAGGGTGGGTAGAGGTATAGCTCTACTCTTCCATGACCGCGGCACTAGAAGGGGGTGAGTGGTCAGCAGCATGCCCTGGCTGCACTTAACCCCCAGGAAAGACCTGGTACCCATTGTACAGGAGGCTGGGTGGGCCCGAGGGCCGGTCTGGATGGGCGGAAAATCTTGTCCCCACCGGGAATCGATCCCAGACCGTCCAGCCCCTAGTCAGTCACTATACTGACTGAGCTACCGGGCCCACACAAATATAATATGAGGGGGAAATAATAAAAGGAGGACCTTTTTTTTAAATTCTCATGGAGACTTCATCATATCCATGTAATTTTTTGGATTATATTGAATTAATAATTTTTTCTATTTCATTAGTATTTGTATTAGTTAGTCTAATTTTAGGAAAAGATTTTCCAAATATTTTTGTCATCATTGGTGTGGAATTTTCCATGTTGTTTCTCTTAATATTCCTATTATCTTTCTCTCCTTGAAAAAGTGCAATACTAGTGGCTGCAATTTGTTGAGCACATACTTCTTTGCCTGTCATATTCATGTGGAGACCATGTCTCATAAAGTATTCTCAATTAGAATCCGTTTTCATAAATGTTACATACTTGGGATTTTCTTCATAATTTTACCTAGTTTTGTATTTAAGGACTCAGTTTCAGTATTCACACATGACCATTCAGGAAGATCATACCTCTGAGGAATGCACATCAGAATAATGTTTGTATGACTGTTTTCTTTTACCAATTTTAATATCTATATCTATTCATTTCTTCCATAGCATTATTCTTGTCCATGTCATTTGTACCCCCCACCCCCAGAACACTAAAACATCATTTTTTGTCAGATTTCCAAATGTGTCTGTAGAGCATAATTTGCCAGTGTAAAAGTATTAGAACCAGGGTTTACAAAACCTGTACCATTAAAATTCTTGTTAAGGATGTCTTTAATTTTGCTTGCACATCCTCTTGTATGACTATCACCCACAATGACTAACAAGTGTTTTTCACTGTCACTTTTAACACTGAGTGTGTTTGGAGCACTATATTTACACTTATTTTTCTTCTTATTATTAATTAGCACTGTATCACTGTCATTTTATAGTATTGATGTCTTCCATAGATGGTACTTCAAAACTGTTACTGTATGCTGTAAAACCATTCACAATGACTGGGATCATTTTTAACTGTTCATTGGTATTGCTGAATGAGATTTCTTTGTCAGAAGCTTAACCCTTTAATTTCTTGTTCCTGAGCAATGCAACACCATTCCCCATATTATCTTGATGGTATGTTTATGGTGTACGATGTGGTTCTGCACTGATGTTGTATTACCCATTGATCTTTGTTGGTTATGTAATGTTTCAGAATGATTATACATTGATGTAGCTGATTTTTTAAAGACTATTAACCACAGTTTTGTCTTCCACTAAATTATGTTGTGGGACCTGAGACCAATTATTGAATTTCGGTGACCCTTGGCTAGACATGTGCGTAGAATCAACACCATGCATTCTGTGCTTTACTTCCATCTGTTCCTCTAGAATTCTTACAATTTCAGTCATTGATATTAATTCAAATGTGGCTCTAAACAACTCCATTTTCAAGTTTATACAGGACAGACATCTCAGATCACAACTTTCAGGATTATCATAAGTAAATTTTGCATCCACGTCCTGGTTCATTACACCAGCCGCCATGTTTCACTTGTGAGTACAGCTCGTTGAATCCTCTCCAAAATCCATCTTAATCTTACCTCATGTTTGTGTGCAATTTTTCTGTACTCTTTAACAAACCCATTGCACACTCATTCCATTATATCGGTCATTCTGATGCAACAATGACACAAATACTCCCTTTCTTTATCTGAGAAAAGCTTGATTGAGGGTGCTGAGTGTGAACAGGTCGAGACACATTTGAATATGTTCTGAAGACACCGCGTCCATTGGTGCCTGTTCATATCAGAGAAATAATACCAGTCTGGATATTTTTGGAAGGGACCACATACGTTTAAATAGTGTAAGTAGTTTCAGTCTCGTTATTTAATTGTCAGACTTCATAGTTGGTATACCTCCTGAAACTGTTGCTGCATTACTGATAAGCTCAGTTATAGTCCATAGTCCATGTATTTTCAAAAGAAGAATGGTGTGGGAGAGTGATTAGTAATGAACTCCCAACACTCTTCCCTGTTTTGGGTATCTTTTTTGTCATAATACATACGGACAGTACAAAAACCAAACGTGTACATGTATCCTGCAACTCCAGTTCACTAGCCTTTATAAGTACTCTTTTCTCTCTGTCAGGTGAGAAAACTGTGCTTCTGAGGTGGCGGTACCCATGACACAGATTGTGCTACTTCCAGTGATATGTTGCCAGTAAAAATGATGACATTTGAGGGACTTGATGTGGGTCTTGCTATATACATTTTAACCCGTTGCTTCCCCTAGCATAAAAACAATTAATGAACTGTACGTCATAATATTTAAGAAAAATTTAATTATCTGGTAAAGAACTGTGCCAGTAGCACCACACATTAGTGTCCTAAATGGTGAAGTTTAAGGAAATTTAATTTGTAATAATGCACTGTTTTTGCCAGACTCGTAAGGAAGCTGGTACATAGCTTTTCATGGTGACTTCAGTGGATTTTTCCCTTTGTTTTCCTTCCAAACTGGAAGTTCTTTTACAAACCCTTTGTGGCCAGTACATCATATCATATTCACCATCCTCAATTAATTCTTTGAATGGATTACCCCATTTCAGGTCCATTGTTTCAACAGGATAAACAGTCTCATTCATCTATTATGATTCCTCAGTACAAATTGGTTATTTTGATGTGCAATTTATATTCCAAGTTCCTTGGATAAATGTGTGCACAAGTAAGTTTTGTATGTTTTTATGTCTTCGTGGTTTTTGTTGATCAGTTGATGGTCTTCTTTTGGGTCTATATTCCATGCGGTAGATGTGTTTTCCAATGTTTCGGTGGAACATACTACCACCATCTTCAGGGTGACTGAATCTGGTTCATGTGGATGCTGAAGTGGTGGGTGAGATTTAAATTTGTTGCTTATGTTGAAAAGTTGCGGGAAATCTGGCCAATCAGAGCTATGGGAGGTCAAAAAGAATAGTCACAGAATTTGCTCCATAAGATTAATCTAACATTATATTACATTCACGGACCACATAGGGGTCAATTTTTTATAACAGTGTTAATGAATTCCGTATGGCAGTGAAAGTGGGTCGTATGGCTTGTGAATAAATGGTCATAATTAGCAATATTTGCATCAATGTAACATTTGTAAAGATGTAAATCATGGTCTTACTGCTAAATGTGCCCAAATCAGAAAGTGGCAAACTTGAGAGAAAATGGTGAAGTATGTTGAAAGCAAGGTACTTTTCTCACAAAACTGTATTCATGCCTGATAAGTTGAATGAGCACAGTCACATTTTGCCTAAGTGAACAGTCACAAATGTAGTACAGGTAATTTTCATTATGACTAGTTTGTCAGTTTTGTGTCAGACACATCTGTCCTACATTACAATCATACTACACTGGATTCCTGGGAAACCTGAAAAGTTTCCCTCCCCTTTCCTTGTGCGAGCCTACCAATTTCAACAACTTTGTGTCTTTGCCATGATGTGCATTCTACAGTGTAACACCTTCTACAGTTACCTCACATTGTGTAGTGAAAATAGGCAATATATATATATATATATATATACATATACACACACACACACACATACATGTAATATATACACATAACATATATATAAAATTATATGAATATAATTAAATACAAGATATTTGTATTTAAAATGGTATGTGTAACAAAGAGGTGGGCTGGGATAGTGCAGTCGTTATAGCGACTGCCTGTGGGCTGGACGGTCCGGGGATCGAATCCCAGTGGGGGGGAGGGGGGGCGAGATTTTCCACATCCATCCAGACCAGCCCAGGGGCCCAACCAGGCTCCTATACAATGGGTAATGGTTCTATCCTGGGGGGAAAGCAACCGGGGCATGGCATTGACCACCAACCCCCATCTAGCGCCGAGGTTCAAGAAAGAGTAGAGCTATACCTCCACGCCTGGGCCTTCGTGGCCTGTTATAGGCTGAACTTTACCTTTACCTTTATGTGTAAAAAATACTGTGTGTTACGTTCAATACGTATGCCAGGAACTGTTTGGAAAAGGAAGTTGCTAGTTATCCCTTATCTAAAGATACATTGTACTGTAATTCAAGGAAGAATGGACTTCTAAACTTCATGGCACCAGCAGCCATGATGCCACTGCTTTTTGGTTGCTTTCATACTTTGTTGCTGGGTGGACGTCTGAGTGTTTTCAAGATGAAAATGCATGTCATTTTTTTTGAAAGGGATGATTAAAGACATAAGGCAGAGAGTGAGACGATGTAAGGTCAATGTTGTAAGCCTAGTCAGGAGTCCAAGTAACAAAGATACCAAAGTGAGCATTCAGAAATATATTGAGTGTAGGCAAATTTCCATGGAAAAAGGCTGGCAACACTATGCTTTTATACTGTGTTGATGTGTTGCAGATTAGTTTCGTTGGCACCAGTGAAAGAGGTGATCACAGGATCAATGATCAAAGCCCTGAGAGAAAGAATCTTTGTCAGTTTTTCTGTACCTCATGCTATTATTACAGATGGTGCCAAGTGTTTCGTGATACATATTTTTGTGATTTCTGTTTCACATTGAGGATACAGGTACCCATGAGCGTGAGGCACTATCACCATTAAAGCAGTGGTAAATTCATGAACTGCTACCTCAGAAATGTTCACCGCAAGATCTTAGGCAAAGGCGGAATGTGGTTAGAAAGAGTTTGTATAAGAGTCCTCAGTGGGTCCAAGCCCAGTAAAAATGAGGACAGGTCTCCACGCAGACTTAAAATCAGTAAGTAGGTTTGGCTTCGCATGCACCCGTTTATGTATGTTAGGCATAAACATTTGGCTAAGCCCTGTCTTCCATGGCATGGGCCCTTTAGGATTGATAGTAATCTTCCGCCTGTGACTATGCGATTGGAAGATCCCAACACTGGTAGTTAGGTTACATGAGGATATCTTTGGCAGCTTAAGTTAGTTTTAAATGGGCACGTTGTAAGTACATTTATGTTGTAAAATTTTATATTTAATGGTGTTTATATTATATGTAAACCCGGATGGATTAAAAATTTTTTTTGTTTGTTTCTGTCTCTTTTGCGCTTCCACTCTTTTGATTGAGCTAAGGGGAGAAAAGTGGATGGGAGGGGGCATGATGCAAAGAAGTACATTTAATGGGACAGTATTGTCTCGTTCAATCATTAAACTTTGATGGACGAAGTAGAGTGTTTCTGTGTCTAGTGTGAATGAAAGCCTTAATTTAGGCTTACATCATGCATTCCTGGGCTGTGGCAGAGTGTTTGTTATAGTAGTGTACTATTTGAGAAACCTCTTTACAGGGTATCCATGGAATGCAGCACATATTACCGCCCTAATCCTCCACCATACGCAGGACCATCCCAAAGGTGAGGATGTGGCTGTATGAAGTTTCTGTGAAATTTAGAGCACACTGCATTTGTTACTGACCATATTACAGTTAATAACTTGCATGCGTAGTGACAGTGTAAGTACAATATACCATTCATCTGTGTTTGCTCAATTTAATATGTTCCAATAACAATTCTATGTTAATTATGTCACTTGTCACCATGGATGGTGGCACATCTTCAGGTTGTTGGTAAAGATACAGAGCCTAATTGCATATAGTTAATAAGTACTTAAATGTGGGTGATAAGGGTTTATTCTCTGAAAATTGAATTGGAGGATGTTTGCTTATCAAAACTGGCATGTTGCAAAATACTGACTGAGGCCTCACATGAGTACAAAGACAACTTAAAATTCCAGGTGTTTCTGTAAGTGTGGTTCATTGGCAGTGTAACAAGAGAATTAGCATAGTGTAACAAGATGTAGGACAGGATGTCAAAATGGACAGTTTTATATTTCTCTGTGGAAAAGGGAGAGCTAATCATCACTTAGAGACAGTTTCATAATTAAGGGAACAGGACCAGCAGTTTTATTAGTGATTATATGTGATATATATGAGGTATTCAATGTGATATTTTTCTGAATAAATAACCTGTACTGGGCACGATGGTGATGATTGTTAGGGTAGCTTTTCTGAGGAACTGGATGTGTAGTTGATCAATTTTGACTAACCACATATTAGTTTTATTAGATTTCATTCCAAGAGTAGGGAGAGAACATATGTAAAGCATGCAGTTGTTAGCCATGGTACACTAGTGGAATATCAAACTTACTGTGATCTGAGTAGCGTGACTCATCCTCCTTCTATATGACACAGTTTGGGGAATTCACACATTGCTCCAGCTGTCATTGAGAACTGTAATGGACACTTTACTGTTGTAGTTGCTGTTTGTGGCATTAATTTTTTAAATTGTCACATGCTTGAAGAAAAAGTAGATGCTGCTTTCTTTAAAGTTCAGTGAGGAAATTCGTGTTATACTTAAGTAGAAAGTGCTATTCTATGATGTAAGTGTGAGGTGTATGTTACACTGCATCACATATTCCAAACTGAAAGCGGCAAGTAACAGAAATTAGTGCAAAACTTGCTTACTGTCTTTCTACCACGTAACAGGTAATAAGGTTTATAAGACTGTTTTCTTTGTTTATTATTATAATGCAAGAACATGCTAATGGCCTTGAATGGAGCACCAAAAGATGTTGAAACCAGTGAGCCTTTACCTGGAGCTGTTTAAATACATTTCAGATCCCACAAGTGTGTGGTTTAAGCCCAACAACCCTGTTCAAAAGGAAAAAATATTTTTCTGTAGCTTCACCCTTGAAGATGAAGGTACTGTCTTTTGAAATATTGGGAACCACTGGCCTAAAACCGAACCACATCCCAGAAAACCTGATGGCTCCATGAGGAGGAATCCATAAAGGAATTTTACTTGAAGTATTCCTCCTAGGCAACATAGAATGTGAAGCAAGAGAAAGAGGTCTTTTAATAAATGAAAATAAGACCAAATATATGGAAATAACAAGAACAGTAGTTAATGGCAACCATCTGCAATGCGGAAAATACGAATTCAAACGTGTGAAAGAACTGTCCTACCTAGGCTCACAACTGAATCAAACAAACTCCGCCAACTGTGAAATACAAGCAAGAATTATCAGCGGAAACCGATGTTACTATTCATGTGGAACTCTAATGAAATCAAGAGCATTAAATAGAAGTTTAAAACTAAAAATATATAAAACCTTAATAAGACCTGCAGTAACATACGGATGTGAGGCCTGGACATTAACGAATTGAAATGAACAACAATTAAGAATATTTGAGCGGAAAATATTAAGGAAAATTTTTGGTCCAGTACAAGACGAAAATGGAATTTGGAGAATCAGAAAGAACCATGAACTGAACGAACTCATAGGAAGTCCAGACATAGTAAGATTTATAAAAAGCAGAAGAATGGCCTCGCTAGGACACGTGATGCGGATGGAGGGAGGGAGAATGCCTAGAAGAATATTGGAATGGAAGCCAATGGGTAGGAGAATCAGAGGAAGACCAAGGAAAAGATGGATTGAAGACGTTGAAGAAGATATCCAGACGATGGGAATAAGAGGGTGGAGAAAACTGGGTAAGGAAAGGACAGAATGGAAGAAAATCACTGAGAAGGCTAAAACCCATAGTGGGTTGTAATGCCAACAAAAGAAGAAGAAAACTTGAAGCATTCTATGCGTGTTTTAAATGTAGTACTTTCTGCACCTCTCCTAAAAGAAGTGACTGAATCCAGTGTAAAACCAGAAATATTTCCCAGTGACTACAAAGCTGTAGGTTTTATCCAATGAGCTGGATTACAGACATGAGAGTATCATACTCACTGTCCCTGGCATATGAGTATTTTCAGAAAGGTAGGGAACAAGGTAAATTCCCAAATTCCCTTGTTGGTATAATATAAATTTGCAGTCAGTTTGTGCCACCCAATGGAAATGGTGTAGATGTAACTACAGCAGAGTTATTGTTTAGGTAAAGACTAGAGTTGGTATTTAGAAAGCAGAACTGTACAAGAAAATTACACCAACTGAAAGACCTAGTAGCAGTATGGTGGATGATTTTGTCAGGTTTTCTCAGAAATATATATGTTGTGTATTTCCCAACCAACTGTACCAGGCAGGTATGTGCATTCATATGCAGCTAGAGAAAGTGTTTTATTTGAAAGACAATGGCACTCTTCCAAGATGCTTCACATATGAAGATGCATAGTCTGCCATGCATGTCATAGGAGAAGCCTGGTTGTCGATAACTCCAACTGCTATCAAGAAAGATTTTTCATACTGTTGATCATTTCTCCAACAATAATGGCATTGCACTGAAACTTCCTGAAGATGAAGAAAATGAATTACATATTTTGCAGTGTAGAGTGAAGTTTGATGACCACACAGCATGTGACAGTCTCTTGGGATGTGTGGTGTCTAGATTGCTGATAAGGTGTTGGACCAGGAGTTAACCAGGCTAAAAGAATAACCGGAAGAGGAACAAGAGGAAGTGGCAGAAGATAAAGTAACATTTCTGGATGCACTGGAAATACTAGAAGTAGACAGCATGATGTGGAAAACAATTATATTATAGTGTGAAACAGGCTTGAAAATGAACTATTCAGATTGAGAGCTAGAGAGAAGAATAAAAAACAAACATCACTGTGACTAGTTCAATAAATAAATTTTGCATATCGTTATAAAATACATCCAGCTAGCATGGTGTTTTGTGTGACTTAACATGTGATAGTACTACAAGCAAGTTGATTCCTACATACATATACCTTGAAATTTACGCTGTTCTGCGAAATTACACGGTGTGTGGTGGTAATTCTTTACTGATGTTTCGGGACAATCTATACACCTTAGATTGTCCTGAAATGCAAGTGAAGAATTACCTCTATACCATGCATAATTTCCCAGAGGAGCGCAGATTTTATCACCTAAACAGGGAGCTTGAAATCACACATATATGTGCCTTGTTTTACTCCTATACTGTATGAATGTTCAATAGTCCATATTTCAGGTGCCTTGTTGAAGTCCTTTTTTTTTATATGCCAACCACATGTTTTCAGAATGGATGATTTTAAAGTTCTGGATTTTCCACCTTCCTTATGTTACCTCTTGAGATGGTCCCTGCAGAAGTGAAGAATGGGGGTTTTACTGTATTTGTATAAACTTTGTTTGTGTGGTTGAAGAAATTTGACATATGTTGGGATGTTTTAAGACTTTGTGTGCAAAGAGGAATAAAACTGTATGCCACCAGTAAGTCAGAATTTGGCCTTCATGAAAATATACTGACTTCACACATCATATACTGTATTTCCCTTAAATTGCCAGCAACACTATTGTTTCTCCCTGTTTTCAGAATAACATTCATGAAATAAATAATTAGTATTCACATGAAATTATGAGTGTGGGGGAAGAAGAATTTTTTTTTTTTCACATGGAAGTTTCACACCATAAATTTCACAGCACTTGGACTTTCTCTGATGGGAATACACCCAGTCGTCTTAAATACGTTTTGATAGAAAACAAACAGACCATTCGAGTATAATTGATGTTTGATCTTTTAGTGGCACTGACCACTTTCTGGTGGTTGCAGAATTCAGGGTCAGATTATCAGTACTAAACAAGAAACACACAGTTGTGATTTTGAAAACTTAATCTTTAGAATGCTTTATTACCATTGCTTTTCAACTTTTCTTTAGAGTATGCCATTAGGAGGGTTCAGGTAAACTAGGATGTCTTGAAGTTAAATGGTACACATCAGCTTCTGGTTTATGCTGATGATGTTAATATATTGAGCGGAAGCATACATAATCTAACAAACGCAGTAGCTTGCGTGGTTGCTAGTGTGGAGATTGGACTAGAAGTAAATTCTGACAGATATGGTCATATCTTGAGATCAGGATGCAGGACAAAGTCACAGTATAAAGACTGATAATAGTTCCTTTGAAAGGGTGGAAGAGTTCAAATATTTGGGAACAACCTTAACAAATCAAAATCCTATTCAGGAAGAAATTAAGAGCAGACTGAAGTCAGGGAATGCTTGCTATTATTTGCTGCAGTATCTTTTGTGTTCCAGTTTGCTATCCAAAAATTTAAAGATTAATATATACAGAACTATATTTTTGCCTGTTGTTTTGTATGGGTGTGAAACTTGGTCGGTGACATTGAGGGAGGAATGTAGGCTGAGGGTGTTTGAGAATAGGGTGTTCAAAAGAATATTTGGGCCTAAGAGGGATGAGGTAACAGGGGCATGGAGGAAACTTCATAATGAGGAGCTTAATGATCTGTACCCCTCACTCAATATTGTTCATGTGATAAAATCGAGAAGAATGAGATGGGCGGCACACGTAGCACATATGGGGTAGAGGAGAGGTGTATACAGGGTTTTGGTGGGGAAACCTGAGGGAAAGAGACCACTTGGAAGACCCAGGCATAGATGGGAGGATAATATTAAGATGTATCTTCAGGAAATGGGATGTGGCAGCTGGGACTGGATTGAGGTGGCTCAGGATAAGGAAAGGTGGTGGGCACTTGTGAATGTGGTAATGAACCTTCAGGTTCCATAAAATGCAGGGAATTTTATTGATTAGCTGAGAACCTGTTGACTTCTCAAGAAGGACTCTGCTCCATGTATTAAGTAAGTAAATAAGTAATCTTTAGAGTCTGAATAACTGGGAAGTTCAAGAAAATTATCAGGTTTAAATTTTATGTATGTTTGATCTGTGCAATATATGTGGTTTTTTAATTACAAATGGCCCACTAGGGATATATAGGGTTTTATGGCATGATAATGTTAAGATAGATCATAAATAGGGTGTATGTGTACTTGATTCATGTGGCTCAGAATGGGAACCACTTGTGTACTCGTATGAACCTCTGTATTCCACTATAGACAAGCATTTCTGTAGTGCCTTCTGAAGACTGTTGAAGGAGTGGAAGTACTTACTGTTTGACCTTTTACTAATAAGTTGAACTGTGGCTGATGTTTTTGACATGATTGTCATTGTTCGTTCTAGATAATAAGACCAATAAATTCAGACATTAAATTGAATGCCATTGTGTTTGCAGTTGTGCAGATATTTGACTACTGGAGGAACCCAAGACTTGGTACTGCTGAAATGTTCCAAGAAGGGTCAGAAGAACTATTAGCAAAATGGCAGTTTTGCATTGTTTTGTAGGCTGTATACACACACCTCTAACTACATACTCATTGTTGAGTAGTTTGTATGTGTTACTGAAAATGATCAGGTAAAGCATATAGTTTGACAGCTCTACCTGTGAACCGGTACTGTATATTGAAATTTTACTCTGTAGGCAATTTGTACATATTCTGGTAAGTTAGTGTAAATTCAGCAGCATGCAGCTGTGTGTGAGCTTGTATATTTATTTTAATGGCACTTCATGTAACAAGTAGAGAAAGAATAGGATATGGAAAGCTCTACAGTTCGGCTAGAAATTAACACATATAACTTAATTATATTACATTTCTATAGAGCTCCTGTGGGAGATACTGATAAAAGAATCTAGAGTGGGTGTTTCAAACATGCATCCCACCAGTTTATTTCATGTGGCCTGCACACTCATCTTACTTTACTAGCAAAAGGTTGCCAACTACACAACTGCTTATTAATTTGCTCATAATTTTATTTTATTGTAGTCAAAAGTAAGGATTTGTGGAGGGTTTTTTTTTTAAATTACCTGGTTTACAACAGCTATAAAGGGGGTTGCTAATAGCTTTGTAGCTGAACATTTTTTATATATTTGTTGATCAAGTAAAATGATTGCTAGCCCTCAAATTGTGGGCGGTTTGCAGCCATCTGTCATAAAACTCACTGTAAAGATCCATTCAAGAAACGTGGAAGGCTGGAAGGACATTGCTTCAGAGATCTTTAAGTTGGATACCCTGTGAACAACCAATGAAGGAAATAATAGTCTGTTTAGCTAATTCCTGAAATGCAGGGGTAACATGTAGTACTCATAATATTATATGGGGTGAAGGGCAATAGCCTAACACAAGCAAACCTTTAACTCAAGATAAAAAAATATATATACAAGAAATTTTTGTACTTACCAAACAGAGTTGGACACTCTCATTCAGGTAAGTGAGCTGTGTCAGTGAGGTTGCGCATAGTGATGTCACCTAGAGCACAGATTAATAGGTCTGGAGCAAAGTGACTGTTGGTTTCTAGTCTATGAGATTCAAGTTCAAATGAAATAAGGAGGTCAAACAATTGATAGTTGATTAACTGGACTAGTCTAGACTTTTTCTTCAGATGTAAATAAATATAAAAATATGATGACTGTATCAGATTCAGTGAACTCCAACCGTATCCCCTAAGGAGTCTCACCAACTATACAGAGTGAGTCAGGGCATACTATGTACATAGGTTGAACATGTACAAATTCAAAATTTTCGAGAACATATGTTTAGGTTCAAGAATTAAAAGGTATTATTTCGTTGTCATGAAAGACAAAGCAAATACGCATACATTTTAAATGACATAGCTACATGTTGCTTCTCCATTCAGTTGTTTTATGTGTAGGGGAAACTCCCATCTCTTATGATGTTAAATGTGGCTTTGTCATACTGCCAGTTTAAGGATTTGTGATAGTTCTTAAGACTGTTGTAAATTATTATAAACTCATAAGACACTTAATGACAGAAATTAAATTTATTGAATTGTGGCATTTTCAACATAATAGAAGGAATTTCACTCTCACAGTGACTACTGCAGACAGCTGTGTTGGAATGGAAACTTATCTGGCCTCTGTATATGTGTGTGTGGAGTTGGTGTTGGTGTTGTACAATATATAATGTATAAATATTTCACTTTTATGATGTGTGTGTCCCTAAAATGAAGAAAAGAAAATGAGATGTATTTCAAGAAAAATGGCAACGTATGAATTATTTTTAGCATGGTGTGTTAAAATTGCCTCATTTGCAGTAAAGGGGTTTCAGCTCCAGAAGAATATGATATGTATTGCACTGTTGAGACTTTACATGAAGATAAATGTTGTGTTCTTGAAAGGAAGCTACATCTTCTGTTGAACTAAAGAAACTGAAATCCTACGATCAGCGGCAGCACAGTGTTGGCTGTTGCAAATAAGATAATTGAAGCAGTATTCCAAACAAGTTTCATTATGTGAATAACTGCTAAGATATCAATACAATTTACAGATGTTATGTATGTGAAGGATTGTGTAATGACAGCAGCAGAAATACCCTGTCTGAAGAGTGAATAATGGTGGCAGCAGATGTACTCTGAGCCAGGAAATGACAGTACAGTACCATTACCCCAGAAGAGTCAGTTTTAGGGCATTTACTTTTCATAATTCTCGAATTACCTTCCCCTGAGAATGAATTTGTTATCAGAACCCATAACATTTACTGACAACAGTAGTGTTATAATTTCTATTAAAAAGTTTCATGTTTTCTGTACAGTTTCAAATTTAGTATTGTCATGTATCAGGAAATAGTTGGCGGGTAACCGGTTGGTCCTAAGTCTAGATAAAATGAATGTAATAAAATTTGTAATGAATACTTTGACACACTATGCATTAAGTACAGTAATGGAAAGATATTTAATGTTGTACATCTTTCATGTGACAGTCTAATATACACAAATTTAACCCCAACTAGTTGCTGTGTGTATTTACTATACACAAGTCGTACAGATTTTGGACATATGTCCTGGCCATCTTCAGGGAGTTACAAGTTTGGTTGATGTGTACAGCATATAGCAACTTGTAATAGGTAGTTGACAGTGTCACCATTGGATTCCCAGCTTGTCACATAAATCATGGGAATTAATGAAGGTTGAATGTTAGTTTTTTTTGGCATTTTCTCACAGCTGGGTTTTAAAACGCACTTACGTTTTCTGGAGCGATGAAAGTATGTCCAGCTGACATCTTTTGTGTGAACTCTTTTGTAGATTTACGACAGAGTGGATGAAGATGCACTTCACTTTGTTGAGTGAAGATTACTTCGTTCCAGCCAAAAATGACTGCTAGGAATTGTATTGTCTTGCACCAGAAGTACACTATATTATCCAGCTGTAATAGTAGTTCATGTGTAAACTTTTCAAGTGTGGGTGTTTGTTCATCACGTGAGAAAGTTGAAGTTAGTGGTAGACGAGATAATAGCTTTCCTGGTTGCACCCAAGTCTGGTTAGTTTCGTATGCTGTGCGGTTGGAACTTAAAAAAACTGTTAATAAACCATTGATCTAGTATTGGAGGCTAGAGATGATACATTTTAGCCCGTCTGATGCAGCCTACACAATAAATATTCCCTGAGAGCTGGCATGCAAAACGACGCAAGAGAGCGAGTTCCCTTGTACCAAAAATATACAAATCAAATGCCAGGTATTACAGAGAAGGTGAGCGTATGTTAATAAGATAACAGCCACTTACTTATTGAATGTTTGGTCATAATCGGTGTGCGTTGGTTGAATGAAAAGTAATGTCTCAATTTCAGCTGCTTCTGACAGAATAGCAGTTGTCTATCCCGATAAATGAAAGGCAAAAATAATTCTTAGAGTGTGCCTTTTAATTATCAATAATTCTTTTCCCATATAATCTCCAAACCACTGTGTATACTCCTGCCAAACAAACAGCTATAACGTCTTAATTTAGCTTCTCACTTAAGACTCCGAGGAACAGTTAGGAGGTGTTGACAAGGGCCAGATGTTGGACACCCATGATCTACATGTAATGCTGTTGAGCAGATTTGAACCTTATAACCATCTGGCTCCCCTTTCTCGCTCATTCGGTTCGCATGAGACCTACTTTTCAGGGACTACCAAGGTTTGAGTGTGATGGGCTGGTGGTGATGAACTATTAATACGATTTTTATTTAATTAATGATCTGGACAATATGTCTGATTTTATTTTCAGTTAATTGGCGCTATTGGTACAAGTTCTCATTGCATACGATAAACGTAGTACAGATCACTCTCTCACCTACTGTATTCCCTGCATATTAACCTTTAAGGAATAATAAAATTATATTGTCTGAAACTTGGTAATACCCATGAAGTCCAATTAATATTATTTGTTTTTAACTCTGTACCCTGTAGAATACTTATAAATTTCTAATTATCTAATTAATCTGGCCTAAATCTGGAGCGATGCACACACGCGTCTTCCTCCTACGACAGTCGAAAAACTTGTGTCTCCTTCGCTAAAATATGTGAAGTTAGTTTCCCTGTATCAAATTGCCCCTACTTTAGTTTGCCTAACTAGTCTTGTTTGTCCCCTGTAAATTTAGCAGTCTCGTAATAGGCCGAAAACTTTAAAGTTTTGTATTCTTTCTCCCCATTGGTTCCTAATGACTGGCGTGATATCGTTTAACTTAACACATGTAACCCCTGTATAAACGTGTTCTACTGGACCTTTTTAATGGGCTACCGTGATGACTAACATGGTATCCACCCCCTCATGATCTACAGTTCGAAAAAGTTTCAAACCCACGAATTTTGACTGCCCCAGCAGACTTCAAACTCCATTAAACTCGATGTTGACAAATGCCTAACAACTAGAATTCTCTTTTGTAAATATTTACCGCACCTTCTATCCTATTCTAACCTCTACTTGTCTCTTTCTTCAGTTATCTGTCTATTCTACTTCACACATAACTCTTTCTCACACTCTGACCTGTAACGACCCTTCTCTTTGCTACCCCACTGACCTTTTGTTTCTCTTACCAGATGATTCTGACCTCCCTCATTCGGAAATGTATGTATTCCTACATTTCGGAAAATAATTTTGGACCTTCTAACTAAATAATTGTTCCCACTGGTTGTAGACTCCCCTGTGAAAGATTGGTAACTTTCGCAACGTTAAAGTTTGAAGCTTTCAGTGCTGCGTCTATCTTACATGATCAATTATACAAACACAGATATTATAGGTATTTAATTTTTAGCTTTATAAGTGCTTAAGCAGTTGGATATACACCTTGGAGCTTAGACAGTTCAGTAAAACACACAGCTGATGGGACACTGACTTTCCCTTGCCTCTTTTAAGAGGCAAGGGAAAGTCAGTGCCTGGGTTTACATTCCTTACAAAAAAAATACCCTTCATTTGTTTCCCTACTTCCTCATGGTGCTTTACAATTCTAGACCTCTATGCTATGTGCCCAAAATTCCCTACTGTTGAATGCACAGGTACAGTACAACAGCATTAATTAATAAAGTAGCAAAGGACATACAAGTAATAAGCAAACTGATTACACAAATAAATTGAACTGTAAACAAACAAAATAAATGAACACAAACAAAATTGAATACATGAATAACTTATACAAATGTGAATAAACTGTTGAAACTTGAATACTCGTAGAACACAAACTACATTAACATTCAAATTCTCACAAGTAAATTGATATCTGGAATAATGCTTGTCACTGGATTGTTATGTTGTAACAACGGCAGTTTAAGCTTGTGTCTCACTGTAACTCATCCTCACAAGTATCATTATTAGACACACGATATCTCATTTTACACCTGCACTTCACTTTACATTTGTTTTATATTTCTACCACACGCTCATTACTTATATATCTTGTGTTAAGCATAAGCACAAAGAGGAAATTATCAAATCAAGCATAAAGGATAACTAACCTATATTAATTAAAACACTCAATATTATATTAATTACATGTGAGTATTCAAAGCTTAAATTTACTGCAAATATCAATGTTACTCTGCTTGTGATATGCAAGTTACAAGCGAGTAGTACCTCTCTCCTACCTTCCTTTCTTTGTAACCTTAAATTCTCTGTCTTTTCACATCCTCCTGTCATTTGCCCTAAGTCTGACAGCATTGTAATTAACCCTTCCTTTCCTAAACTGGACACTTAAATATGTAATGTTCTTACTACAATACTCCTATACAATTACAATACGCATTTTTTATGTGAATCTGAGGAACTCTAGAAGAGTGCTATATTTTTTTTTCCCAGTCACAATATTGATTGTAAGGAAATAAATCAATACATCAATAAATGCTCTAATCTCAGTTTATCTTCCTTTTCTTCTGCTGTCCTTTCCTTCTCATATCTTCTCAATTATACATCCACTTCTTTACATGCATCAGAATCCAGTTTGTCTCTTCACTTCATGTATCACAGTCGTACATGTTCAGAAAATGTTGATGAATGGACTAGAAGATCATCCAAATACATCACCAAATTGTTGTTGATTAAGTCATCCCCTAAAACCTTTTCCAAAGCCCTAATGAATGCTGATAAACTCTTCTTAAACCCATACGCAACAGTCTTAAATTTGTAGACTTTACTTTGAAACTGGAACCCTATCCACTGTCTGGAAGTTTCTTTAAGTGGAACTTGGAGAAATGTGCTTCTTAGTTCCAAGCTGGTAATATAACTTGCACCATGAAATTTCTGAATCAGTTCGCGCAAAGGCAGCACTTTCATGCAGTCTGCAGTCATCTGCAGTTTAATTCTTCTGGCATCAACGCAAATACGAAGCAGTTCCATTTTCCTAATGACCAATGTCATTGGCTTGATGTAAGATGAAAATGATTCTTCCAAGACATCTTGATCTCTAACAGCAAATGGAGTAGGTCTCGAATTGACACTAATGGGCATGCTACCTTCTACCTTGAATTCATATTCAAACTTAGTGCATTTCCGGGTCACTTTGTTAGATGTTGTTATTTAATTAATACATTATACAAATCCTCTTCCTATTCTGGTGACAAGCTGTTAATTTCACTTACTTTGCCGCGCAATTGTCCAGCGGTTATCATCCTATCATCAGTCATTATTTATCTTGTGATCAGTCCCTGTTGTTTATGTTGTGTGTCGACAGCATCAGTTTTGGAACAAGTGGATGTAAAACATAGGTCCTTTTATTAGCAGCAACATTGATATCCTTTCTACATTCTTCATTCATTTCTTGCTGTGTGGCACTGCATTTGTCAATGATGTGAGCTTCCTTATCCTTTGCAAGGGTACTTAAATCATTACTATGAAAGTTCCGACATGCCACATATTCTTCGCGATCACCTACTTGTCGCGGAATTAATACATTTACTTCATCTTCAATTAGCTGCTGTTTATTCTCACACTAGTTCATCCTTTCTCATTCGTAACTAATGCGTCTTTACTGACTGTCACAATGGGATCGGTAGGATACTGACCTGGATCAGCTGTTAGCGACATTTTACGAGGAGAATTTGACACAAGTCAGAAGCTACGGAATTGATTTTCGGATGATGACTTTTCTATAGCTCCTAACTGGTTTGTCATTTCTTTGATGTCGATAAACCCAATTTTAGTGCATTCACCAAATGGTGCAAAATCTGTGCACCCTGTTCTTTCATCAGAAACACCAGGCTGCGAAATGCTACAGCAGGAACCAGAATGAAAAGGTTCGTTTAACTCCCTGAATCTGTGCGAGTACTGTATGGGTGAAATGGTCCAATTGGATGGGTACTGTACAGTAATTTCGGACAGCATTTGCAGTAGTTAGGTGGTTGTTTCGCCTAGGCACATTGTAGTCTGAGGTATTTCTGTAATCTGCCATCTGGAAGGATTAAACTGGCTCTCGCTCTTTCCCCGTTTTGCTGTAGCTTGATAGCAGTATTCAGCATACATCCCAGTCTATTACAATTATAACAACGCAGGGACCTGACCAGCTACTGGCTTCTCGCTGAGTCAGCTTTCTTCCAGCCGCTCTGTAGCTTGTAAATTTCGACCTTCTTTCTGTCCGCATACTAACTCGCGACTACTGATCAGGGTGACCAAATTTTCCATTACATGCGCCATCATTAACACATTTTCCATTACATGCGCCATCATTAACAACACTTTTTCCGAGTCTGCATAAAAAGTTTCATTTCTTTTTTCCAGAGCCTCCGCTTCGAATACCGTAACTGCAATCTGTAGGGCTACGTCAAGCAACTGCGGTAGCTTGATCCTCATCTGCTGTCCAGCGTTTCCTATCAATCCTGCAATGAATGTGAACAACAGCATTCTTTCTGCTTGCTGAAAGTGAAATTTGTGTAATTCAGGGTTGTCTCCTTGTGGAACTGTTTTTAAAGCCAATGATCTACAGAGATCTGCAAATTCCTGCGGGGTTCATCTGGCTTTTGGTGACTTCTGTCAGGTTTATTACCACAATTTATATTTTGTCTGTTGGTCCCCAATTTTTTATTTTAGCAGTGTTTTCGACAGTCGCAAAATATTAATGTACACTCAAATATTTATCAGTTCATGCCCATGGTGTCAAAGATACAAATGATAAATCCTTATGTGTGGTCGGCCTTCCTGAATCTATTTGTGACTTCAAATTCGCTAACCGAACCTGCAGGCTTACAATCTGCACTATAGGGGTCGATGTTATGAGGCCAGCTTTCATCTTGAACACAAATACAGGGAGGGTTACTATGTTGACTAGAGAACTGTTCACCAGAGGACCTGGTTCTCTGCCTGCAGTTAAAGGGATCATCTAGTTTACAGATGGGTCCAGGACGACTGAGGGGACCGGGGCTGGAATCTGGGGCAATCTTTCAAAGTTTTCTCTAGGAAAACACATTGCAGTTTACCAGACTGAGGTATACGCCATCTTGGCCTGTGTTTATGAAATTCAAATGAATTCTAGGCCAGAGAATTAAGTTGGTATTTGTTCTGACAGCCAAGCGGCTCTGAAAGCACTTCAGGCTGCCAAAACGTCTCCATTGGTACAATAGTGCCAAAAGGCATTGATTGATATCTCTACCTGGCATGTAGTGGGACTGAATTAGGTCCCTGGACATGCTGGAGTATGAGGAAACGAAATCGCCGACAAGCTCATGACAGACGGTTCTGTTCAGAAGTTTCTAGGACCTAAGCCATCCTTGGGGGTCTACTGCAGAACATAAAAAAGAAAGATATCATGCTGGGTGGATAATCAGCATTTGGTAATGTGGCGCGGTCTTAGTAGTACTCGGAGACTGGCTCGAAAACTGATTCCGGGCCCCAGTCCCACTACAAAGACCAGCTTTTTGTAGGGTTGTCATTGGCTTTCCTACTGGACATAATACCCTGAGAAAACATCTTCACTTAATGGGGTTGACCAATAGTCCCTTATGTAGGAGGTGTGGAGCAGAGGAAGAAACCTCAGCCCACATTTTCTGTGAATGCAAAGCCTTAGCCTCACTCAAACATTCTCCTTTTTCTTGGACTCAGAGGAAATTAAAAGTCTAAGTCTGGGCGCCATATGGAACTTTAGCAAAGGAAAAGGGCTCCCTTGACATGGAATCAGATTATGGGCCACAAAGGGCCCATTTTAACGCCTAGCTGCATCGAGGCCGCTAGGGCTCGAATCCAATTACTGATGTAAATCTAAATCTAAATCTAGATGGCGGTGGAAGTTTGACACCCTCAAACAGGTATATACTTCCATGCAGAAGCCAAGTCTTTTAGATACTGGAGTTTTGAATAAGACGCCAATACAAATTATTCGGCTTCCACGCTAACTACTACAGATACCATTACAATGGTATAATATGTATACACACATTCTTCAGGTTTCCACAGTAACTACTTAAATAAGTGTGCCTAGCCTCCACAGACTGGTAGATACCAACAGACTAGTATATTAATATTAGACCATACAACATCAGTGTTGGGCTGCCTGCTTCTCAAAAATCTGATGATTTTCAATAAACAATACTGTTCACTGTATAAATCAGCCACTCATTTTCTTTTGCATCTACGGTTCTGTTCGTGATACATTAAACGGTACCATTCACTAAACCCACACCATCTACTCATGTTCTGTACACTTTATTACTCTGCACATGACTCATCAAACAATACAGTGACCTGAACACATCTCAGGTAATTATTCTCATGAGTACTCAATTCTATTCACGACTCATTGGGCCTTTGAAGTCGAAATTATGTGCCCACTGTATTCTGCAGACTCAAGATTTAAGTCGCAACTCATTACTTTGAATGTTCTTGAATGATTACTTTAGTGAACATTTGGTTTCCTCAGCATCCCACTGTGTGTCAACTATAGTCGACTTTCAGCACAATTATTTAAGCAATACCACCAAATGAACATAAATCAGCTCTGTTACTGAACATACATCAGCCACATATTCTTCTGCTTGACACCTCTGTTGTTAAATATATTAAACAATTCCATCAACTGAACACACACGAGCTTTTTCCTCTTGATTCCTGCCACTATCTTCTTCTCCTTTTTCTTCTTCTTCTTCTTCTTCTTCTTCTATTGGCACTACAACCCTTGGTGGGTTTTGGCCTGCTTTTCAGTTTCATTCCACACTCTTCCATCTTTACACTTCTGTCTCCAATTTCTCACTTTCATCTTCTTTAAATCTTCATCAACTTGTTTGAGCCATCTCAGTCTTGGTCTTCCTACTGGTCTTGATGAACATGGTTCCCATTCAGTTACTTTTTTGACAGTTCTTATTGTGTCCATTCTGATTACATGTGCTGCCCTGTGTAATCTTTGTGATTTTATGTATCTTACGATAGTTTCTTTCTTAATTAGAATTTCTAATTCTTCATTTGTTTTTGTTCTCCATGTTCCATCATCTTGTGTTGGTCCATATATTTTTCTAAGTACCCTTCTCTCAAATATCAGTAGGTGATTTTGTTCTGTGACTGTCATAGCCCATGTTTCACAACCGAATGTTACAATAGGTCGTATGATAGATTATATATCTGCAGTGTACTGGCAGCATTAAGATCTTTGTTTTTCAGAAGTTTTTGTTTGCAAACAGACTTCTATTTCCCACTTGTATTCTTCGTCTAATTTCTTCTTTTATTAAATTTTTGCTATTTATTTGTGATCTCAAATATATAAACTGGTTTACTACTTCATAAGATTTTCCTGCTACTTCAGTGTCTTGTTTTATTATCTTTGTTTTCCTGGTTACCTGCATATATTTAGTTTTATTTGTGTTTATTATAAGATCCAGTTGTTCTGCTTCTTTTTGTAGTGTTATAAAAGTTTCTTTTAGTGCTTTTTGCATTCTTGCTATTATGACAACATCGTCCGCATAGGCACATAGTTGTTTAGTTCTTGTACTAATGTTTCCTCTTAAGTCTATTTTTAATAATGCTGCTTCCAACACCAAATTGAATAAAACTGTCGTCAGGGCATCTCCCTGTCTTAATCCATTGTTAATATTAAATATGTCTGTTCTTCCCTGGCAAACTTCAACTACTGCTCTTGAATTTGTCAATGTCATCTTCACTAATCTAATTGGAATTTTCAGCATTTTGAGGTTTCTGTACATCTTCATTCTATTGACTGTATGAAAGGCCTGCTTGAAGTCAATAAATATATTGTGTAGCTCTATGCCAATCTCATAGCTACTTTTCCAAAATTTGTCTGACTACATGTATTTGATCTGTTGTTGATCTGCTGGGTCAAAATCCTGCTTGATATTCACCTAAGGTCAGCTCTGAATATTTTACTAACCTATTATATATTAAATATGTAAAAATTTTATATGTGAATTTCAGCCAGGTGATTCCACGTTAATTACTACATTCTCTACGATCTCCCTTCTTAAAAATAGGGCAAATGATTCCTATTTCCCATTCCTCCGGCATTCTTTCTTGGTCCCATATTTGCAGCAGGTCAAATATTCTTTGTAATAGTTCTGTTCCACCATTCTTTATTAATTCCACAGTTATATTATCTATGCCCGGAGCCTTCCCATTTTCATTTTGCTGATGACCTCAATCATTTCCTCATAAGTTGGTTTATCAGTATCTTCCAATTCTGCAATTTGTTTTCTAGCGGGTACTGAAAATACTGTTGCCATCTTAGCAATTTATCTTTCACCTCGGTTAATATTTTCCCCTTATCATCTTTGTAAATTATGTTCTGTTGGTATTCTCTACTCGTTCTTTGACTTCTTTATAAAACTTTCTTACATTTTTCTTTATGTTTGCACCCTTTATTTCTTCTATTTTCTTATTCCACATTTCTCTCTTCTTTCATCTATATAATTTTGTTGCTATTTTCCTTTTTTCTTCATATTCTTCCCTATTTTTCCGTGTCTCCTTATTCCGACATTTCTTCCTAGCGTCATTCTTTTCTTTCATTGCAATCTGACATTCTTCATCATACCAGTCTTGATTCCTTTCTTTCCTCTGTTCTCTGATTTTTACATTAACTGATTCTAAGATGACATTTTTTATATTTATCCACACTTCATTCACATCCTGCTTCCTTTCTATTTGCCTTAGCTTTCCAGTAATGAATTCTTGATATTCGTTTTTCTTATCTTTATTTTCCAACTTATGTATGTCCCACCTAAGTTTGTACTTCTGTTTCTTTTGGTGTGTGCGGTATATTTTATGTATAATTATGGTTCTGGTGAGGAAATGATCACTGTCACAATTTGCTCCCCTCAGTTTTCACATCTTCTACATTTGTTGCTCTTCTTTTATTAATGAGGACATGATCAATTTGATTTACTGTTCTTCCTGCTGGGTCATTCCAGGTGCCTTTATGAACATTTTTGTGCTCAAAACATGTGCTACTAATTATTAATTCATTAGCTTCAGCAAACTGACATAGGATAAGTCCATTTTCACTTGTTTCATCATGAACTGCATGTTGTCCCACAACTATCCTGCCACTATACACTTGTTTAAAGGACCCGCTGGTGAGCACACGCATGTGAGTGAGTGTGTGTGTGTGATGTGGAAGAATGAGCTGTCTTCATAGAACTTCACATTACCAGAAGACTTCAAGAAGCTTGTTGCTCTTCAGTTGCATGTATTTGGACTTCAGAAAATGAACTACATCCTGAGCCACACAGGAAATGTCAATCAAATGCCAGCATACTTTGACATGCAGTCAAATTTCAACTGCCAATGGCATCATGGAAAAATCTGTGGTGACTGAAATACCAAGTTATGAAAAGATATGAGTCATGCTGGTAGTATTAGCAGATAGTAACAAAGTTACACCATATGTGATTCTAAACTGCAAAACAATGTGTAAGGAGCAAATGACCAGAGGAATCACTGTTAGATGTTAAAGCAAAGGTGCACACACACACACACACACACACACAACATGTTAGGTATTATTTCAGATACATAAAATGCCTATATTAATTCATAAAACTTTTTTATTATGACAACTGTGTTAACATTTTTACTCTATTTTTCTTGCCATGTTATCCTCTTATACAACACATATTTATTCTAAAATGTGATACCTATTCAGATACTTATTGCAGTAACAAGCACTGTTTGCAGAGCTGTATAGCAGCAGAAATATTACATTCTAAAAAATTCATAACAGACAGCAGAGACAGAATATTTTAAAAATGGTTCTTCATACTTCTGCAATATTTCAAAGGGAACTATAATTAAAACACATCAGTATGTTTCACGGAACACAGGAAATAATGTAAATGAATTACAAAACTGTATAAAAAAAATAGATCTTCAAATTATACCTTATTCACTTGTGTTAGACATGCAGCATGTAAATATCAATTTATTATCCAGACAAATACAACGCTCAAACACTGTACATTCATTTGTTAACCTGACATTTTAACCTGGTTAATATTATAAACATTTTAATATTTTAATACAACCAGTGTAGAGACCTAAATGGTTATTATAAAGTGTGTACTCTGTGTAAAAACTTGTGATTTTAGAATCAAGAAATGCTTGTATCAATTTGATGTGTTACAAAAAACAGTTAAGAACTCACCAAAGATGGCAAAGACAAATGCCAAAACATATCAGAGTTGAAATTAAGAAGTATTGGTAAATAAAATGTGATGTGAACTGTTGTTTGTCTGGTATCATAAATCAATACTGATTAATCAGCACAAGATAACAATGCTACCTAAAATACTGTATGTAAATACTGACATATGTATACTGCAGTTGAACTGATTATTTTCTTAAAAATAATTGATTTCCTGATAATCTGCTCAAATATAGTGTCATACAAGATGGTCTTTCACAATACTTACTCTGTTTTGCTGTCTGAATGGAAGGACTAACTGAGACTCATTTTCACTCCACAATGCCATATTCGCACATTTACAAGGCACAAGAGACTTAACCATTTTCTTGGTTTTAGGTGAAGCTGAACACTCTGCTTTGGTGTTTTCTTGTAGTGGTACCATTTGTTTTATGCAATCCAACCAGTGCTTTCTAATATGCTGATTGGCAGCAACCAAGATGTGATGAGTCCCAACAGAAGCATCTTTAAATCCCACTCGAAAAGCACCTGAAGAAAACAATTATATAACAAAATTGGTTAGTTTATCAAGAAAGTCTGTACCTTTATGGAGCCCTGAGATTCAATTCATTTTTCACAATAGCCTGCCTCTCAACACTATTCTAAACCAGCTCTCACACTCACACCCCATTTTAGTTCACTTTGATAACAGCTTTTCCATCCATGCCTGCATCTCCAGAATGGTATCTTCCCAGGAACTTTTCTAACATTTTGTGTGCATTCCCCATCTCCCCCATGTGGTTATATGTCTCTTCATACCACCCTCCTTGGTTTTGTCCTAATATTGGATGAAGAGTACAATTTCTGAAGTTCCTTTTCTTTCTGTTACTAATGCCACTTTTCTCAGATCCAAATATTCTCCTTAGCACCCTGTTCTGATACACCCTCAGTCTATGTTCTTCCCTTAGAATGAAGAAAATTTCACAGTCATTGACAGAACAAATGTAATTATTACAATACTTAGGTTTTGTATAAATTAAACAAGTACATCACACTGCTGCTGTAGAGATATTCCACACTATATTACAAAAGTGCTTGAAACCCCTCATGGCCATTGTGTTTTACTATTTGTAATATGACTTGCATGAGGTCAAAATGACAGAACATCCCATACTTGCAGCACTAATATCATTACCCCAAGTTAAAAGTAACCACTTCATATGTAGTACAAGGAAATCCAAAATCCCCTACTCTTGGATAATAAAGGTTAAATTAAAACCCAATGAAATGCACTTGGTTCATAAAATCATGACATGGTGTCAGTTGTCTACAAATGATCATAAAATTTCTTCTAGATTCATTTTCTGCATTTATGATTAACCTTTTGACGCCGGAATTATTTTTTTAAATTTTAGCACATCCTGTACATAAAATGTGAATAATACAGGAACCAAATAAGTTAGAATTTTGAAACAAACTGCATTTTGAAGAGAAAAAACCGGAGAGTATTTACCATGTTTAAAATATTCAGTACCTATATTTG
>Ga0123354_10001144_pt1 | contig 30979 bp, 21 predicted proteins | sample TergutLab28metaG_2_FD_97872 | JGI IMG/M metagenome (GOLD analysis project Ga0123354, IMG submission 97872) | Labiotermes labralis P4 segment gut microbial communities from Petit-Saut dam, French Guiana - Lab288 P4 | ecosystem: Host-associated > Arthropoda: Insects > Digestive system > Gut ... | reverse complement strand
CACCATTTCGCAAACAAAACACATTTTCTCATTTCACCCACGTCCCCCCCCCCCCCCCCCCCAACACACCCACCGGGTCCGCCTGTGACTTTAATACACCCTCCCCCCCCCCCTTTAAGTCTTTAACGCAAAATTTCTCTTCAACAAAATTGTCTGCAAAATTGGGACCATCATTCCCGTATACCCCATCACTCATTTTCAGTTTTTTATAAATAACAAAACATCTCACTTTGAAATTGTGGTTGTGTATGTGACGCGTGTCGTAACGGGAAAACCAACGTACCTGAGCAGCTATCATAAATTAGCTAATACTGGGGTTCACGGCAGTGAATGGGAAGATAAGCGTCCTCGAGTATGCGACGCTGCTAGCCTCGTCGATACGTAGCTACGTTTCAGAATTACCTGATTCATGATCGCGATTTGTCCATCCTGATCATGGGGGCAGCAACTTCCTTTGAAACGTCGGTTAATATGTATCAGAGTACATGCGTCCTATCCCCAGAATTCGGTTATAGTCAAAGCCTTTCGCGTGTTATGCTGAATCCGATGTTCATACACGTGTACAAAGCAGCCCACTACGCGCGAGACATTAAGTTCTCAGTGGTATTACCGACGGTTGAGCCCCACTGGCACGTTAAAATTGTGTCGACGGGTAAGTGGTTAGTTGCAGAGGATCACAGTGCTTCATCTTCATGGTAATGCAAGGACAACTCGAAATGTTTTATCTTCAGGATGAGGATATTGTGTCCTCCTAAACGTTTTTCAGCTACATACCAATCGGCACCGTGTATTGTTACAGGCGTCTGAAATTTGTATCCCACGTCTGACTAATCTTCTGTGGGAAATGAATCCACTCCACAGTCTGTCATCCTTATCTTGATATTGAACTGTCTTATTAACTTCCCCTTCTCATTTATATCTTTCAAGCTGTCTATTTCCTTCGGTGCTTCCAAACAAAATATACGAAGTAAACGTAGTAGTATTTTGAGCAATGTCGACGGTCTAGACTTAATAAAATCAAAACGTTTCAGAGAATATATCTGCTTCCATCTTCACGGTGGGAGGAGAGATGGGAATCCTACTGTGTTAGAAAGAGGGGGAGTTCTATCGATGGACCTGAGGATGGCTAGAGGATAGTGTATGATTTGTACGTAGCACGAACGTAAGAAATGAGAAAACTCTACTGATTTTGACGATTGTATACATACGTCTTATAATAAAACTCTCTGATTTGTTGGATACTGTGTATAGTCCAGGTTTATTAAAATGTAACACTTTAGAGACTGGTCTTCGCCCTCCTCAGGTTGGGTAGACGAAGTTTCTAGCCTACTGAACTCTCTTCCAAGCCTGAAGGACGTGAGATCCTCTATCGGAATACTTGAGTTTTTAAAAATCGTGTGCTTTAGGCAATGCCAGTTGAGAGCGTCATTGCAAGAATACTTCATAAAATTGCCTAACATCGTGAAAAATCCTTCCTTTTGCCTGCTGCACACTCATTCTATCTTACCTGTATTTACTCAATCATTCTAATAGCACTCGCTTACCCAATTCTTTTTGTTAACTTCAGGGTTTTGAATTTGTTACCGTCTTGCATCCACTAAACTCAGTTCGCAAATCTCAAATGGTTTTATTCTTACGTCCACCTCCTTACATCTGACAGCTCATAGAAGAAGGGAGGTTGATGCTCTCTAGACCGGACACCTCACAACTGCTCAACGCTTCTGGCCACAAACCTGAAAGAAAGAAATGTGAGTGCAGGTAAGCACTCAAGCCGCCTCCGCGTTTTTCAACTGGCATCTCCCTTCTGGGCTTCACAAAGGAACAGAATTAAAGAAAGGAAATAGCAGAACGATAGATATAGATGCAGTGGGGGTCGGAGGACAAATAGGTAAAGTGCCCAGTTGAGGTAAGGTGTTGCGAATAGGACGAAGAGGAGGGGGGGTTTTAAATGGCTGCACGACAAATCCTCATCATCCCCACTCTTTCCTTCGGAGGCAAATATAACAAGGCTATTTTGCGAGGTCTTGTGCTGGAAGACCCCCTGGAGTTCCAGAAAATAAAATGTAGCTGTAAAGGAACTATGGGGGTTTTGACTGAAGTTGAAGCTTCCTTATATTTCATCATGATTGAGAGAGAAGCCTGACAAATTTACGTTTTACTACTTCCCCTTTCCCGATGGGGTGGATGAGGAACTTTTTTTAAAACTCATTTTAGCTTTTTCAAAGCTCCAACGGATTTAGTTGCAAGAACACGTTATTGTTTGTCGCTTTTATCGGGTAAGATGTAGGAAATTGAGTTTAATTTCAGAATTAACAAATTTTTATGCTTTTATTAGAAAATCATATTTTGTACAAGTAGAACTGGAAAACTAGGACTTGGATTTATTGGGTGATTCTTGAACAATTTGTACAAGTATTCTTTTATAGGAAGACAATGTAATTTCCACAACTGCAGCCATTGTTCCATATAACGACGCTTTTCCGAGTAGGTGCGATGTGTGCCTTCAAATATTGAACTATAAAGGGGTTAAATTTGAGAAGCAGTATTCGTCGACCTGATAATTTAAGCGACACTTCGATAGGCTGAACTCGGTTTGTACTGAAAGTTTCTCCCAATGTAAAATACACGGCTGTGCCATTTCAGGCCTGGAGAGGCCTTTAGCTTTCCAGGACGTTAAGGCTGCCAGAATTTCCAGACATTCGGCACATGCGGGTGATTAAGTTGCATAGGCCGTCTTGCCCCTCTCGAGACATTTCTTTTAGAGACCGAATCGACCCCAGGGCCAATATATGGCCGGAAGAATCAAGTCAATGAGAATCGAACCCGTGGCCTTCCGGCTAGTATCGCAGTACCTATTCAAACTGCGCAACCCCGTGACCCTTTCTCCCGATGTATTTTATTTAATTGTTGGCAATAACAGGCATTTCTTAACGTTACATTTATTAATGGTCCTGGGATTTACCCACTTGTGAGAGCAAAGTTGGAGGACTATCGCTTATCGGCTGTGCGCATAGTCGAAGATGCCCTCCACCTCTGGAGGACGTGTCTTACGTCATGCTCTTAGAGTGCGTTGCTGAAACCTGGTGAAAGGATACAACAGTTTTGATATGATTAAGGTCTTGGAGAATATGACATCGTGTTGACTGGTCCATAGTTACTCAAGTTGCGGTCAAGCTGCCTAAATCAGCTCTAAATTTCTGAGTGGTTCAAGAAGTGTGGCTGTGAAGATGGAGGCAGAACTGTCCTCCGAATCTTCAGTAAGTACTTAATAATAAATATGACGTCTTATCCTTAGAAGACCTGAATGTTCTTCTCTTTAGAAGTCAATGCAGTTGGTCTTCTAACTTTCTGAAATTAGTTTTAATAGAAAACGAAAGCGCATATAAACACCATATTACTTGTGCTTTCATTCTTGTACTGTACAAGGCTTTACCCGTATCTGTAGACCGAACTGTGTTTCTTTGAACGAATTTGTTATTTGAAGGAATTAAGCTTCCTTATAACAGCGTAGTCGGTAACCCGTATGAGATTCAAGTGTTAGAAATCGCCATACTCGCTCCTTCTCGGTCTGCAGTTGAAGTTATTACTCGTTCTGCAATGTGATTAATGCGAACTGACCTCGTTTGTGATATAGACGTATTCATAATGCCTTTGCTAATATCAATCTCCGTGGTTACTAACTCAATACCCAGAGTTTGTATCACAGAGACTTAAATTTACATAACGTTAACTGTAGTTTCCAGGTTTTGTAATGAGTAGGCGAGAGAATGAAGTTGATTTCTCTGTATACGTAGTTTCAGAATTAATAACAGCCACCCAGGGAGAATTTCCATTGTAAATTAATCACTGGAATAGTAATCAAGTGTTCCATAACGACATGGGCCATTGTTCATTAAGGGCGACATAGGACCGTGTTGCAGTACAGTGCGACTTTTTCATTTATTAAGCAATCATGAAAGTGTCTAATGTTGAATGACGCAGTACATTTCGACAGAATGAAATAAATTCTCTTTCCCATGTACTTTGTGCCAAATAGTTTGACTAACGCAGCGAAGTACAGTCTTGGTCGAGATATTCATATTTATGCATCTCGTGAGTAAATTTCTCTCCTCTCACGGAACTCGCAAATGCACGGCGTTCTTCGTAAAACTCCGCTACTGGAGCCTACATTCTGAAACACGCGGATCTACCGCGTGTAATATGTTTGCATTTATGACACTCCGTACTCTGGAAAGTGACTGCCAAAATGTGGTAGGATTATCCTGCCTTAAGTTTCAAGTTATATCCTGATTATGGAGGCATAATTTTTAACCGAAACTTTAATATCCATCTGCAAGAGTCGGCATACTGTGACTCAGTATATTGCAGTAAGAATTCTGTTCCTTCTTTGGAATTTGTTTGTTTACATAATACAGTCTGTGTCTGCCTTGTTGTTGTGTATGGGTGTGAAACTTGGTCGCTCACATTGAGGGACGAACGTAGGCTGAGGGTGTTTGAGAATAGGGTGCTGAGGAGAATATTTGGGCCTGAGAGGGACGAGGTAGCAGGGGAGTGGAGAAAACTACATAACGAGGAGCTTAATGATCTGTACTCCTCACCCAATATTGTGCGGGTGATAAAATCGAGAAGAATGAGATGGGCGAGGCATGTAGCGCGTATGAGGAAGAGGAGAGGCGTATACAGGGTTTTGATGGGGAAACCAGAGGGAAAGATACCACTTGGGAGACCCAGGCATAGATGGGAGGATAATATTAAGATGGATGTGCTGGAAGTGGGATGTGGGGGTATGGACTTTTTCGAGCTGGCTCAGGATAGGGGCAGGTGGCAGGCATTTGTGATTGCGGTAATGAACCTTCTGGCTCCATAAAATGCGAGGAATTTCTTGACTAGCTGAGAACCGGTTAGCTTCTCAAGAAGGACTCTGCTGCATGGAGTAAGTAAGTGCGTCACACCGGTTTCTTGCGATACGTAGATTTCATACATCTGCGTATTGTCTTTGATGTAATATCCTAGTATACTACAACCGATGCTACTACTATTGCTGTTGCCCCTATCACCACCACCACCGTCACCACCACCACCACACTAGTACTATTACTGTTACAGCTACTACAATTTGTTTATTTTTCGGTAATGATCCTAGCAGTAATTCTTCTAGGTTTCAGTGAGTGTCGTGGCTTGCTGTTTTACCAATATTTTTAACTCCTTTATCATTTCTACGATTTAAAACTGTCTTAACATGCAACATCGTCATTTATACTCAACTCTTCATTACGTACAAATAATTCAGTTTCTTCCTTACCGAACATACACAAGCATCATGCTCACCTAAATATAATGACATTTCTATGCAGTGAAAACTTCAGGTTCCCCAGAAGTGTTGGTATCTGCCTGCCAGACTGGACCTTGTGTTCCAAACACGGTCATTCGTGACAGTCTCAGACTTCACTAACTCCGTGGCGCAGAGTCGTTCCTCGGAAGCCAACCGGTCCTCAGTCAGTCAATAAATTCCCTACATTTTGTGGAAGCCGAAAGTTCAATACCACATTCACAAGCGCCCGCCACCTGTTCCTGTCCTGAGCCAGACAAATCCGGTCCAGACCCCTCATACTACTTCTTGAAGATCAAGTTTTATCTGAAGAATAAAGAAAACAACTAGATACCACTTGTTATTTTATTGTACTTCTTATAGGCTCAACATGTTTCTGGCATTACTGTGCCCATCATCAGGAGCTCGCGACTATGATGTTGATAACCACATTGGTCGTATCGTTCTTGGTTTGCTGTATGTTGGAGGTTAGGTGCGGTTAGGCTGGAGTGGTTTCCGAGTTCTTGAGCCTGCAACCCGGACACCCAGCCTAACTGCACCTAACCTCCAACATACAGCAAACCATGAACGAAACGACCAATGTGGTTATCAACATTATAGTCGCGAGCTGCTGATGATGGGCATAGTAATGCCTGAAACATGTTGAGCCTATAAGAAGTACAATAAAATAATAAGTGGCATCTAGTTGGCTTTTTTAATCTTCAGTTATCACAATGATGCACGGTCCAATGTACATCAGATTCATCAAATTTTATATTATCCTCCCATCCACGCCTAGTTCTTCCAGGCGGTCTCTTTCCTTAAGGTACATATATTTCACGTATCGTAGTAAACTTTCTTAAAAGGACACTGACACAGTACAATTCTGAGAGTGAGCAAAAATTGCCATTTTGTCGTATGAGCTTGTAAAATGGCAGCGTCAATTAAGGTGTCATATACGATGCAATATTGCACTGCCAAAGTACATTTCATAAATACATATTACACCGCACATTGAAGTGAATGCCAGTAATTTTGTAGCACTATAGGACCATCATTGACCTCCATTACACTATGAGAGAAACTTTGCGTTTGCGGATAGCTGGGGGGGGGGTGCAGGAGATCGATGCGCCAGGCACAGAGTTCCAGGCACCAGAGGCTGAAGCGTCATCCCATCAACATGAAATTAACGTATACTATTCCTAGTAATGACCTTAGCCGACAAAAGCAGCTTAATGAGAACTTGAATTATCCGTTCTTTGTGTATGGAAATCGTAGTATAATTACAGCCATAAGCAAACTTGTATGGTGACATGTCACGTTGTCGCTTTGCCTATCATCAGATATGGTTGACACAAATTCGGATTCGTACCAAAGCAACAGTTGCACCAGGAAATTCTTCTCGCACTAAACCTTCGTTACCCCTTGTACTTCTATACAGAACCACCAGTACAGTTACTAGAAACTTTGTGGTTACTTGGTTAGTAACATACCTTGTGTGTGGGAAGACCTTGGTTAAAATCTTGCCATGAGACTGGTTTTCGAATCTGAATATTTCGTTATTTTATTCAGTCATTAAAGCGAATTGCCTGTTTATTGACTTAAAAAAGTCACGACAGTATCATTTCACATCATTCTTGCTCATAGTATAGAATCCAGCGAAGTTTTTAACGCTATTCAGTCTACTATCTACCCTGATTAAAACGTGTCCTTAAACAAAGCATGAATCATTGGACAAATGATAGCCTTCAAAAATGGTAAATTTATCTTTGCGGCACGCCGTGAAACTGAAACCGCTAACTGAAGTTATTCATCTAGCTTGCATCCCTCCTACTTCACTCCGAGCAAGAAAGTCCCTTTTGTCAGCAGTACATTAGCTTACCCAAAAACACGCCATGGACATAGCAGCTTGATGAATACTTCACACTCTTCCAGTGCGTTTATAAATGAATTCTCAGGAATTCATGAATTATTATTACCACATTCACAATTGGATTCTGTTCCAATCCCATTCAGTTCAAATATTATTTCACTAAGATCCTTTTTAGTATCATCCTGTCATTTACGTTTCCCCTTTCCAAGTAACATATTCTCTGTAGGTTTTCCAACCAAAGTTTTTTAAGCTTGGTTTGGCCATAATAAATTCCATATAAATATTTCCCAAATTAATAGGTTTCGGAAGTTCCATTTACCTTATTCCTCACATTACCTTTTGCGTATGTGGAGACCTATATTACGGTATTAGATCTCATAAGGGAACGGAATGATGATTAGAGTTGAGAGAGGTCAGTGACTTTCATACTTACTTACTCCATGCAGCAGAGTCCTTCTTGAGAAGCTAACCGCTTCTCAGCTAGTCAAGAAATTCCCCGCACTTCATGGAGCCCGAAGGTTCATTACCGCATTCACACGTGCCAGACACCTACCCCTATCCTCAGCCAGATCGATCCAGTCCATACCCCCAAATCCTAATTCTTGAAGTTCCATCTTAATATCATCCTCCCATCTACGCCTGGTTATTCGAAGTGGTCTCTTTCCCTCGGGTTTCCCCACCAAAATCCTGCATAAACCTCTCCTCTCGCCCATTCTTGCTGCATGCTCCGCCCATCTCATTATTCTCGATATGATCACCCAAAGAAATGTGGGTGAGGGGGTCAGTGACTGATGTGTCTCTTTTGGAATGAATTGTGTAAGTCGTAATGAGGAACAAAGTTATGGAGAATGATACAGTATAAAATGGCAATGACGAAATGCAAGAACTTTGTTTTCTAGGCAAAACAAAACTTACTAAAACAGGAGCCAATGCCCGTGAAATTCAGAGTCTTGTGCATTATGTAACTAAGGATTCTCACGGAATAGAGTTGCTCTGCGTCATCCACAAATCCCATCCCTCTTTCAAGCGGCCTACCTGCGAACAGCTTTACGTTGTATTTTCTCGCTTTTTTTTTTGTTTTTGCATCCGTTAGGCGGAGTGAAAACTTGAGAGTCTGACAGCGAGGGCCGCCCTCCCGTCAAGCTGCTGGATATTGCCACATTTTTTTAACAGACCAGCAGTCCAGAAGTCTCATTTAGACGGAGGCGTTGAGGCTGAATTTGGGCGTAAAATGTTGCGCAGGGTTAGTTTACCTGTCGACCGTAATGATGTGCGTTCTACAGAGGCGGATTAAAACTCTGAAATACAAGCGAAGAGCAATCAGGTGGCCGTCTTTTAGCGTTTCGAGCCTAATGGTACCAATTTCTGTAACATTCAGAAAGTCTGTGTTTTCCATGTATTGTGTTTATGTGTTTTATGTGATTCTCAAAATAAGGAAGAAGTATTTTCATAAAAACTATTACGTTTTTCATCATGAAGAGGGAGTTTGTTTTCTGTAGGTTAGGAACTGAATTTTGTATTATGTCTTTCAGTTAATTTCAGTATTTATGTTACTAAATAATGCAGCAACGTTAGTTACATTAATCGAAATATATGCCGAAATATTGAATCTTTTAAGATCCAATTGCAAATCTTTGGCAGGCCTAATAAGGTACTAGTTTTGATGATGGTGTGTGTTTCGCATATTTTATTCTTTGAGAATTCTATAAAAATATAATGAATTTTAAATCTCCCAAATTGTTTACTTTACGGATAGTAAAAGAATAATAATTCAAGTATTTGGTAGTAATATCTAGGGAAGAGGAGAAGGAGAAGAAGGAAAAAAACTTGCTAATTTTAACACAATATAAAATTGAAAGCAATCCTTATTAAGATAAACACGCCATGGTCCAGTGACAAAGTTATTTTATTATATGTGTCTTAGCATTTTAGTCCATTTCTACACCCCACACACACACACACACAAACACGCACGCACGCACGCATACACACAAACACACACACCACACACACACAAACACACACACACAAACACACACCACACACACACAAACACACCTGTTTCAGCATTTCGGGATTGACTGTAGGAACCACTCATTTGATCCTGTAAATTTGGTAGCAAGGTTTATACACAACAACATTTACAAATCCGCAGGTGGGTGAAATCCGGTGATCGAGGTGGCCAAAACTTATGCATAATTACTCACTCTTTGACTTCCAGTTCGCATAGAGTGGAATTCTTCTCCCCGTAATGCGTCCTTAAATTTATGTCGTACTTTTGTTTAACTTTTTTCTTAAAGCCAAAACTCTGAGTTATTAGCGCTCCTGTAAAGCCGGGTCATTATAGTTACAATTTCTGCAGCATCCCTAAATTAAGAGACAAAGCAATAAGACTTTGCCGGTCGGCAAACTGCAGATATCCAGGAAGGCAATAGTAGGCACTGCTTTAAGGTTTAATTTGGAATAAAATTTAATAATGGATAGAGTCTGAATGGCATTTAACTAACATTAAATTCCCCTGTATTATTAGTTTTGTCGGGTCAAGGACGATATGATTAACATACGAAGCAAGAATGGGGAAAACTATATATTAGGTTGAAGAAATATTATTACTGCGAATTTAAATACACTGATAAACCGCTGATGCACACTAAATATGCACCTACTGCTTATTCACATGAGACTTTTACGAGAGGTGAAGCTAAAAGACTTCAATTTAATAATGAAATTTAGTTTGTAAGTACCTACATCTTATTAAAAGAAATATCGATATAGTATTCGCTTCAGTGTGACTTTCATTAATTTATAGGGCCAAGAAATATCCGTCGAACAAAATATACAGTCCTACTATTTTACACAAAAATCCGACTAATGCAGTTAACGGCACTTTATTCATGGTGCGATACAATCCTACCAGTTTGACAACCGTCACGTAACGTGCAACACGCTGCTCTTTAATCTGATATTTACTTCTGGACACGTATTCATTTTCCCCGGCTGGTGAAACATATCTTTAGTCCCTGAGGATGACCTCTTGAGGGCTGCAACATGTAGGAGTGTTTCACTGTGAATAAAGTGGTGTTAAAATACATAGTGCATTGGTGTGAATTGTAGGTGAAATAGTGTCATCAGTGCACGGGTATGGGCAAAATAAATATAAGACTGCCTTGTGTTTGACGGATACTATTGGTTTTCTATGCGTTAAGCACAGTAAGACGGGTCACGTTAAATTCATTTCAGTTGTTTTGATGCAGTTATATGTGGCGACGTTGTTTGCAGGGATTACCATGTGTTCGCGACTTGGAAATTAAATTTCATGCAATTTCTCGTTTACATCATAGCCTGTGGTGACCAAACTTTCCTGGCGAAGACGTTTTCTGTTACAGCTGCTAAACGTCTAATTGCGGAAGTAGAGTGCTCCTTGGGAGAGAGAGAGAGATAGTGCCTCAGCTCGTTAAGAATGTTCCCCTCTTTTGGTGAATCAGAACGTTCAGTACCGAGTGTACAAGAGCCGGTTGAATCCAGTCCATATTTTTACACTCTCTTTTTCCCAAGATATGTTTTGTTTATTCATCCTATGAAGATATATATATATATATATATATATATATATATATATATATATATATATATTCCTGACAGCCACTTTATATCAGGGTTACAGAACAAAGTTTTTTAGCCCTTTCTGATAACTCAGTGCGAGTTATATGTTCAGTCCATCGCCGTTTTAATAAGTGTTTAAGAGTACATTGTGATTGTTTTCATTGTTTGATAAGTACTTTGCATTCTCCTGCTGCCTCCTCCCTCCTAGGTATAACTAAGGTTTATTCCCAGCCGCCTCTTCTCAAACGCCCTCAATATTCGCGAAAGCAGCTGTTAATAAATCATTATTACTAACTTGGTTTGCCTTGGAATTTGTCCATTTCAGTGTGCTCCTCCTCGTACCAACGGTCCAGGCCCTCTTCTACGCATTCCTTCCTTATATTTCTCTCTGTTTTCATACTAACCTCAACATTTGCGGTCTTTCTTCCCACGTTCTCCAAATGTTGTTTCTTACATTAAACTTTTTGTCTTCTTTATTCCCCGTTCTTTCCGTAACTCCATACTGCTCAGTTAATTTGTTCCATTCGTCTTACAAAATTCTCATCCTGCTTCAATTTATCCACTGTTGAACATACGAACAAAATAAATGCCACTACTTACACTTAACACTATTCAGATTTATCAGGATGAGTTAGTTCTTACCTCACAGAAACACGACGTTTCTATTTCACAAGGATCAGTCGCTTAATTCTGTTTAGCTTAATAATCGCTGTATATTCTGATACAAACACGAAGAATAACGAGCAGCGTGATATAGCGTAAAGCCTAAAACTTGCGTTTGGGAGGTATTTGGTTCTCGTATCGACAGAGAAACCGGCTATCCTGGTGGAAGATATTTGTGGATTACTTCATCTCTTTAGTGAGTGTACCGGGAGGGTGCGCGTACCTTGATTTGGTGACGTTCATTTTCTTCCAGACTATTTAAATTCATAATTGAACTCTAATTCTACATTTAGACGGGGTATAGTCTATGTACTGACAGCCTCGTACAGTAAGTCATAAATGCATGAATAAGTATGAAACCGTTAAATGTAATCTACCAACAAAGCATAGAACTTCGTAATGCTGAAGAAGGTGGTACACATCACGTGCTGTGTTGTGACTTTCTCACGCCTGGGTTGGGAATTTAAATTTTATCCCTTACTTTATCAAAAATATCAGTACTATTTGTGGACCTGGTAGCTCGGTCGGTATAGCGATTGAGTTACGGGCTGGACGGTCCGGGATCGAATCCCGGTTGGGACGAGATTTTCCGCCCTTCCGGACCGGCCCTGGGGCCCACCCAGCCTCCTGTAAAATGGGTACCGGGCCTTTCCCGGGGGTTAAGTGCGGCCGGGGCGTGATGCTGACCACTCACCCCCTTCTAGTGCCGCGGTCATGGAAGAATAAAGTTATACCTCTACCCACCCTCTGGGCCACAGCGGGCCTGTAACGGGAACACTTTCCCTTTTTATCGGTACTATTTAAACAGAAGAAGATTAAAGTTTTGAGATAGGGAGAAAGTTTTGAAGAATTAAAGAGAGGTTATGGGCCATTCTCAAAAATGCAGTAAATATTCTTGTTGCTAAATATATATAATGAATTCCTTGGGCTGTTCTAAGTGCTTTCGCTTTTGGCTAAGCAGGTATTTGAAAGGTTATAGAGCTCCCGTACAAGTTCTGGTACAACAAAAATTTTATCACAGACATATACATAGCTAAAGGCGAAGAAAAACTAATTTTGAATTGTTTAGCGGCACCCGGAAATTAAGGAGAAGGCCTTAAGGCTGCAGGCAGCACAAATGAAACGCCAGTAGATTTTATTAAAGAATAAACTCTTTCTGATCCCATGCATTCGTAAAACAAACAACGGATGGATTTTTGAGTAAAAGTTAGACTCTTATCTTTTCCGAGTTGTATATTAAAAATGCAATTGTACAAATATAATATTTGAGCCCAGATAAGTGAGTCAGAACTACGTCTCTCCACGGGCTAGAAGACCGAGGAATTGAGTTCCGATTCGCAGGATGATCAAGATTTTTTTTTCTTGTCCAAAGCGTCGTTACCGGCTCTGGGACCCACTCAGCCTTCTGTCTAATTTCTTTCTGGAACTGTCTTCGGGGGGTGAAGTGGGAGGGTTGTAAATATTATCACGTTACATATATATAGCGTCCCACTTGGTTGAGGCTCTGCGCTACAAGCCGGAAGGTCGCGGGTTCGATTCCCGGTGGTATCATTAGAATTTTTCATTGACATAATCCTTCCGGCCGCACTATAGCCCTGGGGTTGACTGAGCCTCTAACAGAAATGAGTGCTAGGAATATTTCTTAGTGGTAAGGGCGGCCGGTGCGTAGGGCTGACAACCTTACCACCTTCATGTGCCGATTGTCTTGAAATCTGGAAGCCTGAACCTTCTGAAGCCCTCAGGGCCTGTCCAGGCCTGTAATGGGATAGCTTTACCTTTTACATATATAGCGTCCAGGTTAAGAATGTGTAGATTCATGAGTCTAAAAGTTTATTCACCCCTGCATATGACTTCACGGTAGAGGCCAGTGTTGCACAAATGTTCCAGAAAACTAGCAGCCACTTTAAAGTTCTAGGTATCAGAATATTGAGATGAAGCTAGTGTCACACTGAGGACCCAGAAATATTAGGTGCCACCCTGCAAAAATTTAGACTCCAGCGTGATTTGGCTTCCAGCATTCGTGCACACCAGTCATAAGCTGTAGTCGAATTAAATTCAGAAATATGTTAATTTCCTCTTTTATCGTTAAAGAAATAGGCCTAATTATTGCTAGTACGTCTAAACGGCCCTACTTTAAATCGAATATAAGCAATTTTATGGTATTCTATCTCCCCGAAGAAAATTCAAATCAACGACACTAAACATTGAAACAAAGATATGACTGTGGTCATTGGAGAAAATTTGAGTTGCGAAACATACCGCTTATTGTCAGATTGATAGTGATGAACGAAAATTAATCGTGACTTAACTATGACTTGTTTCCCCCTTAATTGACTAACCTATTTTTGCGCACTGAAGAAAATAACTAAAATTCAAAATGAATTGTACCCCATAGCTTTAAAAATATTACGTGTTTTCTCGCTAAGTTATTTATTTATTTTTTGAAATACCACAAGACTTCCAGAAAAATGCATGGGACGTAAAGTGTGTTTCGTTTTTCTCTGTAAGTTTATTGCAAAAACGTTTTTGCTGCAGCTAATTAGAATAGTTCACTGGTTAAGGGCGCAGAAATTTATTGCGGTATTGTAAATTTTCTTTATTCTATTCCATCTTCAACCAAACTCAAATGTATCATCTCATAATAGTGAATCTCCTCTGTAACATATCTCACGACAGCTCGTTAAGGGGTTATGCAATTGTTACATATTGACAGACGGAAGGACAGACACGTGGCGTGAGTAATGGATACAGTTGTAAAAAATTTACGTTATGAACAAGCCAAAAAGGAGCACAGTTTTATAGTTGTAACTAAGAATAGTAGTTCTGTCGACTGTAATGAAATACCTAGCCTTAGGTAATATGATGCTAATGTATTTTTCGCAGCCGCAGTTTTGCGCGCACCACCCGTTGATAAACGTGACAGTGACGTTTCTTCATTTCGTTGCGTGCTCGACTCCGCAAAGACAGCCATGACATCAACCCATGGTCTATTGTGTACGGACACCGGCATTGATGTGTGTTGGTAAATGCATGAAGATCCTGGTCTCTCACGACGAGATGGATTACAGGTTGAACTGAAGGTTAGCCCGTCTGTCACAAACCCACGTTATGTATCATTGGGAATGATGGGCTTATGACGTACTTCTTTGCTGAGAAGGAACGGTATTCATCTCGGACAGTAACCTTTCTTGAGTTTTGTTTCTTTTATTTTGCACCACAAAATCAGAGTTACCAAGAAGAAGAGCTGGAGACCGTTACAAGCATGTTCTTTGAATTTATTTATATATTCAGACTAACACAACTAACAAGAATGCTGTGTATTTTACATGTTCACTACAACGTGATTCAGTCGATTTTTATGGCCGTCATGAAGGAGATGCAGAGTTTTCATAAGAGAGAAAGTATGTCTAATAGAGAGAAGCTTCTCCTTTACAAGCAGTGGATGCCTAATCAGTAATAGAAACTATTATTCCAAATAGTGGAATGATATTAAAATAACAAGTTTACTTGCAAGAATAGACAAAGCATGCGTAAGAGTAAGTCTGGTTCAGTACAGAACGGTGTGTTTTTTTCCTGTGGCGCTGCGGTCCAACGCGGGCCATGGCCTCCTCATTCTTGAGGTTTCTAGATCACACACAACGACGCATCACAGTCGGTAGGACTCCTCTGGACGCGTGATCAGTGCGTCGCAGAGACCTCTACCTGACAACACACACCACTCACAACAGACAGACATCCATGCCCCCGGTGGGATTCGAGCCCACAATCTCAGCAGGCGAGCTGGGACCGCACAGAACACTGGTAGTAGTGGACAAATCTGAATACGGCTGGTCACAACTAACAGTACGCAGTATCTTATATTGCTGTTTTTAGGGATGTGACGCCGTGAATTCTGATACAAATTTAGCGACGTTTCGGAGGAATTTACTGCCTATATCATCATTCCATTCGCCGTCTTACTGTCCTGAAGTTGCAGGTAGTATTTCTGTCTGAAATGTCCGTATGTCTGTAACAAGCCTTGCTGCATCTCATCACAGAATCTTCTTAGCGACAGCCTTAAATATGTAAAATTTCATATAACCATAATTTACAGCATACAGTCTTTCTGTTGGTTTACTTCTTCGTTTTGTTCATCTACGAAGGAACACTCGTACGTCTGTGGCCCATTTAGATTCATAATTAATTACCGAAAGAATAAATCCTTTTCGAACACGTGATATGACTCGTCATTGAGCTTAACCAACTAAGAAATACAAATATCTGCCCGTGTTCTCCACATAGCAAACCGATTGCACAACGCTTTTATTGGAGATGTGCCACTAAACTAAAATAGACGCGTACTCAAATACATTTTCTACCTCACAGAGAACTGAATGCCCCAGTTATAAAGACCATTGGGTTCGTGATGCATTTGATACATTCTTTGTTGTGTGAATCACCGAAACCTCATTGTCTGTTCCTTGGGGAAAAATAAGAGTACTGAGTGAACACACATTAACTACTGGATCTCAACACATGCACTGTCACTGTGCAGGTACGTGATATATTTTTCAGCGGCGTATTGTTTGCTGCAATAATTGGACCAATATTTCGCGTGAAATGGCCTTTTAGGAGAACTGCCGCCTGGCACTTAGTCAAGGTGAAGGTAAAGTTCACCGTAGAACAGGTCACGAAGGCCCAGAGGGGGAGTAGAGATATAGCTATATTCTTTCTTTAACCTCGGCGCTAGGTGGGGTGGGTGGTCAACGCCACGCCTCAGCTGCTTTGCCCCCGGGAGAGACGCAGTTCCCATTGTATGGGAGGCTGGGTGGGCCCCAGAGCCGGTCTGGCCGGGAGCGGAATATCTCGCCCCCACCGGAATTCGGTCCCCGGACCGTCCAGCCCGTAGCGAGTCGCTATACCGACTGACCTATCCCGGCCCATGTAGTAGACTAAAATTCGTTAGCACCTGCTGAACTTAACTGTGTGACCATATTTATCCTGAAGTCACGGGAGTAGCAACATTATTGCATACCGGAGGTAATCCGTAAATTTAATAAGATATTTGCTTCTCTGAAAGGTGCTTTCACTCTGAAAATGGAGGCAGCAGTTCCCTCCGGAACGTTAGTGCATATCTAGGCAATTTCGTGGGGTCATATTCTAGAAATCCGAATTTTAATAGTCATACTCTTGATAACGTCAACTTTCGTGTTGTTCTACTTTTCTTAAACTCTGGGATTAGGTAATATTGGGTCAGGATGTTTTCTGTAACACTACATTAAAATAAGAATTAAGCTACGAGGCTGATCTCAGTGTAGTTTCGTTGGGAAACCAGCCATTTATTTCGTTACGCTGTCAGTTTCTAGCTAATCTATCAATTAAACTGTAAATCAGATATTTCGTACGGCAGTCAGTAAAGGGTCTACTGAGCTAGTTCGTTAGCTGCTACATTAATCACCCATTTATTTATTTCGCAATTGATTTATTCGCAGTACTTTCTCGCACCACTATTTGCATAACACTGCACCTCCAATTTTCAAATAAATGCAGCATGTCGCTAGGGGGGAAAAGCAGTTCCTTGCCGCGTAATATATACTGCATCCTTGCTAGCAGCTGCGTTTCTTCTGTGCGTTGTGCCTAGCTACTACTTTAAATTGGTAGCGTCTCTGTAGAAAATTGGATTCGTGAGGGTCGTTTGTATAAGAATTTGTTTCATGGAGCCCTGGTGTGTGAGCAAGGTCATGGCAGATTCTGTATAATGAAGCCCATCACACAAAGAAGCTTTGTTATATAACAAGTTATTATTTCGAGAGAATCTTACGTCATGGTTACTACATCACATTTATACTTTTGTTATTACAATGTCCGAATGATAATTTCTTCAAAATCTTAGGGGTAAAATGATGACATTTATTAAAGATCCCCAGGATCTTACAGGGCTCTGGCACGGAAATTTTTCAGTCGGTCTTCCTCTGTACCATTGTTCATTACTTACGTACATAAATGACGATGAGATTGCCAGTCTTGAGATTATCACACCGGTGTTGATGGGGATACAAGTATTTTGGGATTTGAAGCCATGTAGATTAGTAAATAGATAGTAAATAGATACCGATATTTCGGACCATCTTGCTGCCTCCATTTTCAGGATCGAAACTGTCTTAAACTGCTTAGTCATTGAAGTTGGAAACAATAAAATTTACAATTGAACAATACTTTAAAACAACAATAGTAATAATAATAACAATCAGTTCCTGACATTCCTTGAACCTCCCCACCTGGATGTCAAGGTGGTAACCCCATCAGATTCGTGTGGTATTGGCAGACACGCTGTATCCAAAGGGCCAAGGATTTCTAAGATGGATTTCTTTCCGTTGTAGCCCATAGGCTTTATATGTGTATGTAACAATACCGTGTTTGGATCTTTTGCATCTTATTGTAATAAGGTGTTGATAATTATCAACATTACTGTGTTTCACTTACAGTTATTACTGTCATACGTATGAAGTGTACAGGAGAGATGTGTGAACTGCTGCTGTCTTGTTTCAGACTGATATAATCGCCTTGGTCCTTCGTATGCAAGTTGTGTCCTAGTGTTTTTACTTGAAATGGAACATACATATTAGCCCCAGCGTTATCACAATCATTATAACGACCAACAAGATGGCAATAATTGTATTATCACCATTATGGTCTTTATAAATTTCTTCAGCGACATTGAGGTTACTGATGTTACTGTTGATGTTGCTACGAGTCTTGCTGCTGTAGCTGCAGTTGCCCCTTATCACCACAATACAGTGACGCTGAGTAACAACCGCTTGATAAACAGCTGTTTTTGTTTGAAGTTAATATTGAGAACTGTGCCGGTGTCTTGCTGAAGAATGTGTGCTGTGTCCAGAATTCTGCTGTTTGCGCTGGGAAATTGTTGTTGTTTTTTACTGCATTTAGTAACTTCTGACTGGCATAAGTCGGCTAACGGTCCGGAATTTTATTAAGAAGTAACTTCTGGCTGGCATAAGTCGGCTAAATGTCCGGAATTTTTTATTGAGTAGTAACTTCTGGTTTGCCTAAGTCGGCTAACGGTCCGGAATTTTATAAAGAAGGAACTTCTGGCTGGCATAAATCGGCTAAATGTCCGGAATTTTATTATGAAATAACTTCTGGCTGGCATAAGTCGGCTAACGGTCCAGAATTTTATTAAGAAGTAACTTCTGGCTGGAATAAGTCAGCTAACGGCCCGGAATTGTATTAAGAGGTAACTTCTGGCTGTCATAAGTCGGCTAACGGTCCGGAATTTGATTAAGAAGTAACTTCTGGCTGGCATAAGTCGGCTAACGGTCTAGAATTTTATTAAGAAGTAACTTCTGGCTGCAATAAGTCGGCTAACGGTCCGGAATTTTATTAAGAAGTAACTTCTGGCTGGCATAAGTCGGCTAACGGTCCGGAATGTCTCCAAATGACGTTTGTGAATGTATCGATCTTCACAGTAATTAACTGTTCTTTTTCCAGAGGATAAGGATGTGTGTCACGTTTAGGGTTAGCTAATTTCTTTAATGTTGCTGAGGAAAATATCGCATTACTTGCGTAAACTTCAAATGCCTCCTGAGTCCCTGGACTGGTCCTATATTGAGAACGGACTTGATACTATCGGAAGGAAAAAGAAGTCTTCTAAATATCCAGAGCAACATCAGTTGTATCTACTCACTTTTGTGCCTAAAGAATGCCAAATTCAAGAAAGATCCTCTCATCTTTGCTGTCATGTTTCTTTATGTTCACAATGCAAATTCGAATTTTATCTTCTTCGTGGTGGGTGTTTATTTCTTTGTATTCCAGACATGTTACTTCAAATTTCATTCCCGAATAATGGCCTAACGTATTAGTATTTGCAGAGTTCTGGGTTCAAATCTCGGGGTAGAACCCGGCTACTCTAAATACGCCCTTTCTTAATTTTTCTCGTTCCCACTATGAAATTTTCGCCACAGTATCCAAAACTCAGCCACGGCCGCTACTTTCCAAATATCTTCCAAATTATTACACACGTAAATCGAATTGCTGTAATACAAGTTGTTGAAAGTTAAGAGTACAAATTTCAGTAAATTTGTTTTCTTTTTGTGGCTGCATTGGCTCAAAAAAAGCAATTTTCAACACCTTATTTGAAGTATTTTAAAGACTCGTTAATTCTTCAATTATTTAACTATAATTTAAACCACGGACCGTTTAGTGTCGCATGGTTAACGATGGATTTGGACGTGTGGTCTTGTACTTTTGTTGTAAGGAACGGGTAAAACCACGTCAAATATTGACTAACCTCAGAACCGTAATTCGAAAATGCTATCTCTTAAACACTCCGTAGGCCGGGTAGCTCATTCGGTATAGCCACTGACTACGAGCTGGACGTTCCACGATCGAATCCCGGTGGGGATGAGATTTTCCGCCTGTCCAGACCAGCCCTGGGGCCCGCCCAGCCTCCTGTAAAATTGGTACCGGGTCTTTTCCGGGGGTAAAGTGCGGCCGGGGCGTGATGCTGACCACTCGCCCCCTTCTAGTGCTGCGGTCATGGAAGAGTAGGGCTATACCTCTACCCACCCTGTGGGCCACAGCGGGCCTGTAACGGGAACACTTTACCTTTTTTTACCTTCTATCTCTTAAACGCTAATAGTGGTGTATAAGTACCATTCTACACAGAAGATTTTTGGAAGAAAAGATGCAGAAATCTTTCCTCATTCTAGGATAAATCACAGGCTGAAATACGTTTCCTTCAGTAGAGGAAGATAACGGAGGTTTGGTCAGCATTGTCATCGCACAAGTGTGTGTGTGTATTGAGCAGGCTGTATTCATGTCACGTCTCATTGCTGGTACAGCTGCTGTATGTAAGAGGCGTAAATTCACTCCAACCAGAACAATACAAATTGTTGTCTCCACAGTACTAATTAAATCCTCCACACCTTCCAAAGTTTACAAGTTTGTTCAGTGTGCTCTCTTCCTTCTGATCGTGTTTAAGGATTCGATTTGGTTCAGCGTAACTCTCTGACGTGTATCGAAACAGTAAATAACGCCACACGATTCTTTCCATTGTTAACATTAACTTGCACCGTGTCTCATGCCAGTGCCATGTTCTTTTCAGATGCTGCAAATACAAGGCCTTTCTCTTATTATCTCACCGAACACGACACTCTTGTTGCACAGAAGCCATACATCGGTCGCTGTATGTTGGCATCTACAGTGTTCATTACTGATAAGAAAGGGTCTCCCCTGATGTTATGTATACGAGTAAAACCAGAATAGCCCAGTTAGTATAGTGGCAACAAACTGATAGCTTGAGTATCCAGATTCGATTCTCGGTCAAAAAAAATTTCGTCCTTCCGCTGCTTCCAGTTCGGCTCTGGGTGCCACCTAACACGTAATGGGATTTTTTCCTTGGGAATATACAGCCATGGCGTGAAGCTGACTATTCTTTTCTTTCTCTGTAGGGGTAAAGGCTACAAGGAGATATTCCTTCACTCCCCGTGCGCCATTATGACATGTGGTGGTTTATTAAGCACACACAAAATTTTAACCCTAACATTACGTTTGTGTGCGTCTGGCAGATGGTGTGAATTCAAAATAAGCATACACATTGAAGGTACATGGAAACTAAATATAAAGAAGAAGTTTTGGAACTAAGAGGGAGGGAGTGAGAGAAGATTGGAGCAATTTTCACTATTAGTTGGCTAATCGAAGATCAAGCGCTTTGGGCTCTTAGCAAATGGATACAATATTTTCATTGGGAAGCCCCCTAGAAAAGAGGTCCCCGAGGAAGATTGCAATAGTATTTTCGAAAGACAGAGGCGGGGACTAAGCATTTATAACTTTTGTGGTGTGACACCCATGTCGTTGGGTAAGTGGGTCCAGATGTTTGGAAGGAAAACAGTGACCACCTCTGTCAGGGCCAACAGTTCAAAAAGAATCTTCTTGGACTACATTTAGCCATAACAATGAAGGCAGTACGTTCTTTTGGAACATGGGGAGCCTCTGATGCAATGACCTGAAATCACATCCCAGAAGAACCTAATCCTCAAATCAGGCAGGAATGAACTGTTGACACGTGGCTCAGGATAGTTTTCGGTAGAGCCGACGGAAAGCATGGAATATCTTGATTAATATCTCAGTAATAAACCTGCTGTCCGAGTTAGTAAGGTTTCTAGCGGAATTCATGCAAAGTACCATTCGTGTCGGAAGTACCCTTTGTGTGTGTCAAGAAATTACGTTCCTTTTTTCTTTTACTAATCAGAAGGTTAATGGCTTCAGTGCGTACCATAGCATGTCTTACAGCTAATAAATGGAGTGCCCTTATAATGCTGGAGCCTTTTTATCTGTTGAAAACAATGCTGGTGCAGTGTAGTAAAAATTATCATAAATATTTCACACCTATTCTTATAAGAATTATGTAGCACCTCTGACGAGCGGTCTGGTAAATTGCTTTCGTCGTTGGAGAAAATTGGATTCGTGAGTTTCGTTTGTTTCAAATGTGCCGCCTGCGATGGGCCAAGGCTATGAAGGACAATTACCTGCACTCCACGGAGAAGTTATGTTTGCCTTTCCTTACCAAATAGTGATAATAACAACCAGCTTCCCAGAAAATTAGTTCTAAAGATGTAGCGGTCAAGCTGTTGTATATTGTAATATTGTAATGTTGCTCTTCTTAAATTAGACACGAGTGAAAACGAAATATTTTACTTTCATGCATGAGCGTAATTGGTAGAAGTATATTAAAACGAATCGTACAGCAGTGGGTTTGGAAGAAGTAAAGTGATTGGGGATAGCGAAAATTGGGCAGTTTATTTTTAAAATGACCCTGAATTTTGGGGTTCTATAGCAACGGGAGATTCTAGACCTAGTTTCTGTCTAGTACGTGTTAGAAATTAGTTAGCGTCGAATGCCTGCGAATGTTTGTAGGCTCTAGTTATTGCAGTACGTGGCGATATTGTTGCTTATAGTCACATATTTGCACGTCTAAAACAATGTTGGCTGTAGGGAAGACTGGATACGGCAGTTGGTTGGCTTCCAGTGGCGTACGTTTCATACCAGCTCTGCCCAGAAAGATAGTTTGGTTAAAAATACATGGAAGATATAATACACACAGACAGCATTCTGATCTCATAGATCTACTTTCTTCTTTAATAAAGAAAAGTGGGCTAAACCTAATAAATAATGTCTTTCAGTATAGGAGGTCACCGGAAGAAACGAATACTGTCAACTGGCGAAATGTCGTACGTATAAAATAAGTTTGTACTTCAAAGAGTCGGTACATCTAACATAATATTGGTATGAAGAATTATAAAATTTTAGAGAACTGTCTCAGTTTTAATTTTTCTGCAGAGAAATTAAAATGAAACCACTGGCCCTTACCTTCGATTCTAAATAGAGGTCTGGCGTTTCTGTCAAAAATTTGTGCTGTTTCAGGCCAGGATAATACGGTTCTGTTAGCTTTTAATTGCTGCTTTAGTTTAAAAGCTGCTACGCATTGAAGTTGCTGCATGTATTCAACATTTACCTTTCAAATGAAGTCCCTCATGTCTTGTGTTATCGTAATAAAATTGCGAATTCGCTTGTTCTCTCACATTGACGCTACGGTACCCCACACAAGCCCTGCGTCCTCTTGCTCTTGAATTATGGAAGTACAGTGGGGTATGCTACAACGAACGATGCTACAACGAACGATGCTACAACGAACGAGTGCTACAACGAACGAGTGCTACAACGAACGAGTGCTACAACGAACGAATGCGACAACGAACAATTTCGATCAATAAAATCAGGATGCTACAACAAACGCGGAGGAATACTATCGGCCGACATAGCACGCGCGTGCCCATGACGTGTTCGATTATAGTTTTCACTAGGGAATGAATGTTCATGCTTTTCATATGCGTTAGATTGTTTATGCTTTTTATTAGGGAAATTTTGTTCGTAGTTTTCACTAATTAAAGATTTTTTCTGCTTTTCAAATTTACGTGTACAGTGTATGAAAATGAAATCAATTTTATATTGCTTTGCACTTATATTATTGATGGTAAGTTTGCCATTAGGCTGTGGGCCTGGAACGGATTACCCCTAAATACATATATTTCAATGTATGCTGGAAAGAGCAGATGCTGTAATGAACGAGGTTCTAGAACCAATTACGTTCGTTCTAGCATACCCCACTGTACGTGCGACACAAGCGGAATCAAAAACAAAACGTAATTTGGAATTAGAATATGAGTAAACTTTTGTTTCGCAGATAGTTTTGTTTTTCTGCAAGGGTGGTCAGTTGGGTGCAATGTGCCGCAAGAATTCGGAATTTACACAGTCTTCCTTGAAAAGGATTGTATTTGGCCCTTTTACATAATTGGGCAAAGAAATGGAAATATCACTGCTTCAGTTCCCCAGTGCCGTATTGATTTTCTGATGGTGGCGCAATTCAAAGATAATTTTGAACATATGTAAATAACAACATCATATGGTAGGCTTTTGCGGCACTGGGAGTTGTTGTTGTTGGTTTACTTTTTAGGTGCCATAAGCCTCATCACCGTTTTCACGAGAGTCTGCCGTTGTATTATTTGACCCCAAATTTTAGTTCATAGTTTCCTATCGTGCTTCCACACGCCTTATCCCTTTTTGGTGACGGAATGGTATTTTTCTTTGAGTTTTTCTCGGGATGATCTTGTCTGCAATTATCTTTTTAAAAATATTTTTTTTTGTGTTTCACTTGTCGCATCTCCTTGATAATAATTTTTCTTGTTTTTTTTAATATGACGCCCTTTGCGCACTTAGAAATAACGTCGTACAGACTGTGAAGGTTACAGTCAGTAACCTTCACAGGCTCGCACCCTAAAACGCAGCGCCCCACAACCGCTACCAACCACATCCAGCAGAACCAGCGCAGCACACCACGTGCAGTAAAACACGTCTTGGTGTCCTGAAGATGGGCATAATGATGCCCGAAACATGTTGAGAAAGTGTTGATAATAAACATCTAACTGTTGCATCTTGTTAGTTTTCTCTCTCACTTCAAAATTAGTGAGTCTGCAAAAAAGAGTTTGCGAATATCCACCTTAGCATAAATTTAATTGAAGAACAAATACCGAAACAAGTTTTATGAGATCTTTTTGCCGATAAGTTATATATTGAGGATTAGTGTCTTGTGCGATGTGTTGTCTTGTTTTGTAGTCAATAACCGAAGTTTTGGAACTGCCAACTGTTACGTGAAGTATTATCAACAGATGGAGACCCTTTGACGAACTTTACATTTACGTCGAAATTAAAAATTCTTTCAAAGCCAAGCATTAAACATATTTTCATGACACTTAATCGAAGCTTGAGGAAAACCATTACTTTCTGAAAGACACAAAATTGTGGGCATACACTTGCCTAAAGCGACGTTAAACCGATAATATTAATTTCGGAGAAGCTCTCTCTTTTGATACTCACTGAAAATGTTATCCAACAGTCTGCTTTTGTGCAGAAGACGTTCTTGTGTGATAAGGCGCTCTCGGATTTGGTATGGGTGTATTTAAAATAATTTCGGAGTAATGTACTGCCTCGATAAGTAGAGCAGAACACTCAGTAAATTTCTCACATGACCTTACGATGTCCTTGTCCTTCAAAATTTACCCTGTAAGAATAACTTCTTCTTGCATTAACTGAGGCTGAGTAGTCTGTTAGAAATTTACGGAGGTTTTGGAGGATCACACTTCCTCCCTCTTCAACGTAAAACATTTCTGAAAGTAGGAACTTCAGTAAGTTCCTACAAAAGTGGACGGTATCACGTTACAGAACACGATGATCTCCAGAGTCACCACTCTGAGGTCTTCATATTTTATATTCTTCAGTTATGGTGTACACTATACCTGCCTAATCTTACTAAGGATTCTTCAACTGTCATATACACTATACATCCCTAAATTCAGGGGGATTCTTCGTGTTTGATTTACAGTGTATATTCCTAATCTTATTAAGGTTATGAGCCCGAATTGTGACCAAATGCTAGTAAATGAACTGCAAAGTAATCTTTGCTTCTAGATAGAAATTTACAGGGTAATCGTAGTAAAATAGCAGAGCTTTAGAACATATTTACAGACAATACGAGTCTTAAGAGTTCGGAAGAAAAATGTGATTCATTTAAACTTTTAAAGCCTAGCGGTTAGTGTATGTACCACTAGTCTTAAGGTTCAAAAATTCTACATTCTGCCCACAGAGTATTTATTTGTTCTGTATGTATCTCAGAAAAAAAAACATTGAAGCTTCCTTTCCTCCCTCAATGTCAGCGACCAAGTTTCACACCCATACAAAACAACAGGCAAAATTATAGTTTTACTGTTCTCAAATCCTTTTTCGTGTCCTTATAACACCGTCTTCCCTTTTTGGTCAGACTAGACTTACTATTTAAACGTCGTCCGCAAGGAGGACATAGACAAATCAGTTCTTCCTTGTACTTCTTTTGTACATGTAGGAATGAAATCTAGCAGCATTTGAACAGAAACGTAAGTAAATCTCTTGAATTTGGTGGCTTCATTGAGTGGTTGCATCAGACTGTTCATTTTTGTCTGCCCGTGTGCATATTAACATTAAAACCGTTCACACGGTTTGGACTACGTTGATAACAGCCCTATTCTTGTATTATCTAGTATCTGCTGTTACAGGTTTTCTTGTTTGCCTTTTTAGTTCGTGCAAAGCTGACTGCTTGCCGTAAATTTGTGGCCGGCGGTGGCTTGGAAAAGTATGAAAACATCCAGAAGATATCACAGTAATCTCTATGTAATGGGTCAATGGTCTGTACCGTAAATGGGGCTCGCTGAAGCAAGTGAATGTTCAAAATGCACGGATTTATAGATGTGGTATACCATTTTTTTTTATCTAGTCCTTTCCTGTATCCATTGCGTCCCTTCTCATTCTATCCCTCTGTTTTCCAAGCAATGGAACTATCAACTTCCTTCCCCAGTCCTCTTTCATTGCATTCAATATTGTATGTGCCTTTTGTCCCTTTTGCTATTCTATTCCCCCTTGCACCATCCACGTTGTGTTTACTCAAACTTAGAGGAGCGGTCGATTTAATGTGGAACGGAACCAAATGACCGGCTTAGCTAAACAGTGAGGTGGAAGTATTCGGTGGTCCGTGTATGCAAAGCCACACAAGACGACGCTGAAGAGAAGAAGCATCTAACTGGCATTCCACGCCACAATCATGAAACGCGAACGGGAGACGGTATAAGGTTCATCATCACCAACTTGAAAAAGTGTTAGTAAGGCTCGTTGCAGATCGGACAGAACGCTGTATGCTGTGTAGAAAGAATCATTATTCTGTGCGTTCATAAAGCACTAAATGCAATGTACGGAGATTATTATACTTTTGATGTACGTATACTGCACAATTTTTAAAAGAGCCCTCTTATGAGACGGGATTATATTGAAGGACATGCGTCCTGCTATAATAAATCAGCAAGTATGTGCTGTGTGTGTGTTGCTGTATGATCGTTATTAAACATAAGTGAAAGTAAGGACAGGAGGATATTTTGTTAGGTCACGGATGGCGTTACACAGACGATGACCTTCCTGTTTTTTACACATTGTAGTGTCATGTTTTGTTCCGACATTTCGGAGTAACCTGCTGCTTCCATCTTCAGGGTGACCGAATTTGTAACGGCCTGAACTAGATTGTTAACCTTAAAGTGGAGGTACATGGTTTGCACTACACGGTGTACAGACACAGAAAATCATCACTTAAGACTGGACCTTGAAGAGCTTAGATTATTTGAGGCTTCGGATTCGTTATACAGAAAGTGATCAATAAGCTGTACTTTGCTGCTGGACCCCATCCGCTAATTTGCTACGTAATCGAGCGGAATCACAAGGCTTATTTCAACTCCGAAGTTGGAGACAATCCGTTCCTATGAACCATTGGTGATGAGCTTACAAAACTGGATTTTTGACATAACTCATAACTTCAAAATATCGACATAGAGTAATTATCCAATTTAGACGAAAATTCTATATTTGCTGTAACTCTTTCATAGGACATAGTTTCAGTGAATAAGACAACAAAGACTCTGCTACCGAGAACTTTATTTTAAACTTTATGTATATATGGTACATGAGTAGCAGATGGTAACCTCAGACCTCCGCGTAGTCGCCAATTGTATTTAAGTCCCTGTCCAATCGTCGCACCAAAATGTTTTTCCCCTACGTCAAAAGAAGCCGATACCAAGTGTAAGTAGCCAGGAGTTGATAGCTTGCTTCACGTCGACGTCTGTTGCGAGTCGTTTGCTAGCCATTTGCTTTTTTAATGGTTCAATTGAATGTAAATTACTGGCACTCATACCGCCAACCGGACTTGTGAATCGTTAAGGCTTGCGGCTCCCCGGACAGAATATTTTTGACCACCCTGCCTAGAGACATGACAGGTCCAGAGATTTCCAGCTCTTTGTACTCCGTAAGAAGAACATGTTTGTCGAACGGTTTGCAACAGACGCCGACTTGAAGCAATCTGTCACCTCGTGGCTGGGGAAGATGGAAACGGGTTTCTTCCACGTCGGGATACAAGCCTTGGTGCCTCATTGGATTAAATGACAGACACTTAATGTTTGTTAAGAACAGTATCAACACGATAAAGAGGACTGCTTGTTCCTGATGATGAAGGCACCTTCGTCTAGCGATATTTACACATCAACATGGTATAGTATCCCAGAAAGCTTTAATCTCTATACATCCATATTTTAATACGTAACCAGTACGCGTCATATTTCGCTTTTTGTTGCCGAAAAAATGGTCCTTCGATTACGTTCTGCAGATGTTGACCTGTTTCTGGAGTGATATATCGTCTTTAATTTTTTTTTTAACTTGGCTGTCCAGGACCGAGTGCATACAGTTTCCGACATACAAAAGAGTCCCTTTTCTGAAACTTTAACATAGCCCTAAATTGACCTAGGTCGGAATTGGTCCCACCCCACTTATTTATCAAACGTAATTGGTTACATAAGCCTATACGTTTTGAAAATATCAGAGTGTGTGTTTAAAATGTTATTTCTGTAAGTATTTTTCACATGAAATGCTCAAAGTAAAATACTTTTAATAATTAAAGTATTAATAATTAATAATATAAATATTATGTAGAATATGAATTAAATATATTAATAAAAATAAGAATTTTTACGTGAGACCGATTTTATGTATGTCGCATGAAAAGGCCTGTATACCTGAAGAGAGAGCCACAACGTAATTGCTTAAGTCCATGAAATGTCTGTAGGAAAATATTTTTTTGAATCGAAATTAAATACTAACAGAAACTAAATTTTTCTGATGATGGCGCCTGATTTTTACTCTTCTGTTCCTTAAGAAACAGCCAAGAGGTAAAGTGTAGTGTATGATTTAGTGGCACAACATGGCCTGCACGTAAAGACAGTTCCGCTGGCTTGCTGTGTGGCCATTGAGTTGAAATATGTTTCTGTGTATCGCAATAAGGTCTGGCCAAACCACACACACACACACATACTCACATGGTTGATTGTGTTATGTGTACCGATAAACAATACTGATAATTTGTTCCAAGACCAATAGCTAGTTTTCGTTGGGTGGTAATGTTGGTGACGGACTTATCGCGCTTTGTTTTACGTATCTGGTGATAAATGTTTACAGTTGAAAGTTACATTACTGAAGTTAAAAATGTTTACGGCACTTCTCCCCACGTATACAAAAGTCCAGATGGTACCATGCACCTATAAATCTAGAAAAAAAAGTATTGTTTAGAACATTTCTAGAAAAGCTTAAGGTAGAACGGAACAAGAAATAATTTGTTGGCTACGGGTTCTAGGGAAGTGCAGGCATTTCATTAATAAAGCATGTTCTGCCGTCTATATTTGTAAAGAGTAAAATCGACATTTTTTTTTCCTGGGAGAAATTGAGGAAGGAGTCGAACTGATAAAGCAATTTATATTGCTTTCGTCATCAGAATCTCGTCAGAATTGGTAGCATACTGCATCTTCGAGCTGCTTTTTTGACGTCGTTCCTTGTGCAAGCAATATTTCGTAAATTCTGCCGTCATTAGTTATTACTTTCATGTCTGTCACTTTGCAAATTGTGACAGTCGAAGTTGTCGTTCGGGAAACTAACCACAGACGGGAGTCATTATTTGTATGTGTGATTATGATTAGATGAAGTATCTTAATAGGTGAAAGTATGTACATATCCAGACCGTCTGGCAGTTAACGTCATCTGTCGGTCACTGAGAGCTCCTTGTGACTGAAAGTACGTATCAGTTAAGACCCTGTCCTAATGCAGGCCGTATGTCAAACACCGAGCGTGTGTTATAGGTGGAAATACATACGTCATCCAGACTTGAAGTAATTAACATCATCCATCAAACAAAAATACTTACTTTCTGCGAATCGGTGACATACATATTTAGACGTGGACCGGAATAATTCAGTCGGTATATCGATTTGCTACCGAGTGGACGGTTCGGAGATCGAATCCCTTTGGGGGGCGAGATATTGAGCATCTGTCCAGACCGGCCGTGTACCGAACCTAGCTTTCTTTACAACTGGTATTTGGTCTCTTTCCCGTAAGTATAGCGTGGTAAACGCCACTAACGCACGTCTAGAGCCGAACTCACCCTCTGGGCCTTCATGGCCTGTTACAGAGTAAACTTCGCATATTTAGACAGTCATCAACCGTCTCCTGCCGTAAACAGTTTTTACCTCCTATATTTACATTACGACGGAAATTGAAAAAAAAAATTAAAAGCAATTTTATTTTACCTAAATGTGATATTGGCCACTCTGACCATGGTGTAACATATGCATCGTGACACTTTCCTCATTTTCACAAAATTGATTTTCATTTTCTTTTGAGTAATGATATTAGATTTAAGCACTGTCTCCTTCGACATGTTGCACAGGAGAAACAAGAACGGAATGCAGTCCGAAAGAGTGTTGAATGTTATGACAGAGTGTCAGTTCAGTATGACGACCCCTGTGTAAGCGGGAGGAAGGCTTGCGTACGTGTGCCAACAGATTCAAACGAGAACTGGGAGTGTTGATATGGCTGTGACAAACAGGATACTGACATATCAAATTGCCAGCCTGCTTTGTCCCCACAAGTTCCTCTTCCCATTCAGGATTCGAAATTTTAAAGGGCTATAATACAATTTAGGGAGTGTAAGTGAAGTTATACGTTTTCATACCATAGCAGTGAAGGGGTATTCACCTTCTGTCTCGGTCGCCATATTTTGGACATGTGCCTTATGAGTCCCTATGGCAGTTATGGACTAAGTGCTACGTTGTGTTACATGACCATCAATTTCAACAACCCACATGGTAATTACGCACATATAACAGGATTTCATTGAAACGAAGAAAGATTAAAATGCAATCTTGTTCCCAAGTTTGTACAAGTGTGGAAAATGGATTTTCACGGGGGGGGGGGGGGGGAGGACGTGTTAGATATTTTTAAAGATGGGGTTGTTAAAATAAATTTTAGTGTTTTAATTGAGTAAATAAAAACGGTGATTATTTAAATTAAAAACAGTTTAATTAATT
>Ga0123354_10001143_pt1 | contig 31002 bp, 21 predicted proteins | sample TergutLab28metaG_2_FD_97872 | JGI IMG/M metagenome (GOLD analysis project Ga0123354, IMG submission 97872) | Labiotermes labralis P4 segment gut microbial communities from Petit-Saut dam, French Guiana - Lab288 P4 | ecosystem: Host-associated > Arthropoda: Insects > Digestive system > Gut ... | reverse complement strand
TCATTTATGGTTTTAGGCAAATCGTTGACATATATAAGAAACAATAATGGGCCTAAGACCGACCCTTGGGGAACCCCATCAGTTATTTTTTTCCATGTGGAGATACTTGTTTGATTCGATTTTATCTATAATTTATGTCATGAAGAAATATTCTGTACATTGTGTTATTTGTGAGTGGTTCATGTAGTGAGTCTGTCATTGTGTGGAATGTATAGCATGGATGTATTTGATACAGTTAACAGGTCAAAACAGAATTACTGAGAGGAAAGCATGTCCCAGTGATGTTTTGTCAACATGGGCTATCCTGGGATCAAATGTGGGTCTCTACTACAAGCAAGCTGTTGACTGACTTCATGATCTAAAAATTTTGCAGGGTCAGATTTTGAGGGGTTGTAGGTATCTAATGTGTATCCAAATTAAGATCACCAAACAACTTGTAATGTGGATGTTTAATATCATAATTAATTCAAGTCTACTTCACAGAGCAGACACATGACCTCTCTATTGTGTGCTTCTTTAGGAATGGAACACATAAAGCATGGACACGGCACATTGCTGGGTCTAAATACACAATATATGACTTTACTACACAACTTACATGTATATGATCCATGTTGACCTCACGCAAATAGCTAGGATTCTCAAACGCAACTCCTCCAGATGACTTGTGACCCAGCATGCGTCTTTTTCGCATAAACCAAACAGCACCAATAATGATAGCAGCAACAATAATAAGTGCAAGAACAACTCCTACAGCCACACCTACAGAAGAGCTGTCATTACCTGGTGGGAAAGGGAAACAAAGTTGCTGTATCAACATAAAGAGGCAAATGTGGTAGATAGCAGTACAACGGGGAAAATAAAATACCTGAAATCATAACATATATATTTATACATTCATTCTACTACCACATATCCGAATTTTTAGTTATTTAGTGGCTGAATCATGGTTCAATTCATGGCAGGGGCAAAGGATTTTTGTCATCTCCAAAATATCCAGGACGGCTCTAGGCCCTCCCACTCAGTGGTTATTAGTTACCAGATAAATTGGCTGGGGCATGAAGTTGACCACTCACCTCAATCTAATTGCCAAGGTTAAGAATGTGTAGAGTTATACCTCCATTTCCCCATAAGCCTTCATGATTTTGTGTTTAAGTAAGTGCAGGGACAATTTTACCTTTACTTTTATATTCTCCAAATATACACAATAGTGTATAAGCATCTTGGGTTAATCTTGAAGTTGGATGAAAAGCAAATTTTTATGATGAATACTATCAGAAAATCCTTATAGAATGGCATAAGAAGACATACAATATTTCTAAGGGTGACATTCCTAAATATACAAACATGTGGTATTGGAATTACTGTAATAACATGGCCATCAAATTTAGGTTTGAACAGACTTGGAATCCCTGATAGTGGTAATGATTTGTTCAATTGGGACATTATCGTATTATCAGTGTCCTAAGTTCCAACATGTAAATTTACATTTTCTGCAGAAGAAAGTCAAAACAGACCCCCTCCCCCTTCCCCAAAAGGACTTAAAGTTAAAAAAAAAATACACTTCATAGTGCTAAAATATGTACATGAAGTCATTACATATTAATAGTAAGTGAAAGGAAAGATAAGCACCACGTTTTAATAGGCAAATAGCCATTCCTTTACTGATGTTACACTGTTTTATTATTGAAACTCCATTCAGTACACCAGGCAAACCATTTACATGGACAAATGACAACAAACAAACCATTCACATGAACAGATCAGCCGTTTGAAGTTTATAGTTCATATACAATAAAATTCCAATTTGGTTGTGGAATAATTTTATCCATTTTATTATTTGGCAGTACTGATCATTTGTGGGCTGGGTAGCTCAGTCGGTATAGCGACTGACTATGGGCTGGACAGTCCGGGATCAAAACCCGGTGGGGACGAGATTTTCTGCCCATCCAGAGTGGTTCTGGGCCCCACCCAGCCTCCTGTAATATGGGTACGGGGTCTTTCCCGGGGGTTAAGTGCGGCTGGGGTGTGCTGCTGACCACTCACCCCCTTCTAGTGCCGCGGTCATGGAAGAGTAGAGCTATACCTCTATCCACCCTCTGGGCCACACCGGGCCTGTAACGGGATCACTTTACTTTTACCTTTACCTTTTACTGATCATTTATATTAACTTGATTTTTATATAGTGTCCACAGTACTGCCTATTCTCTGAAAAACATTAACCATCTAACTAAAAAGCACTACAATTTTAGTCCAGTAATATAAAAATCATTTTTGTTCAGCTAATTATGAATGCTACATTATGCTACTGAATAGGAGAGAACCACAGACCAAGAGAATTTCAGTGTTATTTGTCTTACCTAAGCTAGCAGCAGATGTGATATATTTGTCACTAGTTGTGAAGCGAACAGCTTCTGTTAATATGCTGGTGCCGAGATGATTGCCTGCTTTAATAAAACATTCATATGCTGACCCCTCCTTCAAGCCTGTGATGCGCAGACTTGTTGCTTTCGTGTCATTCTTAAATGGAGTACGAGAACCTACTTGCTTCCAGAAAACTCTGCAAAGGAATGATTTGGCATCAGAGTCCTTCATGTGTGGCTGATCCCACTACAATATATATCTTTAAAATGTCCAACAGCAGTAGCATACACAGACAATAGTCATCAGTGTGAGTTTTGAGGTTTCTTGCATCAGTGTTTAGTCAGATATTCAGTTCTGGGATATGATGCTCTATGAATTGGATCCCAGCATTTCAAGGCAATGTAGTGGCTTCATCTAGAACAGTCAAAGTGTCCAAGACTTTTCTGGATATTTAGACCCCTATGTTGCCTTTAAAACACTGAGATTCGATTTCCCATTAATACAGTGTTGTATCGCAGAGGAACAGAATACTCAATAATCCAGTATTTTTAGGCACTGCATCACATGGGCAGTTCCATTTGGTGCTGAAAGATTATGATCTACAGATGAGTATGGTACTCCCTTACTGACCTCATAATAACCACATATTTATGTGTTCTTTACACAAAAGTGCAAAAAGTGAATAAATAATAGGCAGAATATTCCTGTCTATCTGCATGTGACAGCAACGAAACTGCTCAAAGAATTATGATGACATCTGTCACTGAGCGAATGGTGTATTAAGAAAGTGCATATGAATTTCAATTTAGCTGGTATTGATAGAGTATAAGACAAGCTTCACATTAAGCCCATATTCAAGTAAGGTCAGTAAGTAAAAAGTTGGTACACAGCACAGAATTTACAAGGAAGTTCCAAAACATAAGTTAATGAACACACTGATACAAATAACTTCATTCTGACTTTGATGTATATTGGCACATGGGTGGTACACAGTACACATCAGACCTGTACATAGTACACATCAGATCTGTACATGGTCACCATTGACATTTAAGGTTTTGTCTTTCCATGACACAAAGGCTCATATTGTGGCATAGTCACACATTGTAGCTAGGAGGTGACCACATGCTTCACGTTGACATCTATTACAACTTGCTTTCAGCCACATATTTCTTAAGAAGTCCAAAGAGATGGAAGTTACTGACAACTGGACTTGTAACTACCTACAGTCCTATGTCTGGGGGTTATGTTACACCCTCCCTGGAGTGCTGATCTTGAACCCAGGATTATAGGAAAGTAGGTACCATTATCTGCATCTCAGGACTTCTAAAGATTTTTAAAGTGGCTGAACATTTTTTGAGTTAACTGCCGTAAAATGAACTGGAAGTACTCAATGTTGTACACAGCAAGACACTAATTTAGTGTCTGATGGAGAGTTATTGTTATACATGTTTTTTGGGACAGAATTACTTCGGAGATTCAAACCTTTTGAGATAAATAGCAAGATCATCAGAATATATGAGAACTATTTAATAATCATGGGATTTGCCTCAGAAGATATTAATTTTTAGCAGCACTATTGTGAGAACCTCACATCTTGCCAGAATCACTTACCGGTACATTTCGACAGTGTTGGGATTCTTGACTGGTGGATCCCACCTCACACGAACGGAATGAAGATCAATCAACTCCACATGGACATTCTGTGGTGGTCCAGGCAAGCGATCTAAAACAACATGATCATAACTTAGAAAAGGCGAATATCCAGCGCCAAATTCAAAACAAATTGTCACATGACTTTAACAACATTCAGACAAGGAATGCAGTGACTTCACATTTGAAAAATATTATGTGTCTCAAAGTTCTGGAGATTTCTACAGTAACTACCACCAGGACACAAACATCTGTTTGTATTAATCCAAGTGGACCAAAGTATCATCTGTTTGTATTAATCCAAGTGGACCAAAGTATCCACTACAGTTTATAGCTAATTTCGAACTCATTAAAGGGAAGAACTGACAGATGTGTAACTGTCATTGTTAGTTACTTTGGTTTCACTGGTTGCCACATTATGTTATAATTACCTCTACCCTCATGGAAGCAGGACATGATCTGTTTGGTATATGATAACACACAGAACTTGTTGTTGAAGAGAGGTTCACCCCGACACCAATCAAGACAACGCCGTGGCACTCCCCACTGAGCACAACAGCTGCGATGGTCAGAACCATCTGCACAAAGAAGCACTAGTTATCAACTCGTTTTGCATTTTAGAGATTTCATTTTCAGGTTTCATATAAGCTACCTTTCAAAGTGACCTCATATTTAATTTAATTATTCAATGAATGTAATAGGTACATACTAGTAATGCATTCTGAAGATTGAATTCAAACTTCTTTAAGAATATGGATTGAACTGGAATATTCAATAATCTTTGTAGAGAGGACTCCTAGTAACTTTCTTCTTATGCTGCCCACATTTAATTCCACCATAATTCCTTGATTTTACACCATTTATCTCTTATTTAGGAAATGTATAACAAAAAATTTTTGCATTTAACTTGCAGCAGCAAAGTGTTTAAGGCAAGAATATACCACTGGAAGTGCTAACTGAGCTATGTCCTCTAAGTGAATGGCATGAAAATGAAGATCACTTTAATGTGTGCATAGTAACAAATGGGTACATACTGGGTTAGTTCCATATAAAAATAATTACTGTGTGTTCCGCTGACATAATAAACATTCTGTTTACTGATCTTGCTCTTTTTTTTTTTACTGAAAACATGAAATTGTCAGGATTAATGTGGAAATATGTCTAAAAGATGCACTGTGTTAAAGAGATAAATAAGAAAGACATGACAGCTAATGCTTTAGTACTTTCTTTGGCGTTTTGCTGTAGCAATCAAGTGATAGTGTAATTTTTAAAAACTCATACTTATGAACTCTTGAGAACAATACACTGCCTCAAAACACTACAATCCAATTACCCATTGATGTTGTGTCATATCAGAGGAAAACAGAATACCCAGCTACACTGCTGCAAAACCCTCAAAACTCATCTACTGTAGTATTTGAGTAGTCCAAGATCACACATATGGTAGATTTTGTGGCTACTGTATTTACTTGCCTATGAATAAAAAATCTCATTACCTGCTGCACATTTCATAAGCTTATCAAAGTCACTGATGCATTCTGGTTTATCTATGACTGCATCAATATCCAGATAGAAGGAGCAGGCATCCATACATCCAACTGTCACGTTCTGCTCTGTGCAACACTGGGTTACATTGTTTGTAGCAGCCTGAAGCATCAAACATGTTCCATTAACATCAGATATAAATGGTTTAACTCAGAGCCTCTATGTAACATGTCACTGTACAAACTGATAATTAGACACACCACTGACGATTCTGCCTCAGGTACTTATTTAAGGACCAGAGCAAGTAGCATGTTGCTGGACTGGCGGACTACACATACACCACCTTTCTTCAATGAAGATGTGGGGTGATACAAGTGTTCAGCTTTGCATGGAGGCTGTTTACCAGAAGATGGTATTTATTTTGGGTTTATCAACTGTGTAGGGGATAAATGTTTGGGCATTGCAGAGGAGCATTAACTACTGCACACATTGCAGAAACCCACACGACGATCATCTGGTATGGAATTGCCTATCTAATGTTCTTACTGACAAAATATCTGTTGCTAAATGCTTGAAACCTACTGTTTATGCCTAACAACATTATAGTAACAAAATGGTATCCTCAAAATGCATTTCAAAATTGTCCACAGAACTTCCCAAAGCAGACATATTCAAGATAAGAAGTGCATGAATAAATTTAATAATAAAGCAACTTTTTGCTATTCCTTCAAAACGGTGGTACCTCTTAATAAGACTGCGTAGTCGCAGACCGTAAGACCAGCAGTTCAAATCTTACTTAAAATTTATCGGCATTTCTCAGTGTAAGAGACACCATATCACCACCACAAAAAACCAATGGATATATATTATTTTCTATAGAAGCAAATGGTCGTGTGCTGCTTACCACATTACGAATCCTCACAGATACTGGCTGTGTGCTGCTTCCAAATGCATTTTCTGCATGACAGAAGTAGTCACCTTCATCTGATTCACTTATCCTGTTAATAGTGAGATGCATTACGTACTTTGCTTCCTCCTGAAAATAATAAAGTGAGAACCATATGTTATGTGCTGGTTGTCATAGTCAACAAGAAGATTGTGCAAAAGCAGTGATTTAGTTCAAACATCCAGGATGGAGTGAATGACATGTCACTAAACAAAGAAATGTTAAAGGAAGCCATCCGTTGTGAATCAACATTACCACAGCACATTCCTTCAATTTATGTTAGGTTGTGTACAGCAGTACTGGCAGTGAGATTTTGACATACCAGGAATTTAATTTTCTATATTAGGTAATTTATTAAATAAAAAATAAATTCTACAAAAACATCATCTTAGCTATACAACATCTATGTTCCTAAATTATCCAGCACTAATCATTAAAAAATGTGGTCACTACACATATATGTAGGTAATGTGCACACCTTGCAAAATTCCTACCATTATTGATTGTTTTTACATAAGAAATTATGTGCCATGTAAACTTATTTTCTGACTGACTTTCATATACTATAGTAGTAAAACAAGTTTAATTAAGGACAAAGCACCTTGAACACAGAAAACTCAAGATTTATAAAATTCCCTGCTCTTATGGAAGGTGTACATTGGATAAAGAAACTGATATAAGAGTACAGGAGTCTCCAAACATGTTACAAACACTAAACATGAAAAATAACACTCAGACATCATCAGAAGTCCCACAGAAAATAACTATCATGTTTATTTTCACAAATCATAAATCAGTACCAACATCCATAATTGTCAGTTCCCAATCAACATGGATGCCACTCAGATAATTAAATATGACAGAAAACACCATTGTGTAAAATGAGTAATGACACAACAAATTATGGGGACAGTTTCTTAAGAGTTGTCCATCAAACCCCCTGCTACAAAATGACTTTTTGGTTGGCTCTTCTCTGGGCAGGATCTAAACTCATCAGAGTCCCTCTTCCTGTCAGATACTTCTATATAAGAAGAATATTCTAGACACATACCCTGAAGATGGCAACTGTAATATGAATTGAAACACACAAACATGCAAGGTGGCTGAAGCCTGAAAACCAATATTATGTATCAGTCCTTACATCTTTTGATGGTTGAATGTTGATATCATATTTGCCACCCTGTATTACAGGTACTCGGCCACTGTGGTCTCGCCAGAACATCATCTTAGGTTCTGGATAAGCATCCACTGTGCATTCCAGTACAACAGAATCCCCCTGGGCTGCCATTGTAATCCCAGATGCTGTGATGTGTGGTTGGTCTACAACATAAAAACTTAAGATACATCCCTCCCTTAATTACCGTACTGATTACCAACTGCAAGTTTTAGCCCCTTAGGTTACAGAACTCTACCCATACACAAAACTCCAAAGCATACAGGTGGTCAAAACTCTCCAGTAAATTCAGAGGCATTTATGTTTTGAAGGGACTTATGCCTCCATCTTCAGTACAGAAAATTATTCTCCCTACCTGTACACTAAACTACATGGCTTCATGTCTCAAAATTTGTAACTCACATTTTTATTGGTCTACCAGTATTTTTGTTTCAAACAGTATATATGCAGGAAATATTTGTTTTGGCAGTGTAGAAAGTGTACACAAAGAAAAACAAAAATAATATAAAGAGCTATTACTAAAAGGAGGGAATTTTCTATGGATTTCAGACATGATATTCAACAATGCCTTCCTAACAAACTGAAGACTATGCTCTTGTCAGAAGAACTTTTGAAATGTACTGATCCCTCTCCCCTTGTATCATATCATATCATATCATTTGCTTTCCTTATGTAAATCCACACAGGATTACATAATCCACACGGATATGGAAATCGTCATATTTGTTGGGATTAAGGGGTGACATCAACACAAGTGTGTACAACAATCACATGGTTATTTAGTATAATGAATATAATAAAACATGACAATACAAATTGTTTAGTGTAATAAAATATAATAAGGATAAAAATAAAAATTAAAAGGAAAAGAAAAAGTAAAAACAAAAATAAAAATAGTGGGGTAAGTTAGAAGCAATTAGAGGTACTCTTTAAGTAGGAAATTTTCCTTCGTTACAGATAGTGATTGGATATATACTAACATATTAATAATACAGACTTGTAAGTAAAGAGAAGGAACATGTGTTCCAAAGCCCTCATGTATCAATTTAGATCATATGTCAAAATTTGACTTTGGAGTTCAAAATATTCATCCAGGAAATAAAAGGAATTTTCATGTTAGTAGTTTTGTAACAATGCTTTAAATTTTTGGGGATTATCATACTCTGCTTTTATGTAAAAGGGAAGCATGTGTCATATCTCAGTGTCAGCAGATGAAACTGATTACATATTTACATAACTTCCTTCAACTTTAAACAGCTTGGCCCATTAATATTTCTACTCACTGTCCGACACAACAGTTAAATATCAGAGCCCATGTTGTCCTCCAGGAACAAATTAGGTTTAGTTAACTACTGAACTTGGCATATGATTAAAATATTCCTCTACCATCACCATGTATCAACATCCAGAAATACAGACATTTAACTCCACTTTAAGAAAACTACTCACGGCTGATGGTGATTTTTCTTGAAGCTTGCATAGGAGTACCATAACCATTGTCAGCATAGCAGGAAATCTGGTCCATGTCTCTGGTAACATTGTGGATAACAGTGACCATGTGTCGAGTCGTCTCTTGGCGCACTAGTCGTCCTGATATGTACAGTGAGATTGTCGGCATTGGTGTTCCCATGGCAATGCATAGGATGGTCATGCTGCTGCCTTCCATTACCAAATTGATGGGGTGGACTGTAGGAGGCTGAAATATTTTTATTTTAGTTAAATCCTTAAAATGTGGGATTTCATCTAAGATGTGAGAAGCAGAAACATAAGCAAATGATAGCGAGTATACAAGAAGGAACAAAAACCCATCAGTCACATTAAGCAAGATCTGAAGTTAGGTCACACTACTCAAAGAACTGGTGCGCAATTAAGTACACACAGGTATGGTCATGTGTTAAATATATATGATAATATAATTCTTTTCAAAATAGCTAAATTTAAGAAAGAATAAAATAAGCAGGGAAAATTAAGGGCTGGGTGAAGAGATAAATTGAAGGAAATTCTAAATATAAGGTAGGGAAGACACAACTTGGAAAATATAGGTGTAGATGGGAAGATAAAATTCAAATGGATTTTAGAGAAATAGGTTGGGATGGTGCACACTGGATTTATGTGCCTTGAAATAAGGTCATATTATGGATGTCATGTTGTAAATCTTCCATGCAATGTAAATATAAATGCAAATATAAATATACATATATATAATAAATTTAATTATAAAGGTAACTATTACATGTTTCAACCATCTTCCATGGCCATGTTCAGGGAGAATGTACCACACAACTGTTGTATATAGTTACAGGATAATGTTGTTGATAGCAAATGCTAAAATATATAAACGTGAAGAGTAAACCAAATGTATACGTACAAGTATAGACAATGCTGCGTATATTTTACCATTTGCTATCAAGGAAGTTATATTATGGTGTGCGCGAGCGTGTGTGTGTGTGTGTGTGTGTGTGTGTGTGTGTGTGTGTGTGTGCGTGTGCACGTGTGCGTGTGTGTCATTAAATATTTTAAACTTTTATCTTACCTCCACAAATGCAGGGTATGCAGGATCAGTCCAGGCAATCAAAGTTTCTGAAGGCAAGCTCTGACCCTTTTCAGAAATTGCAGTAACATACACAATGTACTGGGTGTTTGGGTTGAGCCCTTCAATCATGTGTGATGTCACACTTGTTGTGACTACATGGTAGTCATCATCAGCTGCAGACTTATGGTAAAGCCTGAAAAGATATATGTTCATTTGTTTCTCCTACATAAACTCTCAGTACTAAATAGATGATAGGAGAGATGTGGGTCCTGATTTTTGCCAAAATGTGGATACACTTGCCTTGAAGGCCAATGTGCTAAAGTCCCAAGTTAGTTACGTATAGGAGTAGAGTTCAGCATAGCACATGTACATTAAGACTTGCTATTCTATCCAGCAAGTATAATTACATCACTGAACACATTTATTGCCATTTATAAATAAGTTGGAACTCTCTTTTGCAAGTGGTTTTGCTGCATGAAAAAATGACATGCTTTAAATATTAAAACTACTTTTCTTTGAACTAGCACAACCAAGTTACTCTGTGTGCCATATCTCATCTCCATGCCTGTCATTTATATATTATCTTGCACGTACATGTCAAAGTAATTACCTGAAGTAACCATATTATGAATATTGGTTAACTGATGTCTTGTCTGCTTCTATTTTGAATAAAAATTATAGTACCTTTTACATTTAAACTGAAAAGAAGATTCATATGCCAGCACTTCCTTTATATTCCAAATATCTGACAGAATTCCACTGCTGTCAAACAAGGACATTGGCAAATAAATGAGGACACATGAGGAAAGACTGCATGCCTTGTTTGGTGAAGGCAGAAAACTAACCCATGTCTTGTGACATGCCTGACAATGACTATTTTACCACTGTAGCATATATAAGTGCAATAGTGCAGCAAGTCTTACTTGTAGGAGAGCTGCTCAGCAGGCTGACTGAATTCTGGTGGCTGCCAAGTGATGGTGACCCAAGTAGCACTGTGACTAGACACAGCTAGTGAGTGAGGTGGCGATGTCACTCCGGGGATCCCCTTGTCATCCAGTTCTGTAACCAAATCATTAGGACTTAAATTATAGACTTTTGGTTTACCGCAGCATGTAGGATCACAAGTTTGTCCATACTTTTCAGAGGAATGTGCTATCACCATTTTCTGGAGGAATGAGTTAGGTTCGGTCTTTCATTACCCAGGCTGTGTCACTGCCAGCTCCAAACTCTTATTGGCTTAGCACAAGATTTATACAATATTTCTTCTCTGTAGCTCTGATTAGCCACAATCATTGCAGCCTTTCTTACAAAATTAACTGATTTTCTTCTCCTAATCACTTCAGAATCCAGCTAAAACTAATTCAGTCACCTTGAAGATGGAGGCAGCACATTCCTCCAAAATGTTGAAACAAACTTATGATCCCAGAAGAGTATCCTTTGATCAACATCTGCCACTGTGCATGAAAACTTACATGTGTGTAGCAATGACAAGTTGTTAGTCATCTGACGATTCAGGTCTTCTGGGATATGATGATGCTGTTTTGTTGAGTGAGTGGTTCTCATTTTGAATGAATATAGTGTCTTCATCTTCAAGTGTCTCTTGGAATTTCTTGACCCTTGAAATTGAACGTACTATGTTTCTTCAAAATGCTGGGAACCACTCACCCATTGACATGATGAAATCCCTTAAGATTTCACATCTCACATGTTGGTAATGTTTTGCTGTGCACCATGTAAAGCTCAGTAAAGGGGTGTCTGTGGCTTTCTCTCATTTTGGTTTATTTTATATCACTGTCAGTAGCTCAGACTAAAAAATATCAAGAAGAAGATGATGAGTGAGGAACAATAAATTAAAAATGACTTGAAGTTTGTGGTCCAATAGTTAATATCATAACATTTGCCTCGAGGCACCAAGAAAAACCAGGAACAATCTCACTCTTAATAACCAATGACCTAGCTAAGACTTAAAAACAACTCCCAAATACCAATGTCTGTGAAATAAGGACATAATGGTTACAAGGCAGAACAATAAATATGATATAATAATTTTGTGACTTTAAGCTTAATTTAGAAGAGACCTGTGAGAACAGGAGTGATCAAGAGAGAGGAAGAAAGAGAACATAAAGGATCAGAGAAGAATATAGTACATGCACTTCTAGAGATAACTCATGATACTGAAAATGACAAAAGTGAAGAAGTTATCAAGTTCAAATTTGCAGCCATTTTGCTTTAAAGTAATAGCTGTCACGTTCATATCTGACTGCGCTAAAAATGTATAATGAACTACAGTCAACAATAAGTAGGATTAACAGTAAATGCAGTGTTAAGTAAAAGAGCAATGAATATTAATTGGCATAATTCTGCTGCATCACATTGTCTTATTCTGGTATATGCTAGCCTAAGTCTGCATGGTGCTAGTAGCATACCTGTATGAGTGATATTGATCATGAGTATGGACGATGGTAAAGATGTTCCATGAATATTTTGTGACACCACAAAAAAGTTGTACATGGTCCCCGTCTCAAGGTTAGAAATTTCCACTTTTGTGTCATTCACTGTCAGTTGCTGCGTGAAGAAAAAAAGAAATTAAGAAAACTTTTGAACAACTGTTTAGCCTATATACGAGTATATTACAATGAACTACAGTACAGCTTCATATGATATTTAAAGCTGAGTTTGATACTGTCAGTCAAAACTTCTCTTCCAACTTCAAACTGAAACTGCACTGAAATTCTTGTTAAATCTGTGTTTTTCTAGCAAGCATTCTGTAAATAAGAATTCGTGTATTTGGGATGTGACATTGCATTGTTGGGTTAGTGGTTCCCAAATTTTCAAAGGAGTATGCTGCCTTCATTCTTGAGGGCAAGTTGTTCACTTGATCTTTAATAATGAAGGAGGTGAATTACTTTGCATCAGTGGGAATCACTCATGCAATGATGCAGTGCATCACGTTCAAGAAGAAGACAATTCTCAACTGTGACTGTAAAAACCTCAAACTCACATCCTGTCAGTACTTACATGTCTAAGCTTCTGAACAGTCTCATGCATAGAAGTGTTGTCTAACTGCTGATAATGAACCACATAGTCAGTAACATTACTGCTGTCTGTTGGAGCCTCCCACTGTAAGGTGACACTGGTGTTAGTTACAGTTGTGGCATGTAGCTCTGAAATTGGGCCAGGAAGCAAACCAGTTCCTGGAACACAAATAATGTAACCTACAGTCAATATTGTGTACATGAAAACATGTGACTTTAACATCATGATCATAAAAATCATCTTTTTGAGCCTTTCATAAAAGCTTGTGTTTTTCATTCTGTCCCTTTTCTGTTGTGTAAGCATGCTACCATTTAGTCTCTCCATTGAATATGGGCCTGAACAGGGGTCATTTTTGACACCTTTACTTTTGCACAGCTAAAAGGAATACTTTTGTTATCCATGTATTACATAAGACTGTGCCACTGAATCCTTCATTTCACACCCCAATATCCAGCTACCTGTCGCAATCATGAAAACAAAGTTAAACAATTTAGTTATCATAAACCAACCAACAATTTACATATTGCTGCTTTTAATCAGTATATTAGCACACACACACTTAGACTTTAAGTTCCAATGTGCTATCATTAGTTGTGTACAATGATTTCAAGCAAAACCAAAAAGCATATTAACATATCTTGAACTCACCACAATTTATTCATTAAAATTTCAAATAAGTTTCTAAGTTAATAATTTAATTCTGTGGCATTTCCTGATTATTCCAAATTTAAAGCAAAATTAAAAAAGATTAACTTTAATCTTCATCTTTTCAAGAATTGCTATATTATTTTCTAGTGCTGATCAGTGTATAATGATACCTGTGTCATTATCCAGTGCATGTCAGTTAGCAATAACCCCTGTGTCATCAACAAATGGTGCTCAGTTTTTAACGATAACTGTGCCATTATTCAGTGCTCATCAGTTTGCAACAATCCCTGTGTCATGACAAAATGTACTTATTCTACATCTCCACTAGTTCAAACTCAAACTGATTGCCAAGCAACACATACATTATATGACTTTTAATTACCTTCTTCAAAACACTGAACAATGTTCCCAATGAAAGCGATGCAAGAGGCAGCAGTTGCAATGAGAGAGTCCACAATCACGCCAGAACAGACAGAGAGACAAGTGTTAGGTACACCACGGCGGGAGCAGCAACTGCCATGATTCCTTCCACCAGCTCCACACCGCAGCAGTTTGTGCAGTTCACCTCCACACACACCTGCCAGAGCTCTGATGTCTGACATGTTGGCATTATACGAACACAATGGCAAGCACACATCACTCAGATCTGCTTCCACGCAGCATGCAGTCACATTATAGAAACTGGCCTCCTCTATTATCTCCTCCACCACCTATAAATGAGCAAGGTCTTGTCTTATTCTATGTGTATGTTCTGTGATTACTTTTTCCAAAAAATAGCCTTCTATCAGTCCATTCACTTACTGATTAACATTGTGTTCACATGTCAAACCACACATCTTTCTGTTTCTCATTAGCACAATTGGTCACGGAATTACCATATAACTATTAGCAACATTAATCCCTGATTTCAAGACAGTGATTCAGAATAATGCTTTGTTTTTTAAAAATGGAATCTAGTCTGAAAGAACCTATGAAAAAATTTAGTATTCTGCACATTTACACCTCCCCCATGACACACAGGGCCACCATGCTGCAGTGTCTGCGGCAGCTTGACGTAGGTAGCTGCTATGTATCCATCTATCTTTTCATCCTTTCATGCTGCTTTCTCTCTGCCACGCCATTCATATGTTTCTCCTTCAATGATCTTTCCCATCCTATATTCTCCCATCCATTTTTTCACTCCTGTATCTAGCTGTTCACCCACACAACCATGTCTCTCTGTCTCTAGACTTTTCTTATTCCCTTCACCCTCCTCCTTGCTTTCTAATCTTTCATCTATTTGTCCATCTATTTAGTTATTCAAAAATTGGCCGATAATACGTGCAGCTGTACAAAATACATTAAGATGATTCTACCAAATGCTTACAAAAATGGTGTACCTAAATTTCACATGATATGTAAATGTATGTAAACCTAGGTTCACTCAGCAAGTATACATATCAAATATGTACACATATTTTAGAACATTTTGTTTTGGTTGCAGAGAGACCAAATGTAAGTACGTTTGATACGAATATAAAAAACGTGTACTTATACTAATATAATTTACATATCATTATTATATTTACAGAAGAAGCTACTCAATTTCAAATTACAGTATTTCTCACCTTACTTTCTGTCCTAAACACCACTCTTGCAGAAGGTTCCCCTACACCATGGCTGTTGATAGCTTCCACATACACTTCATAGTCAGAGTTGCTGGAGAGGTGTTCAAGAATGAATGGTGAGTGAACCTTTGGGATCGTGTGGTATTCATTGTCATAAGTAGCCATCTTGCGATAGTGGACATTGTAATGCTGCACAGTGTCACCTAGTGTATTGGGTGTGTCCCAGTGGATAATTGCAAATTCAACATCAATGTGGGACACATGAAACTTTGTTGGAGCGCTTGGTAACACACCATAGCCTTGTAGCAAGCAATTAGTGTAGTCACTCATATACTTCAAACATCTGCAGAAAAAAAAAGTGGCAGGAAAATAACTTTCCATAAATTTATATTATTTGTGGTAAAGATACTGCCTGGACACAAATTATAGCTTGAAAACATTATAAAGTAGGATTGCTTATTTTCTCATGTATTTATTTGTATAGAAAGAAGCTATGGTAATCCATGTCCAGAATATTTTACTATAATAAATTCATTTTACCAGTTAAAAGGCAATTGCAGACTTCACTTAGGCAGAGAAAAGTAAATGAAATAATAAAAGGAGAGGAAATTTTGAAAAAAAAGAAAGTAATTTAAAAAATAATTTTAAAATATTTCAGCTGCACAAGGTAAAACTAATGTATATGGGGATATTGTAGGTTTTCATGGCAATACAATTACTTTATGCTTTGCTGGATTACAACATTGTGTAATCTCATATGGTTACCAACATTACAGGGAAACCTGCTGCTTGTGTCATCTACCCTGAGGAAGGAGGCAGCAGGATCCTCTACAACATCGTTGCCATCTACAAAACTGAACAGTGTCATAAACCAGAAAACCGCAATCCAGTAAACTTCACCTTCATCTCTCTGCTGGCTGCCAGTTAAAATTACTTCTCTGGGAGGCCAGTTGCAGTGTTCTATGGGTGTACCGAAAGATATTTGTGCTGACTGAAATAATTTTAACTGGCCCTAAAGTACTTATGTTATACACAGTTAAAAATGTCAAGCAGTGATAAGCCAAAAAATGTAGACATACAACTAAAAATAATTTCAACCTGATTTTTTTTTTACTGCTTGCATCACCATAAAGGTGAATAAATAAGGATGGCGGGCATACTTGAAGTAGCTGAAGTCAAGCTGTGTTACGTTGCCAGTGCAGAGCTTCTGACAGAGGTCTGGCAGGCCACGAGCTCGACAGCATGCTGTGTGGTCTACGCCATTGGTGAGACATGAGAATGTGGGTGCAGCCCAGGGAGCACAGATCATGAGGTCTGTAACCTCAGCAATATCTGACAGAGATGGATCACACAGCTTGTCTACACACCTGGTGACAAACAGAAATTTTCTAAGTCTTCAGGTTTTAATTATGGATGTTGATCAGATGATGATCTCCTGGGGTTTTACACCATATTGCATGTAAGTTGTTCAGGTGATTCAGAAGCAAGTGGTGCCATCATCTTTATGTTGATCAGATTTGGTTCAGGTTGCAGTTACCCTGAAGATGAGGGCAGAACATTTTTCCAAAACGTTTGAACAAATATGTTATATGATACACTGTAAAAACCGAGAAGACTATCACTTGTGAAATGGGAATAATCAAAAGTGTTACACCAAGAAATTAAGAAAGCAAGATAGCTGGTATACTCTGCCACTTCTTCATTAGCCTATTGTCCCGTTGGTTAAACCAGTACCTCCTTCAAAATGATAGCCCATACAGATCTGCCTTCCGGTTTCTTCCTCCAACTCTTGACACCCATCAATTTCAGATCATTCTCAGTACAGCCCAAGCAACTTAATTTGGTCTTCCTGATCTTATTCTTCCACCTGGTTTTCTCAGAAATACTTTCTTTAGGATCCTATCATCAGATATAATTTCCAGATGACCAGCCTATTTGAGTCTTCTTACTGTTATTGTTGTTACAATATTTGGTTTTATGTACATAACCTGCAATTCATCATTACTTTGGATTTTCCATATTTTTATCTTTTATTGGGCCATATGTCTTTCTTAGTACATTCTGCTCCCACATTTCAAAGGCTTGAATTCATTTGCTCTGTCATTGCCCACATGTCACAACCATATAACACTATAGGTTTAATTACTGTAGAATATATGTTTTTTTTTTTTTGTGTGTGATATACTATGTCAGTAATCTTAATTTCCTCTGTGCTACACAACAACACAAACAGAAAGGGTTTTTGTTAGGTTCAATATACATTTGACCCATTACATTAACCCCATATTATTTTAATGGTTAATGCCTCCAACTATAGTCTGTTGACCCATCTATTCCCTTCATACCTTGGCAAAGGTGAAGAATTTTTCTTCATACATGGGAACAGACATGAATATATGCTGCAAGCTGTTTTACTTCTAGCAGTAGGATAATGGTGGTGGCTGTGGTGGTGGTGGTGGTGGCGATGACACCAGCCAAAAACCCAATTTAACATGGGCTTTAGACTGGGTGGGGGCCAGTATTCCTCACAGCCTCACAGTTTTATCTTTGTCAGACAGTTGTGAAGGAAAAGGCATGGAATGATAATTGCATTTTCTCTGAATGAACAACTAGAAACTCACAAAATTTTCATGTTTAACCCTTTAAGTCACTAAAAAAAAGCTGTGTGGCAACGCTTTTCTGTACACTGATCCCTGATATCTGAAAGAGTATTGTTTTGTTTGAAGGCCCCATGCTTGGCTTGCTTGTCCTTCTGATAAGCTACAGATGAGTACTGAGCATTGGTGGAATGATGCCGACAGAGGACAACTGAAGCACATGCAGAAAAGCCCATCCCAGTGCCACCTCGTTTCATGTGAAATGGCGTGGGATCGAATCTGGTAACATCTTGAGGAACAGCACAGCCTTTTCAATTTTTAATCTAACAAAGACTTAAAATCTGAATTCCTACCTCACACACACAACAATCTGTATGCTCATTTCAAAGACCAATTTGCAACAGTGATTAGGAAAGTGATTTCTGTTCATTAGAAGAATTATATGTAACACATAAATAAACTGCATGGCAAAATGTTAAATTTTTTTAATATTACACAAGACAGTAAATATAGCTACCATTGCTTGAACGGTTTAATCCACTGTACCATGTTTTAAAACACATCTAACGGTCTGGCAACCATGTGTAAAAGATCAAGGAAAAAACTGGAAGTATCAATGAAACAGAGTAGCTTGTTTTGATTTTCTCATGTCCATGGATGAGGTTCAATTTTATAAATCAAGTTATTATTCTTGAAAGCAAATGGCAGTGCTCTTTGGTTTGAAATACTATACACAAAACTTCAAGCATCTGTCTTACAAAAATACTTTGACCAATTTTAATCAAATATGTTTATATTCCTCAATAATTCTCAGTAACTTAGTTCCAGATAGATATATCCAAACATGACAGTTATATCATTTACTGAAGTACTCACGTTGGATGTGTGATGCCCTTATTGATGCAGCAAGTTTTGATGTCAGGAAGCCCAGGAGCCTGAGCCACTGCTGTAGGTTTCATTTTCCCAGGTGTCATGGTGAGAGTCCGGACAGAATAAGATGGAAGACTGCTTCCATGAATGTTGAGGGCAGTCACAGACAACTCATACATAGTATATGGTTGCAGGTCATTCACTATAGTGTTGTTATATGTTGCTGGAATCTGGTCAAAAATGACAAACATATTACTGGTCCTATAATGTACAGTGCAGTTTCAAGCTGGATGATTCAGCATGCAGACCATGGAATATATCTTTTGACCACAAAGTGTGCTTTTTATATTTATCAAACATCTTCAAATATTTGACCTTAATTTTACTATGACATTATCAAGCACTTCAAAGTTTATTATTGTAATATTCACACACATTATTAAGTCAAAAGTACCATATTTGAAGATCATAATTATTTGATTTTGTTTAGTATTAAACCAGAATATTGCTTCATGAGTTTTGTATTCAGGCTGACAGACAATCTCTTCTGAGGTTCACTTGGTTCAACCAATAACAAACCATCAGGTCAAGTTAAATTCAGTTTATAATTTTGAATGTATCAAATTCAATCCAGTAGTAAATTGTCAATCAATTTTCTGAAAAAAAGGTAAAGTCCCACACAAATTCTATAAGGACAGAGAACACAATGTTTATGTAGTGATAAGGTTGTGACTTCATCTACAGTTGCTTTATGCATGACACATCCTGATTCTCCTAAAAGATATACTCCATGAACTTTTTTTTTAAAATCAAGTTATTAATAGTGTTTTTCTTCATCGTTTGTTTTTCATCAGGTGACAGCTGTTTAAAAGTGAAAATCCAAGTAATAAATTTTCATTAACTTTTTTTTTTACCTAGATCTAGTAGACCCTGTCATGATGAAATGTGACTGTATTCACAGTATTTCACATGTGGTGTGATTAGTGTTTGTGAAACTTCCAGATTCCATAGGGTTGATGGATTAACTTCCAGTTTCAGCAGAAAAAAATACATTCTTGTAGTGGCATGTATATAGTGTGGCATGTACATAGTGTGGTGCCAAATGACAACAGAGGGTAGAGAAATCAGTCCTCAATTAAAATTTGTGTGGCTCTCCTCACTTGATCAGTACCTCCCAGAATAAGCTACCATACACCACTCAACACAACATCACTTCAGAATCTGATATAGCTCCAGAAATATATATATTAAAAAAAAAGGCTAAAGTAAAGTTGTCCCTGTCTACACCATGAAGACATACAGGAAGCATGCTCAACTACATGATCTGGCCACTTTACGCCAGGAAAGTACCCTATACCCATTGAATAAGGGGCTAGGTGTGGCCCAGAACTGGTCTGGACAGTTCTGGAGAAAAAAGTATCTCTTATGCCTGCTGGGATTTGAACCCTGGACCGTCCAGCCCAGAGAGAGAGCTATACCAAATATGCTATCACAGCTCCTTTCCATACAGTAACTACAATGAGAAACAAATATCAAAATACAAAATATGCACACTCACTATGCTGCCTGCAGGTCATGGCTCTAAATATATGTGCTGTATATCAGAAATCTTAGCAACAGTTTTTCATGTCTTCCTTCATTTATAAGCCAAATATATGTTATTCTTGGCAGTATAGTGCCGAGGGTAGGCACACACATTTAGGGCTCAGAACCTCTTTGGGATATTTAGATTTTGCTGCATTTCCACCTAGACGATGATCAAAACTATGTCATGCCCCTATCCAAGGAAAGTAGTGGTTCATTACTGACGCTGTCACTTCAGTCTAATGCTGTGATTAAGAATGCTTTACCTCAATATCAGCTGTACAGGTTCATGGCGTTTTATTTAGACACAGAACTGCTTTACTTATTCTACTGAGAGCTAATGTAGCTCTTCTGAAATAATAAAACATTTCAAGAGAAATGAACACAGTTTGATGGCTGAATACCTAAGCAACTAACCAACTAACAAACCAATCCACTAAATTATACAATTTATTTACCGTGTGGTAGTCAAGTCACAACGTTCAAAAGGTGAACTACTGGTTACAGTATTGAGCTAATTTGAGCCGTCTCGTAATAGAGTAATCCATTTTCAAGACTAATCTTCATTTGAGACCCTCCATCTTTCTTTTACTCTTTAGAGTCACTGTTTACAAAGAGGTTTCCCCATCGAAATTCTAATGACAAACGTCCTACCTTTATCTGGGTAGTTCTGTTTTCCAATGGACTCGAAGTGCTTAATGGTACCCTTGTGCTTGTGCTCGACAGGCGTGCTGCAGCAAGAGCATAACTATCATAATCAGAAGGATAGCTGTCATCTGGTAGTTCAGTGTCCTCATCAAATGATCTCAGCATTGTCACATTCACGACATAGCTCACAATACTCTCTGGGTTCTGGGATGGCTGGGTCCATGACACTTTCAGCGATTTCTCTGTCATTGCTTCCACTTCTAGATTTTCAGGTCGACTGGGAAGAATTTCTGTACAGAAAATAACGAATGATTAAAACACAATAATGGCACTGTAGTATAACTGATTGGGCACTCACATACTAACAGAGTTATCACAGTACACTCACTGCATTGGGTGAGGATGAAATAATACTGTTTCCATTTCTTTATTTTGTACTATGACCAACAAATGCACATTTATGTCACACATTATTACACTCCTACATGTTTCAACACTATCATGTCATCCTCAGGGAGCTTGTAATAATTGATAATTTGTGAGATAATTGTGCATTTGTTGGTCATAGTATAAAATAGAAAAAGACGCATGATACATGTATTACAATAGTGCTTTTTCTTTTTTACCAATTTGTGGTAGTGTAATTATTGCATCTGATTTAACGATTAAAAAATTGGTTACATTAACACTATGTGTACTTTCCAAGACTGGATTTGAATTGCTGTTTGATAATTGTTAATAAGCACTGCATTTGAGTCAGCTATAAACCTATCAGTAATTGAATGTTATGGTCATAATTATTAGCATGTCTCTGTCATAACTGGAAGAATCCAAGTTTGTATACCAGCCAGTGGGGCTCCAAATCTTTCTAAAAATTCCTCTGGCTTTCTTCAGTCTATTCCAGGAAATTCTAAGATTACTACTACTACTCCTAACATCATAATCATTTTTATAGTCGTGTACAGCACAACAAATTCATCACTACCTCCCCATAAACACTCCTTTTAAATCTGTGGCCATTCTTTCCACATTTTATTGTGTACTATGTATTGCTTCTCTTGGTCTCAATATTGAGCTGAAATAGCACCGTAAACAAGGGCTTATCACTTTATTTAAAATCCTTCCCAGCTTTTTCTTCATAACCCTCCTATCAGTCAACACCATATGAAATATGTGGTTCATACAGTGTCTTGAAATAAACCAATATATATTATCTATAAACAAATGAATCACCAATCAATATACTGATCAGTCAAGTCTCACCTATGCCCTCGACTATGCAAGCAAGTGTTTCTTCTGTATAGGCTGAACATGAAAAGTGGGTTTTGATGTTGTCGGTTATCACAGTATACTCTCCACGACAAACATCTTGGCAGATGTCCGGCACTCCTTCCTGGATACAGCATGGCACATGGTTCCTGCCATCTGCATTACCACAGAAATACTACTTTCAAAAATCTCTTTATTTAATTCCAAATTGTTATATTTTATGATTCACATTTATTATACTGTCTATGGATTCACTTTAAGAGCACTTTTGACTTAAAAATATTCATGACTCTGAAAGAAATATTTGCTGTATTAACAAAAAATAAAAGAGGCATTTTTAACCAGAAATTTTAATTAGATAAAGTTCACATGCCAATCAAAAAATATCTATAAGATCAATAAATATCTATATGATTTTATTTTAAAAATTCAAAACTTATGCAGAGTTCCGTTCTTCTCAAGTATTTTATGTTGAAGCAGAGGGAAAAATTTTATATCACCTTGAGACTGAACTCTTCTGCTGTGACTAGCTTCAGTGTACAACAATGATGGTCATATGAACCACCCCCCCCCCCATCATTCCTTGACAGTACAGTCAGTTTTACTGTTTTCTTGGAAATGACTGGGGAAATTGGTAACGTCTTGGAATGCGATATCATGTAATTCAGTACAGAAAGAAAGTTAATTACAATGTCTCAAATTTGTATGCTTTATTCAGTGAATGGGGTGATTACTGACTTCCATGTTTATGCTTTAGTGTTTATCTGTCCCTGCGTTACAGCTATTCCAAGTCCTGGTCCCAGTAAAGTCCGTTTGTATGTGCTTGGAATATGGAGCAGCATTGTTTTTTTATGCCTTCCAATCAGGTATTTTCATTTAAAAAATTTTCTTTTCTTTTGACAATAGCATTTTACACTTAACATCATTACAAAGACAACTACATTTCATTAATGTTAATGTATTAGAAGACATAGATCATTTTCAAGGCCAAGAGGATTCAAAGCATAAGAGGCTGAACTCAGAAGTGTAAAATTTCATTGTTGGTGGGTGGGGTAAATGATTTTGAATGATGGGGGCAACGGTTTCCTTGGGCACCTAAACCTTATTCACACATCCTGTTCCTGTCAATCAACATCAGGAGTAACTGTGCACACTCTCACCTGCCATGCACTTTACAATTGCCGGGAAGTCCTTCTCACAGTTCTCAGGGTCCTGCCCAGTATTGCCCTCCAGAATACTTTGGATGTTGCAGAAGCCAAAACATGAAGATGATACATTGTTACTTATACAGCAATCAGTGTAGTTATGGTTGCGTCCCAATGGCCCCTTCTGGCTGTCATACAGCATAGGATCAGTCATGTTATCTGGTGGCAGCAGTGCTCTTGACAACACTAACACAACAGAATAAAAAAATTAGTGACAAGGATTTGGTTGAAACATCGTAGTGAGATTCATGTGCACAGTAAGCAGGCAGTGCGTAACTTAAGACATTGATTTGTATTGTCAGCAGGTCATGCAGCATGACATTTAACCAATTTAATTCTACAAATGAGATATATCACCTTGCTGCTGAACTCTTCTGCTCTGACCAGCTTCAGTGTAAAACACCGATGGTCATGAAAAAAATCCCCTACCATTCCTTGACAGTCCAAACAGCCGGTTTGCATGTGAGATTTGTGGTTTTCATGCCAATGACTACGAAAATTACTATCTTCTGGAATGTGAAGCCAAGTAATTCAGTATACAGCTACCTCCGTATCGTGTTGTCACATCCTAGAAGACAGTATTGTCAGTGGTAAGAAGTACTATTATTGCTTTCTGCATCATGTACTTACCACTGAGTTTATGGAAGGACCTCAGTATTGGATTGCTGTTCACTTCACACACATATATACCAGAGTCACTGGGCTTAGCATCCTTGATCACCAAAACCCAGACATCACCACCTGTGGAAACATGTAAACATTACAATGACCAGACGACTTATTACATGAGCAATATTAAATGTGTCAATTTCGACAGGAGGTTTCAATACGAGGATTTGTTTTAAGAAGATAATGTTTATTCCTGATGATTGTGTAAGTAAATGCATTACTGACATACTTTTACATTAAAATTATACAATGGCATTTAGAAAAGGAGGCGATGAGATGCTTAGAAGAAGTGGCAAAACAGAGATCCAGGTACATAAATGAAGAACCTTCTAAATACACAGCAAGAAGATGGACATGATCACAGTCACCACTGAAATTATTATTATGGTTGTCATCATCATTAAAATCATTATAACTTTGGTGCTTGTCACCATAAGAGTAGTGGCTGACAAAGAAAATCACTTCTTAATCACCAGTACACACATTACAATTCTTCTGACAAACACCACCCACACAATCATCTTTGGCTTTGCCACTAATATCAACACAATTATCACTGCCGCTGCCACCACCACCACCACCACTACCACCACCACCATCACCATCCAATAATCTTTTCAGAAAATCTGATTAGATAAAAATCTAAATGATCTGTTAACAATGCCATGGATCATGGCTGATACACACACACACACACACACACACACAGACATGAATCTCTTCAGGATCTGCAAGGAATGAACTGCAGACTGCTTAAAAAGTGCTAGTCACATATGTGGCTGAACCAGACACGCCAGGGAAGAAAGCAGACCAGCTTGTTCACCTACGTGACGTCCTGCTGCATACGAATCTGTTATTTACAAGTTATTTACTTGTGACCTTTTAACATATTTCGCCAACAAGGTCTCATGTTTTGATTAGGATATTGATACAGAACATTGTAAAGTGACTGCAACATACATTTAAAGTTGCCGCCGGTTGACTTGTACAAGCATAAGTACCTGACGTCCGACCGGGGATGTAGTTCCTTCTATTATTTATTTACAGACAACACTTCGCAGAACGAAAAACATTCGGATGAAATAAAATTACGTTGTATTCACTTAACTAAAATAAACGAAATGCGGATTCGTACCACACCCGGAAACTCTACACCAGTATTTGCATACTTCTTTTAAAATTCACAGCTTCTGCGCAGGAAAAGTATGAAGTAAAAATATTCATGCTTCTGACCGTTTAAACCATTATGTACCACCAGGTTTATCACTGAAAAAATTTACATTCTGCCCAGGGTGTATTTATGCCATTTGTATTGATCTCAGAACAGCTATCACTTCCTTGTACAACATTAACTGTCTGGCCTTATACTTGAGTCGGAAAGTGTTTACTGCGCGGTACGAGCTGAATCTTTAAGTCACATTGCTCTCACTCTTCAAAGGGTTAAAGAGTGTTACATGTTTAAACGCGCTGTATTAATGGGCAACATCAGAGACGCTAGGAGGAACTGGGAGGAAACTTACATTTGTATGTGTATTAGACTTCACTGTGTTTGCTGAAGAAGCAAATACGTCATGTTGTCGTTTGTGTCCAAGTGCTACGAAACAAAGAAGTATGGAAGTAAATCTTCACAAACATTTAGCCTCGGCCCTAAATAAAGGCCAGTGGTCATACCACCGACTGCTGGACCGCCTCCCCTCCACACACACAGTAATAAATGCAATTTTATGAATAGGTCTATACGAGAGACTGGGTAAAACCAGGATTTGGTCTAAGCAGAATTAGAAACTGATAGATCCTAGGCACTCTCCGCGGTGTTGACGAAGATTCATGCCGCCTCGCCGCTGCAACTATTTACCAGTCGATACAGCGTTACATCTCAGATGATTTGAACATTGTCCGATTTTAAACTGGTTATTTTCTCGAAGTTTTCGATGAGGATGCATCACAGTTAGTAGTAACACTAACTTGAACACTTTCCAAATTCCTTATTTCAGCATAAGAGCAACGCCTCGGAAGCGGATTCTGTTTCTGTTTTGAGGCAAATTGTGCGCCTAATCTGACGGGTCTGTCGGTGCAGTGCTGGTCAAGTGAATGTCATCTCATTCCATCAGGCCCCTCAGATTAAATACCCTCATCCGACTGATGCAGAAACCAGAAGCAATTTTGGAAAATTGGTGTTTTAATAGGAAGCACTGACGATGTTAATGTGCAGTGCATTAAAACTGAATTACAGATTGTCGTCGCTTCCTCTGCCTGTGACAGATTGCTGTCCATAATAGAGTAGCCAATAATAGCCAGGTCTGAGGAGATGAACACGATTTCAATTCTCTGGTCAATATGCACGGCCCGTTCAGATAGCGTTCGTTAAAGGTAAAAACGTCCAATTATGAATTAAATTGTTTCACGTCTGCCGGTAAATATGCTGAAGGGCAAATAATCATATATGTATGTTATGTGTGAGATTATTTGTAGGTTTTCAGCTCCTTTGAACTTTGAATATTATAATTGTAAGTAGGCCTGCCTACGAACATATTACACATTGAAGACTGAAGGTATACTGCAGTATTCAGTACAATGAAGTTAAACAGAAAATTAAAGTGTAAAACCGCTCTCTACATGGGTGCTGAAAGAAAATATAATTCAGAAACTGCTAGTTTTTGAGAGGAAAATCTTAAGATGAATATTTGGGCCTACGAAAGAAAATCAAATGTGGAGGATTAAAAACAATGGACAATTGGACAAACTGATAAAGCACGAAAATATAGTCAACTTCATCAAAGCCCAGAGACTAAGCTGGTTCGGCCATTTACAAAGAATGCCTGAAGCCAGGGCAACTAAGAAGATATTTAAATGGAATCCCTTAACCACGAGACCAAGAGGAAGACCCAAATATAGATGGGAGGTCAACATCATACAGGACTTTGGTCAAATGAAGATAAAAAATTGGTTAACCTGTGTCCAGGATAGAGCAAAGTGGAAGGATGTCGCTCAGAAGGCCAAAACCTTCAATTAAAGGAGGTTCAGCGCCTGAAGAAGAAGAAGAAGAAGAAGAAGAAGAAGAAGAAGAAGAAAGATGCTCTCTTAAAGTTTTCATTAAAGCTACTCACAATATCACGTTTGCAGGGTTTATAAGGAAGAAAGAATTATTCATCGTGCCCCACAGTAAAAATATCACACTATGATATTATCTGATGTTTGGTTTTGTAAATTTAAAATAGTACCCACTTTGTACATGTTTTATCACAACTGGCCTATAGCAAATTTAGAAAATGGACTTTTGTTTAAGCAAATTAAATTTCACTCTTGCTACAGCAGATATTTCTGAAGACCACAGATTGTAGAGAATGGTCTGCAATGACGGTGTATGATAGTATGTCGTTGTTATGCAAAGAAGACGAAGAAGAATAAGAATAAGAAGCAGTGTCGGACATTTTAAACGTTGGACCGAAGGAGGAATGTTACTGTGAGGTCGGCGTTGGATGGCAGAAGATGAGAAAAATCAGTAGACCTCGCATACGCTAGAGTGATTTATTTCCGGAAGGCAAAAACAGAAACATGTCAGCAAACGAAAAATGTTTCTTTATGAGATTTTGTCTATACATACGGCTATATTGGTGAAACTGCACACTGTTGCTGAAAGGTTGGTGGCAGTGAGGCTGTCGATGAATAGCGTCAGTGTTAATATAGGGAAGAATGTTTCATATACAGTAAAATAATTCGGGGAGTTGTACCCCATGCGTGCTATTTTAGCGAACCTGTTTATCTCAAATATGGGTCCCCTGTGTATCCTGCACACAGAACTACACATAACATGCCAGCACACCGACACCAAACAGAGAACATGTTAGGGAAAAGCGATGTTATTACCTTTCAGGTGGACAGAGCAAATGCACAATAACAAATACTTTCAGTTAAATTCGAACTGGAAGTTACTATAATCCAGTGTAATCCTCTGTAGGGAGTGATGTTACAAACACATTCTTCGAATTGCATTGATGTTACATGTCGTGAGCGAAACAAATATATGTGTTGCCAGACACCGGATGGTTAGTTTGGATTGCTGACCTTAAAAAGAAAGGAAAGAGCTCAAAATGTTAAAAATATTACTATTTAATTAATCTCAGGTGACAGTCATTCTCGTAAGGTCGACAGTCACTTCACTGGTCAAGAAATCCCCCCCCCCGGCCTTGTGTCAAGCCAAATATTTCATTATCGAGTTCCTACCAGCCCCTCTCTGGACATCACGCTCATCCATACGAAACCAGCCCTCACGCTCCCAACCTATCTGTAAAACATGCCCTTAAATGTTAAATTCCATCTACGCCTAAGTCTCCTAAATGGCCTGTCCCTTTCAGTTTCCAGGGCTGAAATTTTGTATGCATTTCTATTCTCCCCATTTCGTGCTACGTGCTCTACCCATCTCACCTTTCCCACGTTTATTCCCTGAGAAATATGCACCGTTTGCGAAGTTAGGAATGACGCACATTAAAAAATTATAAACGGACATGCTTCATGAGCATTAAAATATACAGGTTACAAAATGTAAGGTATATGGGTGCGTAAAATATACGGGCAGACAAAAATACTTCCTGACGCTCATCCGAATGGCGATCAGATTATTCTCGCCGAAGGTATCCGCGAGGTTCCTCGATCGAACCTTAAAATGAACTTCCCTTACGCTGCTGTTGTGCGATACAAGAAACATAATATTGACAGGATAACACGCAATTAGCTGCACTCTATACATTCACCATCAGCTGCATACCACACGACTGGTTGCATTGTGCATGGAGCACTATTTTGGTGCACCATGCAGAGCTGCTTGAATTAGAAGCTTTGTGGACGAAGGATAGGCCCATCACAATGTCTCCGCCTACAGAGGACAACATAAAGAAAACATACACGACCTATACGCATACAGATCTGTCCATTTATCGAGTAGGATTCGAATTCCAGGTTCCGGTGTCTTCGTGGTAGAAGACAGTAAACACCTCAATCGGCGCGACCACAGCAGTCGTGTTTAGGAACTCTTAATTCTGTTATGCATTTTTGTAAAATAAATAATGTAATGTAACTCGATTTTCAAAACGTAGAGGGAAAAGGCAAAGGTGCATTATAATCTGATAAGTGAAATATTATTCAATTAATTTCTAGATTCCACTAGAACGCTGGAATACAAGATGCTCTGTGCACCTGAATAAGCAAGTCTGCGAAATAAACTATCATTGCCACCACCCTGACACTGACAACAATAGACAAACAGTAAGCACTTGCCTGACATCACTTGCTCTTCCGACGTCACTGTTGGGGAAAACAAACACAATTATTTAGTTACAAATCTTTCAAACATACAAAATATAATAAAATCTCTCCAAGAAACTAATATTACCCTTTTACTGACGTTTTGTCCCTGTAGATTCAAATTTGTGACAGACGGTCATAAACGATACCGAACGGTTCAGAAATATGAAATGTGGGACACGAAATTGAGGTGCATGTACCTGAACTGAAAAATTCGGAGCTTGAACGTACCGAGTGCCTGTCAAATTGGCTTGAAAGCCAGCCGAGGTTCGAACCGGGGCACGAGTCTATTGCGTCACAGCTAAATCTCCCCGCTCTCTCCAGCTCCAGCACACACAATTCACCGCAAGTCCCTCTCCAGCTCCAGCACACACAATTCACTACAAGTCCCTCTCCATTTCAGGGACAGAAATTATTCTCACACCTTCTGCAGCGATAAAAGACTATGCGTGTCCACAGTCCGGAACAGTTGTTGTTGTTGTTGTTGTTGTTGTTGTGTTGTTGTTCGTTTGTTGTCGTCGTTGTTCTTTTGTTGTTACTGTTGTTATTCTTTTGTTGTTGTTGTCGTGTTGTTGTTGTTGTCGTGTTGTTGTTGTTGTCGTGTTGTTGTTGTTGTTGTATCAAAGAAATTTTGGAATAAGAAATGAATCCATGAAGGGTTTTAACCTACAAACTTGAATGAGACCTACCGGCACTTTCACATCGCGAGTTGAACTTTATTTCAATAAAGCCTGTTTACTTACAATCTGGAAGCAGAATCTGGCCTTCAGGCCGCATGTTTCTTCCTCGAAACTAATATTGTTATTATGAAATTTATTATTTGCAACACAAATTAAATTTGTCGAGCAAATTTAATTTGGGTTCACATCAATCAATTACAAGTTTCATACGAAATTTCTCAAAATTTAAATACAATGTTCCCGCAATTAGGGGTGGGGGGGGTAAAATAAGTCTACGTAAAGCGAACTATAGGTGGCACTAAGTTCTACGGGAATGACAAAGGTTTTCCTGGACGTGATTAGCAATCTGCTGCCTCAGTCTTCAGAGCAGAAGTAGAAACATCACTTCGTCTCTGAAAATGGAGATGGCAGATCTCTCCAAAACGTCAGCGACGGAGGGCAATGACGCAGGGTGCAATAACCTAGAAAAATATAATCTGAGTCAAGAAATATAGCCAGTAACGTACAGGAAAACATGCTTTTGCAAAATACGTGCTGAACAACACAATCTCTAAGAGCACGATTTGTCACTGTTCATACATAACAATGACGTCAGTAAGGAGGTACACCAGAATTAAATCACTATATAATAATGTCAGCTAAACTCTTCATTACATTCTAGGACATTAATAAAGTAACACTAAGAAACTCCCACTCATCCAACCCCCCCCCCCCCCCCCCCCCCCCCCCCCCC